>SR_TP_S13solDRAFT_1000094_pt1 | contig 47516 bp, 45 predicted proteins | sample SodReaTP_S13sol_FD_11159 | JGI IMG/M metagenome (IMG submission 11159) | reverse complement strand
CCCCCGCCACTCCGGGATGGAGAGGCCGAACTCCTCGGAGTAGCGGCGGGCGAAGGCCCGGCTCACCTTGTTGGTCACCACCGATAGGCGATAGGGCAGGAAGCGCGCCAGCGCGAAGCCCCCCGCGCTCCCTTCTTCTTCCGCCGCCAGGCTCACAGTGCCGCTCCTTGACGATCGTTTCGTTTGAAACGATACTGCTTCTACCTCGCGAGAGGCAAGACGGAAGGCACCGCCGGGAGGAGCCCATGCGAAACCGCATCGCCTTTCCGCGCGTCGAGGGACGCGCCGCGCGCCAGGCCCACGTGGCCCCGCCCGAGGGTACCTACGAGCGCGAGCTGGGACGCGAGGGCTTCTTCGGCCCCGCCACCCATATGTACCACCGCCACCCGCCGACCGGCTGGACCGCCTGGGAGGGGCCGCTGCGCCCGCGCGCCTTCGACCTGGGCCGGATCGAGGCGCGGCCGGACTCGCCCTGGCAGGCGGCGACGGTGCTGTCCAACGCCAGCGTGAAGCTGCGCTTCTGGCGCCTGCCGGCCGCCATGCCGCGGCTGGCCCGCAACGCCGACGGCGACGAGCTGCTCTTCTTCCACGAGGGCGCCGGCACGCTCTTCTGCGACTACGGCCGGCTGGAGATCCGCGCCGGCGACTACCTCGTGCTGCCGCGCTCGACCCTCTGGCGGATCGAGAGCGAGGCCCCCATGACGGCGCTGCTGATCGAGTGCACGAACGGCAGCTACAGCCTGCCGGACAGGGGCCTGGTCGGCCCCCACGCGCTCTTCGACCCCGCCGTGCTGGACGTACCGGCGATCGACGAGGCCTTCCTGGCGCAGCAGGACGAGGAGCCCTGGCAGGTGGAGGTCAAGCGCCGCGACCGGGTCTCGCTGGTCACCTACCCCTTCAACCCGCTCGACGCCGTGGGATGGAAGGGTGACCTCGCGCCGCTGCGCCTCAAGCTGGCGGACATCCGGCCGCTGGCGAGCCACCGCTACCACCTGCCTCCCTCGGCCCACACCACCTTCGTCGGCAACCGCTTCGTCGTCTGCAGCTTCGTGCCGCGGCCCTTCGAGACCGACCCCGAGGCGCTGAAGGTGCCCTTCTTCCACAACAACGACGACTTCGACGAGGTAATCTTCTACCACGCCGGCGACTTCTTCAGCCGCGACGACATCCGGCCCGGCATGCTGACCTTCCACCCCTGCGGCGTCACCCACGGCCCGCACCCCAAGGCGCTGCGCAACGCCTTCACGCAGGGCAAGGCGACGACCGAGGAGTACGCCGTGATGATCGACGCCCGCGACCCACTCGACGCCGGCCCGGGCGCCGAGGCGGTGGAGCTCGCCGGCTACGTCGACTCCTGGAAGGCGCCGGCCGAGGCGGCCGACTAGCGCCGTGAAGCTGGCGAGCCTGAAGCAGGGCGGACGCGACGGCAGGCTGCTGCTGGTCAGCCGCGACCTGAGCCGCGCCGTGGCCGCCGGCCCGGCCACGACGCTGCAGTGCGCGCTGGACGATTGGCGGGCGCTGGCGCCGGCCCTGGCCGAGCAGGCGGCGGCGCTGGAGGCGGGCGCCGCGCCGGGCGCCTTTCCCTTCGAGCCGGCGGCCTGCGCCAGCCCCCTGCCCCGCGCCTACCAGTGGGCCGACGCCTCGGCCTACGTGAACCATGTCGCCCTGGTGCGCCACGCGCGCGGGGCGGAACTGCCGGACTCCTTCTGGAGCGACCCGCTGATCTACCAGGGCGGCTCCGACTCCTTCCTCGGTCCCTGCGACCCGATCCCCCTGGGCGAGGAGTCCTGGGGCCTGGACTTCGAGGCCGAGGTGGCGGTGGTGCTGGACGAGGTGCCGCAGGGGGCGACGCCCGAGCAGGCGGCCGAGCGCATTCGCCTGCTGCTGCTGGTCAACGACGTCTCGCTGCGCGGCCTGATCCCGGGCGAACTGGTCAAGGGCTTCGGCTTCTTCCAGTCGAAGCCGTCCAGCGCCTTCTCCCCCGTGGCGGTGACGCCCGACGAGTTGGGCGCCGCCTGGGACGGGCGGAAGCTGAAGCTGCCGCTGCTGGTCCGGCTGAACGACGCCCTCTTCGGCCGCCCGGACGCGGGGGTCGACATGACCTTCGACTTCCCGACCCTGATCGCCCATGCCGCCCGCACCCGGCCGCTGGCCGCCGGCAGCATCCTGGGCGCCGGCACGGTCTCCAACCGCGCTCCCGACGGCGGCCCCGGGCGCCCGGTGGCCGAGGGCGGGCGGGGCTATGCCTGCATCGCCGAGCAGCGCATGGTGGAGATCCTCCGCGACGGCGCGCCGGCCACCCCCTTCCTGCGCGCCGGCGACCGGGTCCGCATCGAGATGCTGGACGCGGCCGGCGCCTCCATCTTCGGCGCCATCGACCAGCGGGTCGTGGCCCGCTAGTCCGCCGCCCGGCGGAAGATCAGGCAGGCGGTGAGGTCGCCGGTGACGTTCACCGTGGTGCGCGACATGTCGAGGATGCGGTCGACACCCAGGATGATGACCAGCCCCTCGGCCGGGATGCCGAAGGCCGCCGCCACGCTGACCAGGATGGCGATGCTGACGCCGGGCGTGCCCGGCGCGCCGATGGAGGAGGCCACCAGGGTCAGCACGATCACGGCGATCTGGGCGGAGGAGAGATCGACCCCCGACATCTGCGCCAGGAAGAGGATCGCCACCGACTGGTAGAGCGCCGTGCCGGCCATGTTCATGGTCGCCCCCAGCGGCACCACCAGGTTGCCGATCGCGGCCGGCACGTGCAGGCGGTTGACCGCCGTGTCGATGGTCACCGGCATGACCGCCGAGGAGCTGGAGGTGGAGAAGGCGAGCAGCAGGTTGCCGCCCGCCGCCTTGAGGAAGGCGAACGGCCGCACCCCGCCGAAGAGCCCGATCAGCAGCAGGTAGAGCGCCATCAGCAGCGCCAGGCCCAGCAGCACCGTGCCGACGTAGCTCGACATGCCGGCCAGGCTGGAGAGGCCGATGCGCATCACCAGCTGCGCCATCAGCCCGAAGACGGCGAAGGGCGCCAGGAACATGGCCCACTTGACGATCACCATGGCGATGGAGAGCAGGGCGTCGAGCACCTTGAGGAAGGGCTCGGCGCGTTCGCGGCTGACCTGGGTCGCGGCCAGCCCCACCAGCAGCGCCAGCACCACCACCGCCAGCATGTCGCCCTGGGCGATCGAGGCGGTCGGGTTGGTCGGCAGGATGCCGGCGATGATGTCCGGCGCCCGCGCTCCGGCGAAGGGCGAGGCGCCCGCGGCGGGCGGGCTGGCATCCGCCGGCAGCAGCGCCGCCATGCCCGCACCGGGCCGCAGCCACTGCGCCAGGACGACGCCGATCCAGGCCGCCGCCAGCGTGGTGGCCAGGATGAAGCCGGCCAGCCGCAGCCCCACGGCCTTCAGCTCCGCGCCCGAGTCCGCGCCGGTCAGCCCCTGCACGATGGAGGCGAAGATCAGCGGCACCAGCACCATGGCGATGAGCCCGAGGAAGAGCTGCCCCGGCAGCGCCAGCCAGCCGCCCACCGCCTCGGCCGTGGCCGGCTCCAGCAGTCCCACGTCCGGCCCGAGCAGCGTTCCCGCCAGCAGCCCCAGCACCAGCCCGGCCAGCACCTGCGCCCAGAGCCGCGTGCGGATCCAGGGGCGCAGCCGGAAGCGCTGCTGATGCAGCTGCCCGGCAGAGAGTTCGTAGTGATCGCTCATGGCACCTCCCGCGCCGCAGCCTAGCGGGTGCGCACGGCGATCTCACCCCCTTGCGGGGGCGCAGGCATCGGCCGCCTCATCCGTCGCCTTCCATGGCGGCGCGGATCCACCGGCCGACCAGCGCGACCTTGGCTTTGTCGCTCAGGCCCTGCTGCTCGAGCGATTGCCAGGTCTGGAAGGCCAGCGCGTGATGGACGGTGGCGGCGAGCCCCGCCCGGGGCTCGGCCGGATCGCCGAGATGCCGCAGCAGGTCTTCGCCGACGCCCTGGAGATAGCGCAGGAACTCGCCTACCGGCGCCTGGAGCGCGGCCACCTCCGCCAGGTCGCGGTAGACGGCGGTCCACATGCGCTGCGTCCGGCCATAGTAGCCGTAGAAGGCGGCGAGGGCTGCAGCCGTTCGCCGCTCGCCATCGGTCAGGACGGCCCAGGTCCCGGGGTCCGGCGGCGGGTTGAGCGACAGCCAGTGCGTGCTGCAGGCCCGCAGGATGGCCGCCTCGTCCGGAAAGTGCCGGTAGACGGTCAGCCGCTGCACACCGGCCCGCTCCGCGATGGCGCTGATGCTGGTGGCGCGCGGACCGAGCTCCTCATGCAGTTCCATGGTCGCCTCGACGATGCGCCGGCGCGTCTCCTCCCGGGCTTCCGCGCGCTTGCCGAGGGTGTAGTTCCGCTTCTTCGACATTCAGTGAGCATAGCTGTTCATTTAATGATTGACAAGGATGCCAGTCGGGCTTATCAGGCATTTTCATAATACATATCTGTTCACTCATTTTCGCAGGAGAACCCCATGGCCGCCCTCGAAGGCCCCATCATGCTGTCACCCCGGCAGATCACCGACAGCTGGAGCGTGCTGCCGTCCTTTCTGCCCCTGCCCGGCATGGGCAGCCTCGCGATCAACGCCTTCCTGCTGAAGGGAAGCGAGCCGCTGCTGGTGGACACCGGCCTGGCCGCGCTGGGCGACGACTTCCTGGAATGCCTGGCGCAGGAGATCGACCCGGAGGACCTGCGCTGGATCTTCCTCAGCCATACCGACGCCGACCATATCGGCAACTTGCAGCGCGTGATGGCGCGCGCGCCCGAGGCCAGGCTCGTCACCACCTTCCTGGGGCTCGGCAAGATGACCCTGCTGGGTTGCGCACCGGCCGCGGAGCGCGTGCTGCTGCTGGAGCCGGGCGTGGCCCTGGAGGTGGGTGGGCACCGGCTCCTTCCGCTCCGGCCGCCCTACTACGACGCGCCGGAAACCCTCGGCTTCTTCGATGCGAAGGAGCGTGTCTTCTTCGCCGCCGACAGCTTCGGCGCGCTGCTCCCCGAGCCGGCCGCCGCGCTCGAGGCCGTGAACCCCGACGACCTGCGCGACGGCCTCCTCGGCTGGGCCGCGATCGACGCCCCCTGGCTCGCCTATGCCGACAAGGCCGCACTCGGCCGGACCCTCGCCGCGATCGATCGCCTGGATGCCGGGACCCTGCTGTCGGCGCACCTGCCGCCGGGGCGCGGCGGCGTCGAGCGGCTGGTCTCCCTCGTCCGCGACGCCTGGAGCACCGGCCCCTCCCACCGCTTCGACCCCTTCACCGCCGAAAGCCTCCTCGGAGGCCTGAGGCAGATGGAGAGGGCATCGATGTAAGGCCCGCCCCCCCCGGCGCGCCCCTGGACAAGCTGCGGGGGCCGCCTCCGTTGCCCGGTCTTGGCGCGCCGGCTAGTCTGCCCTCCATGATCTCACTGGCGCGGCACTGCCTGCCCTCTGCCGATTCCGGCCCGGCGCTACGCGCGCTGTGCGAGTGGACGCCGGTCGATGCCCCTGGCGGCGGCCTTCACCCCGGCGACCTGGGGTGGCATCTGCGCTTCGACGACGCATCCGTCCATCTTTGGGTCGACGATGCGATGCCGGTGGCGGTCGGCTTCCTCGAGGGCTCCCTGCTGCGCGTGACCGCCGCGCCCGGCGCCGATCTCGGGGCGCTCGCCGCCGATGCCGAGGACATCCTCGACGCCGGTTGCGACCGTTCCGACGGCCTGGCGATCCCCGGCTGGCATCGCGATCAGGCGGAGCCCTGGCTCGTCATGTCCTGGAGCCCGCGGCCGCTGTCGAGCCGCACCGAGCTGGTCGCCGAGGCCGACGCGGCCGACCGCGTGCTGGTGCAGCGGGCCGCCTTCGCGCGGTCCAGTTTCACCCTCGAGCGCTGGCACAGCATGAAGCGCTCGCCGGTGGGCGGACTGGCCGTGGAGACACTCGTGCGCACGCCCGCAGGCGCGCCCGCGGCGGCCGCGACCGGATGGTTCGCGGGCGTCGGCCGCTGCGGCCTGCTGGAGCCTGTCGGGACCCATCCGGACCATCGCCGGCAGGGCTATGGGCGCGACGCCGTGCTGGGCGCCTACGCGGCCCTCGCCGATCGCGGCGCGAGCGCGGTCGCCGTCGTCGCACAGTCCACCAACGAGGCCGCGGTGGCGCTCTATCGCTCGGCGGGGTTCGATGTCATAGGTGAGAATCGCGACTGGGTTCGTGCCGGTCGGACTTGAGCCACCGTTTGCCCGGCTCACGCGGGGAGGGAGGACGCCGATGGACATCTCGCTGCTGCTCGCGGCCGCACTGGCGGCGGCGGCCTATACGCTGACGCCGGGGCCGGCCTTCCTGGCACTGCTGGGCATCGGCGCGGCGCAGGGGCGGCGGGCCGGGGCGGGCTTCCTGCTGGGGCATCTGGCCGGGGACCTGCTCTGGGCCGGGCTGGCGCTGGTCGCCATCGTCGGCTCGCGGGTGATCGGGGCGCTGGCCTTCGAGCTGCTGGGGCTGGTCTGCGGCCTCTACCTGCTGTGGATCGGGCTGCGCGCGGTGACGGCGAGGCGGCGCGCCGACGGCAGCCTCGAGACGGCGGTGCGGCGGCCGCTGCTGCGCGGCCTCGCCTTCGGCCTGACCAATCCCAAGGGCTATCCCGTCGCGGTCGCCATGTTCACCGCCCTGCTGGCCGCGCAGTCGGCGGCGCTGGACTGGTCGGCGCTGCCGGCGCTGCTGGCGGCCGCCTGCATCGGCTTCCTGCTGGCCGACGTCGCGCTGGTGCTGGTCGCCGGTGCGGCCGGGGTGCGGCGGCTCTACCGCCGCCACGAGCTGCTGGTGGTGCGCGCCTCGGGCCTGCTCTTCGTCGGCTTCGCGCTGCAGGCGCTGAGCCAGGCCCTGCCGGCGCTCTGGGAGCGCCGCGCCTGACGGGCGCTACCCCGCCCGGTCCACCAGGTGCAGGAAGGAGCCGGCGACGGAGCCCTTCGCCAGGCCGGCGGGGCCGAGCGGGCGGCCGGCGGCGTCGCTCACCTGGAAGAGCGGCTCGCCCACTCCCTGCCAGAGCACCGTGGCGTAGTGGAACTCGTGGCCGCGCAGGGCCGCCCCGAAGCCGCCCCAGGGGCCGGGCCGCGAGACCACGAGCCGGCGATAGCCCAGATGCAGCCGGCGCTCGCGGAAGGAGGTCTTGAGCGGCAGCAGCCCGGCCATGGGGTGCTCGCGCCCCTCGGCGTCGGTCAGGCTCTCGCCCAGCACCATGAAGCCGCCGCACTCGCCGTAGACCAGGGCGCCGCGCGCCGCCGCCGCCCGCAGCCCTTCGCGGAAACGGCCGGCCGCAGCCAGCACGCCGCCGTGCAGCTCGGGATAGCCGCCGGGCAGCCAGACCGACTCGGCGGCCGGGTCCGGCGCCTCGTCGGCCAGCGGCGAGAAGAAGGACAGCTCGACCCCGCCGGCCCGCCAGGCATCGAGCAGGTGCGGATAGGCGAAGGCGAAGGCGGCGTCGCGCGCCACGGCCAGACGCCCGCCGAAGGGGGCGATCGCCGGCTCGGGATCCGGTTCGGCCGGCAGCCGCGGCGGCCGGGCCAGGGCCCGCAGCGCCGCCAGGTCGACGGCCGCGGCGGTCTCGGCGGCCGCGGTCTCCAGGAAGCGCTCGAGCGCGGCGTGCTCGCCGGCCTGGACCAGACCCAGGTGGCGCTCCGGCAGGGCCAGCGCGGCACGGCGCGGCAGCAGCCCCAGCAGCGGCAGGCCGAGCGGCGCCAGGGCCTCGCGCAGCAGCGCCGCGTGGCCGGGGCCGCCGACCCGGTTCAGGATCAGCCCGGCGATGGCGACGTCGGAACGGTGCCGCCGGAAGCCCTCGACCAGGGCGGCCACCGACTGCGCCTGACCGCGCACGTCGACCACCAGGACCACCGGCAGGCCGAGCGCGGCCGCCAGATCGGCGGTGGAGCCGGCGCCGCCCGCCGCTCCGTCGAAGAGCCCCATCACCCCCTCGACCAGCAGCAGCGCGGCACCCTCGTTGCCGTCCTGCAGCAGCGCCGCCAGGGTCTCGGGCCGCATCGCCCAGGGGTCGAGGTTGTAGGCCGCCCGTCCGCTGGCCGCGGCGTGGAAGGCCGGGTCGATGTAGTCCGGCCCCGCCTTGGCGCCCGCGACGGCGACGCCGGCGTTGCGCAGCGCCCGCAGCAGCCCCAGCGTCAGCGTCGTCTTGCCGCTGCCCGAGGCGGGAGCAGCGAGGATCAGGGCGGGGGGAAGGGTTGTCATGGGCGCCGTCATTCCGCGCCTCCCCCGCCCCGCGTCCCCAGCGGGTCCGGCTGCGGCGCCTTGCCGGCCAGGGCGCCGATCCAGTCCAGGGCGGCGCGCAGGCGCACCACCTCGCCCACCACCACCATCGCCGGCGGCGCGATGCCGGCCTCGGCGACCGCGGTGGCGGCGCGGCTCAGCGTCGTCTCCAGCACCCGCTGGCTCGGCAGGCTGGCGTCGGCCACCACGGCGACCGGCTCCTCGGGCCGGCGCCCGGCGGCGACCAGCTTGCCGGCGATCTCCTCCAGGTGCTTCAGCGCCATGTACATGACGATCACCGGCGCGCCGCGCGCCACGCCTTCCCAATCGATCGCCGCCGGCGCCAGGCCGCTGGCGTCGTGGCCGGTCAGGAAGATGACCGCCTGGTTGGTGTCGCGGTGCGTCACCGGAATGCCGGCATAGGCCAGCCCCCCGATCCCGGCCGAGATGCCCGGCACAACACGGAAGGGCACCCCGGCCTCGACCAGGGCCAGGGCCTCCTCGCCGCCGCGGCCGAAGACGAAGGGGTCGCCGCCCTTGAGCCGCAGCACCCGCTTGCCGGCGCGCGCCAGCTCGACGATGCGCAGCGAGATGTCGGCCTGCTTCGGCGAGGGCTTGCCGCCGCGCTTGCCGGCGTACTCCAGCTCCACGCCGGGCCCGGCCAGGCCCAGGATGCCGGGGCCGACCAGGGCATCGTAGACCACCACGTCGGCGGCGCGCAGGGCGTGCAGCGCGGCCAGCGTCAAGAGCGCCGGGTCGCCCGGGCCGGCCCCCACCAGCCAGACCCAGCCCGGCTCGAAGGCCGGCAGGCCGGCGGGCAGCTCCACCGCGGTCATGGCCGCCTCCCCCGGGCGGGCGGCGCGCCTAGCCAGGCGGCGGCCTGCGGTCTATTCCTTGCGCCATGACGGGTGCCACAACACGCAAGACGGAAGGCAGGCTGCGCCGCGGCTGGACCACCGGCGCCTGCGCCACGGCCGCCACCCGCGCGGCCTACACGGCGCTGCTGACGGGCGCCTTCCCCGACCCCGTGGAGATCCTGCTGCCCAAGGGGCAGCGCCCGGCCTTCGCGCTGGCCTACGAGGGCCTCGGGGAGGACTGGGCCGCGGCCGGCATCGTCAAGGACGCCGGCGACGACCCCGACGTCACCCACGGCGCCCTGGTGGTGGCGCGGGTGCGCCGCGCCGCGCCCGGCAGCGGCCTGGTCTTCCGCGCCGGCGAGGGGGTCGGCACGGTGACCCGCGCCGGCCTGCCGGTGCCGCCGGGCGAGCCGGCCATCAACCCCGTGCCGCGGCGCCTGATGGCCGAGACCGTGGCCGAACTGGCCGCCGCCCACGGCGAGGCCGGGGACCTGGAGATCGAGATCTCCATTCCCGGCGGCGAGGCCCTGGCGGCGCGCACCTGGAACCCGCGGCTGGGCATCCTCGGCGGCCTCTCGATCCTCGGCACCACCGGGGTGGTGCAGCCCTTCTCCTGCTCGGCCTGGATTCACTCGATCCACCGCGGCATCGACGTCGCCCGCGCCGCCGGCCAGGAGCACGTCGCCGGCTGCACCGGCTCCACCTCCGAGGCGGCGGTGCAGGCGCTCTACGGCCTGCCCGACTTCGCCCTGCTGGACATGGGCGACTTCTGCGGCGGCATGCTGAAGTATCTGCGACGCCACCCGGTGCCGCGCGTGACCCTCGGCGGCGGTTTCGCCAAGCTGGTCAAGCTGGCGCAGGGCCACCTTGACCTGCACTCGGGCCGCAGCCAGGTGAGCTTCGACTGGCTGGCCGAGCGGCTGGCGGAGCTGGGCGCGCCCGCGGCGCTGCAGGCCGAGGCGCGCGGCGCCAACACGGCCAAGCAGGTGCTCGACGCCGCCGCGGGCCATGGTCTGCCGGAACTCGTGGCGGCCCGGGCCCGTGCCACGGCCGAGGCCGTGATCGCCGGCAGCGGCATGAAACTGGAGGTGATCGTGGTGGACCGGAAGGGCGCGATCCTGGCGAGAGACCATGGCTAGGATCCTGCTGCTCGGCGGCACCGGCGAGAGCGCCGCCCTGGCTTCGCAGCTCACCCGGCGGCGCGGGTACGAGGTGATCTCCTCGCTGGCGGGGCGCACCCGCGCGCCGGCGGCTCTGCCGGGCCGGGTGCGGAGCGGCGGCTTCGGCGGCGTGAAGGGGCTGGAAGGCTTCCTGAAGGCCGAGCGCATCGACGCGCTGGTCGACGCCACCCACCCCTTCGCCGCGCAGATGGCGGCCAACGCCGCCGCCGCCTGCGCCGCGACCGGCGTGCCGCGGATCAAGCTGCTGCGCCCGCCCTGGCGGCCGCAGCCGGGCGACGACTGGACCCTGGTGCCGGACCTGGAGGCCGCCGCCGCGGCGCTGCCGCCCAGCGCCCGCGCCCTACTGGCGATCGGCAGCCAGGGCCTCGCCCCCTTCGACCGCCGCCGCGACGTGACCCTGCTGGCCCGCGTCGCCGAGAGCCCGGCCGGCCTGCTGCCGGCCGAACACGCCGAGCCGCTGGTGCAGCGCGGTCCCTTCGACCCCGACTCCGAGGAGCGGCTGCTGCGCGAGCGGTCCATCACCCACATCGTCTGCAAGAACTCCGGCGGCGAGGCCAGCGCCGCCAAGCTGACCGCCGCACGGCGGCTCGGGATCCCCGTCATCATGATCGAGCGCCCGCCCCTGCCCGAGGGCGAGACCGTCGCCGACACCGCGGCCGTGGTCGACTGGCTGCAGGAGCGGCTGGGGGAATAACTCTCGGCGCCTCTGGCTTGGTCTTTGCCGCCCATCAACCCGACCCAAAGACCCTCGTCATCCTGAGCGCAGCAAAGGATCTCGATCAGACTGGAGCTCCAACCGGCCCGAGATCCTTCGCTGCGCTCAGGATGACGAGAGTCGTTTCGAAGGCGCGCTGGTCTCACGCGGAGCCGCGGAGGCGCGGAGGGCGGACCTCCACCGACCTTCCGCGCCTCCGCGGCTCCGCGTGAGACGACACTGCGGTGCAGCGGCGCTCCGACGGACCGAGATCCTTCGCTGCGCTCGGCATGACGGGCGCTGCAGGGATGCGCCTGCATCATCCCGCCCCCTTGCGCCGGGGGCGCAGGACGTGGACGTGGCCGGCGTCGTAGAGGGCTGAGTCGGGCCAGTCGCCGGCCTCGGGGTCCAGCACCGGGCCCACCAGGACCAGGGCGGTGCGGGTGATCTTGGCGGCGCGCACCTTCTCCTGCATGTCGGCCAGCCTGCAGCGGATGAAGGCCTGGTCGGGCCAGCCGACGCGGTAGGCCACCACCACCGGGCAGTCGGCGCCGTAGAGCGGCTCCAGCTGCTCGCGGACGTGGCGCAGGTTGCGCACCGAGAGGTGGATCGCCAGCGTCGCGCCGGAGCGTCCCAGGGTGGCAAGGTCCTCGCCCTCGGGCATGGCCGAGGCCTTCATGGCGGTGCGGGTCAGGATCACGGTCTGGCCCACGCCGGGCAGGGTCAGCTCCTGCCCCAGCGCCGCGGCAGCGGCGGCAAAGGCCGGCACGCCCGGCGTCACCTCGTAGGGAATGCCCAGCGCCTGCAGGCGGCGGATCTGCTCGGCGATGGCGCCGTAGAGCGAGGGGTCGCCGGAGTGCACCCGAGCCACGTCCTCCCCCTTCGCGTGGGCCGCCTCGATCTCGGCCAGGATCTCCTCCAGGGTCAGCGGCGCCGTGTCGATCACCCGCGCGCCGGCCGGCGCTGCGGCGACGATCTCCGCCGGCACCAGCGAGCCGGCATAGAGGCAGACCGGGCAGCGCTCGATCAGCCGCAGGCCGCGGACGGTGACGAGGTCCGGCGCGCCGGGGCCGGCGCCGATGAAGTGCACCGTCACGCGCCCGCCTCCTTCAGCGCCTTGCCGGCATAGCCGCGCGGGGTGAAGACCCAGCGGCCGCCGTCGCCCCGGGGCAGCGCCCGGGTCTCGGAGCTGCCCACCAGCACGACCGTCAGCATGTCCACCTCCTCGACCCGCAGCGCACCCAGCGTCGTCACCCGCACCCGCTCGCCCTCGCGGCCCAGGTTGCTCGCCAGCACCACCGGCGTCTCCGCCGGGCGGTGGGTCAGCAGGATCTCGCGGGCACGGGCGAGCTGGTGGCGGCGACGCTGCGAGACCGGGTTGTAGAAGGCCACCACGAAGTCGCCCTCGGCCGCGGCCTGCAGCCGCCGCTCGATCGCCGGCCAGGGCGTCAGCAGGTCGGAGAGCGAGATGGTGCAGAAGTCGTGGCCCAGCGGCGCGCCGATCCGCGCCGCCGCCGCCTGCAGCGCCGAGATCCCGGGCGCCACGACGATCTCCAGCCGGCGCCAGTCGTCGCGCCCGCCGCGCTCCAGCAGCTCGAAGACCAGGGTCGCCATGGCGTAGATGCCGGCGTCGCCGGAGGAGACCAGCGCCACGCTGCGCCCCTCGGCGGCGAGATCGAGGGCCGCGCGCACCCGCGTCTCCTCCTCGCCGAGCGCATAGTCGTGGCGCCGCTTGCCGGCCGCCAGCGGCCCGAGCAGGTCGAGATAGAGGCCGTAGCCGACGAGGTCGCTCGCGAGCCCCACCAGCCGCGTCGCCTCGGGCGTGCGCCAGTCGGCCGTGCCCGGACCCATGCCGATGACGAAGAGCCGGCCGCGCGCCCGCCCCACGGCCTCGGCCTCGATCACCGCCGGGGCGAGCGCGACGGCGCAGGTGGCCTTGGCGTTCTTGCGCTTGGGCAGCCGCAGTTCCCCTTGCGGCCCCGCGGCCGCCAGGGCCGCACCCTCGGCCACGCCGTGGCAGCCGACCTCGCGGAAGACCGTCTCCGAGGGATTGGCCAGGCGCGGCCGCTCCGCCTCCAGGGCGGCGGCCTCGAAGAAGCGCGCCGGCACGCCGAGCCGCTCGGCCAGCGCCGCCACCGCCGGCTCGTCGGCCTTGAGGTCGAGCGAGACCACCAGCGCCACCGCCTCGGACGCCAGCCCGGCCTCGGTCAGGCTCTGCTCGACCAGGTCCCACAGCACCGCCGGCGGGCAGCCGCGCTCGCAGCCCACGCCCAGCGCCAGGCGCGCCGGATGGTAGACCAGCCGCCGGCCGCTTCCCGCCTCGGCGCGGAGCGTCGCCACGGCCTCGAGGGCGCCGTCCTCGGCCTGCGGCAGGCCCTGCAGCCAGTCGGGCAACCCCTCGGGCCTCGCCCGCTCGCCGGCCAGCAAGGCGGCCATGAAGGCCTTGGCGTCCTGCGGATTGCCCAGGCGCCACCCGGGCGGCGGCTCGTCCAGCGCCAGGCCGAAGCGCAGGTCGCCGGCGGTGGTCACGGCGGCCGGAATCCCCAGCGCCTCGGCCAGCTGCCGCGCCAGGGCGTTGGCGCCGTGATGGCCGCCCAGCAGCGGCACCACCGCACTGCCGTCCTCGGCCACCGCCAGCACCGGCGGCTCGGCCCGCTTGTCGGCCAGCAGCGGTGCCAGCGCCCGGATCAGCACCCCCGCCGCGCAGAGCCCGACGATCGGCCGCCCGGCGGCGAAGAGCCCGCGCAGGTGCCCGGTCGCCTCCTCGAAGTGGACGTCGGCCTGCGCCACCCGCCCGGCCCGGCCGTGCAGCTCCGCCTCCGGCAGCGCGGTGCGCAGCCGCGCCGCCGTATCGGCCGCACCGGCGGTGAGCTGGAAGAGGACGGGGGCGGTCATGGGGCCCTCCCCGAGGCGCCGGTGCGAAGGGCCCCCTCACCCCGGCCCTCTCCCACGAGGGGAGAGGGGGCGCAAAAGGAGGGGACCGTGCTGAAACGCCCCTCTCCCCTCGTGGGAGAGGGGTTGGGGTGAGGGGGCAGCCGACAGGCGCTCATCGCCAAGCCTCCCCGCGGCGGTGGAGCAGGATCATGGAGAAGTAGGGCACGGCTTCCTCGGGCAGGGCGTCGAGCGGGAGGATGCGCTGCTGCGGCAGGGTGGCGCGCTCGACGTAGCGCGCCTGCTCGGCCAGGCCGAGACGCTGCAGCAGGCCCAGCACCTTGGGGTAGTGGCGGCCGAGCTTGATGATTGCGGCGGCGTCGCAGGCCAGCAGGCGGCGCTCCAGCTCTTCCTCCGGCAGCGGCGCCGGCAGCACCGCCAGTATGTCGTTGCGCGCCGCCAGCGGCGCCCCCAGGGCGGCGGCGCAGGCGGTCAGCGAGGAGACGCCCGGCACCACCTCCACCGGGAAGCGCTCGGCCAGGCGGCCGAAGAGGTACATGAAGGAGCCGTAGAAGAAGGGGTCGCCCTCGCAGAGCACCGCCACGTCGCGGCCGGCCGAGAGCTCGGCGCCCAGCTCGACCGCCGCGGCGTCGTAGGCGGCCTGCGCCGGCGCGCGCGCCACCGTCATGGGGACGCGGATCGGGATCTCGCGCTGGCCCTGCAGGTGCTCGGCGACGATGGCGCGGGCGAAGGACTCGCCGTCTTCCAGGGTGGGATAGGCCACCACCGGCGCGGCGCGCAGCAGCCGCAGCGCCTTCAAGGTCAGCAGCTCGGGATCGCCGGGGCCGACGCCCAGGCCGTAGAGCCTGCCGGTCACGGCCGTGCCTCCCGGCCCTTGGAGAGGCGCCACTGCGTCACCGTCATCAGCGGGCGCCAGCCGTGGAAGGGGCCGACCGGCTCCGCCCGGCTGACGGCCAGCCGGACCAGCTCGCCGCCGTGAATCGCGTGCAGCGCCAGCAGGCGGGCCTCGCCCTCCAGGGTGACGACATTGGCGACCAGCCGGCCGCCGGGCTTCAGCGCCGCCCAGGCCGCCTCGAAGACGCCCGCCGTGTCGATGCCGCCGCCCAGGAAGACGGCGTCGGGCGCCTCCAGCCCCTGCAGCGCCTCGGGCGCCCGGCCGGCGACGATCGCCAGCTTCGGCGTGCCCAGGGCCTCGGCGTTCTCGGCCACGAAGGCGCGGCGCTCGGCCTTGGCCTCGACGGCGATCGCCCGGTTGCGCGGGTCGCAGCGCATCCACTCGACGGCGACCGAGCCGCTGCCCGCGCCGACGTCCCAGAGCAGCTGCCCCGGCACCGGCGCCAGGGCCGCCAGGGTGGCGGCGCGCACCTCGCGCTTGGTGAGCTGGCCGTCGCTGAGGAAGGCCTCGTCGGGCAAGCCGGGCGTGCGCGGCAACAGCGCTGCCCCGGGCTCGGGCCGGCACTCGATCGCCAGCGTCGCGAAGTCGGCCACCCGCGCCTGGCTCCAGGCCTCGGCGGTGCCTTCCAGCCGGCCCTCGCGCTCCCCGCCCATGTGTTCCAGCACCGTCAGGCGGCTCGGGCCCCAGCCGGCCTCGCTCAGCAGGGCCGCGGCCCGTGCCGGCGTGGTGCCGTCGTCGCAGAGCACCAGCAGCCGCGCGCCGGGCTGCAGACAGGCGCGCAGCAGCGCCAGCGGGCGGCCGTGCAGGGTCAGGCTGTCGACCTCGGGCAGCGACCAGCCGAGCCGGGCGCAGGCCAGGCTGAAGGCCGAGGGCGCCGGCAGGATGCGCAGCTCCGCCAGGGGAAGGCGCCGGGTCAGGGTGGTGCCGACGCCGTAGCAGAGCGGGTCGCCGGTCGCCAGCACGCAGACCCGCCGGCCGCGGAAGGACTCGATGCGCTCGACCAGCGCCGAGAGCGGCGAGGGCCAGGCGAGACGCTCGCGCCCGTCCGGCGGCACCATGGCGAGATGCCGCTCGCCGCCGATCAGCACCTCGGCCGCCTCCACCGCCGCGCGGGCGGCGGGCCCGAGGCCGGCCAAGCCCTCCTCGCCGATGCCGACGATGGTCAGCCAGGGACTCATCCCGGCAGCTCCCCGCAGAGCGCGTTGACGGCGGCGGCCGCCAGGGCGCTGCCGCCGCGCCGGCCGCGCAGCGTGACGAAGGGGACCCCGCGCGGGTCCTCGGCCAAGGCGGCCTTGGATTCGGCGGCGCCGACGAAGCCGACGGGAAAGCCGAGGATCGCGGCCGGCCGCGGCGCCCCCTCGTCGAGCAGTTCCAGCAGGCGGAAGAGCGCGGTCGGCGCATTGCCGATCGCCACCACGGCGCCGGCCAGCCGCGGCCGCCAGAGCTCCAGCGCCGCCGCCGAGCGGGTGGTCCCCAGCCGCTCGGCCAGGCCCGGCACCGCCGGGTCGTTCAGGGTGCAGAGCAGCTCGTTGCCGGCGGGCAGGCGGCGGCGGATCACGCCGGCGCCGACCATCTCGCAGTCCAGCAGCAGCGGCGCGCCGGCGGCCAGCGCCGCGCGCCCGGCCTCGGCCAGGTCGGGCGACGCCACTAGGTCCTCGGCCAGGTCGACCATGCCGCAGGCGTGGATCAGCCGCACCGCCAGCGGCTCCAGCCCCGGCGGCAGGTGCCCTAGCCGCGCCTCCGCCCGCACCGTGGCGAAGGAGCGGCGGTAGATCTCGGCCGGATCGCGCAGATAGTCCACGCGGGGTCCTCCCGCTCAGGTGCCGGTCTTCGGCGGGTAGCCTTCCTTCAACGTCCGCGGGCCGAGCGGGTGGTCCGCGTGCGGATAGGGGTGATGATGGTGGCCATGGTCATGCCCGTGCCCATGGCCGTGATGATGGTGGTGGCCGTCACCGTGGTGGTGATGGTCGTGGCCGTGGTGATGGTGGTGGCCGTGGCCGTGGTCGTGGCCCTGCTCGCCGCTGCCGACGCCGATGCCCTCGACGTGGTGGTGGTGGCTCTCCTGCGGCAGGCCGACCTCGGCCTCGAAGCCCAGCACCTGCGCCCGGTACTTGCAGAGCTGGCAGTTCATGTTGTTGGTGCCCTCCAGGATCTCGCCGACCCGCTCGACGAAGGCCTCGATCACCTGGGGGTGGTCGTTGAGGTAGGGCGCCTTGACGAACTCGATCTCCGGGTGGCGGGCAGCCACCTTGTCGGTCAGGTCGTAGATTCGCCGCACCAATACGCCGGTGAAGAGGAAGTAGGGGAAGACGACGACGCGGCGGTAGCCGAGCCGCGTCGCGTGCTCCAGCGCCGGCTCCACCAGCGGGAAGGTGACGCCGGAATAGGCCGTCTCGGCCCAGCCGAAGCCGATGCCCTCCCAGAGCATGCGGGTGACCTTGGCGACGTTGGAGTTGGCGTCGGGGTCCGAGGCGCCGCGGCCGACCACCACCAGCAGCGTCTCCTCGACCGGCACGCCGTCGCCCGCGGCGGCCAGGGCCTCGCGCACCCGGGCACCCGCCGCCTGCAGCAGCTTCAGATCGATGCCCAGCTCGCGGCCGTAGTCGATCCGCACCTCGGGATGCTGCGCCATGTAGGTGTTCAGCACCGAGGGGATGTCGTTCTTGGCGTGGCCGGCGGCGAAGAGCATGCCCGGCACCGCCAGGATGCGCTTCGCCCCGGCCGCGCGCAGGCGGTCCAGTCCCTCGCGGATGATCGGCCGGGCGAACTCCAGATAGCCGTAGTCCACCGGCTCCGCGAAACGCTCGCGCAGCCGCTCCGACAGCACGGCGAACTCGCGGACCGCCGCCTCGTCGCGGCTGCCGTGGCCGCAAAGCATGATACCCAGGGACTCGCCCATAACCATCCGATCCTCGCGTTGCAACAGCGTGAGAGAGCCCTCAGACCAGCAGCATCCAGGCGCCGGCCACGGCGACCAGACCGCCGGCGACGCGCACCGCCGGCACCAGCCGCTGCTCGCGACCGAGCAGCAGCCCGGCGGTGAGGCCGAGGCCGTGCAGGGCGGCGGTGGCCAGCAGGAAGCCCAGGCCGTAGAGGCCGGCGTCGGTGTTCAGCGGCATCTCGGCACCGTGGGCGTAGCCGTGGCAGAGCGCGAAGAGACCCACCAGCCCCGCGCCGGCGGCGAGCGGCAGGCGCACGGCGGCGGCGATCAGCACACCCAGCACCAGCACCGAGCCGGCGATTCCCCACTCGACGACGCCGAGTTCCGGCCCGCCGATGCCGAGCACTCCGCCCAGCGCCATGGCGCCGAGGAAGGCGAGCGGCACGGCCCAGAGGGCACGACCGCCGAGACGCGCCGCCCAAAGGCCGGCGGCGATCATGGCCAGCAGGTGGTCGGGTCCGGTCAGCGGATGCATCACGCCCGACAGGAAGCCCTCGGCGTGCTCGTGGCCCGGGTGCGCCCAGGCGGCCGCAGCCGGCAGGAAGGCGCCGAGAGCGGCGGCCGCGGCAAGCGCGGGCCGGCGAAAAATTCCGATTGTCATGGTGTTCCCCTCTCCCTCGTTCGATCCCGAAACGACTCCGGACACTGGCGGCTTCCCCCGAGGTCCGGTGTCGACGCGAGAGCGCGCCGGCGAAAGGGTCGAGCCGCGTTCCGGCCGGCGCCCCCCGCGGGACGCGACCTGCACGGCTGCCTGGACAGTTCCGGACTTGGCCCCCGACTTGGGTCGGCCGCACCGGAGTACCCTTTCATCCCCTGACGGGGAACCGTCCTCCAGCGCGACCCTAGGAGCGCCGACCAGGGGGGTCAAGCGCGAGCGCGCCGCCGGAGGTCGCTGCCGGGACAGGAGGCCGGCCGGGCCGGCAGCTTGATCGCCGGACGGAGGCTCCCATCTATAGGCGAGGCGGCGCCGGCGACCGGGCCGCCCGCGGACGACGGGCCCTGCGGGGACGCCGACTGCGACCGACCAGACCTTGCTCGCTTCGAGGAGGCGGAATGACGCGCGGCACGCTATTCAACTCCCCGCTCCTGCTCGGCTTCGACCAGCTGGAGCGTGCGCTGGACCGGATGCACAAGAGCGCCGGGGACGGCTACCCTCCCTACAACGTCGAACAGCTGGACGAGACGCGCCTGCGCATCACCCTGGCGGTGGCCGGCTTCTCCGAGTCCGAGCTCGGCGTGCAGATCGAGAACAATCAGCTGGTCATCCGCGGGCGCCAGGAGCCCGAGGACGAGAGCCGTGTCTTCCTGCACCGCGGCATCGCCGCGCGGCAGTTCCAGCGGGCTTTCGTCCTGGCCGACGGCATCGAGGTGACCTCGGCGCGACTCGACAACGGACTGCTGCACATCGACCTGCAGCGGCCGATCGAGCAGCCCAACGTGCGGCGCATCGATATCGAGCGCAGCGGACCGTCCGCACCGCAGCAGATTCGGGACAAGGCGACGGCCTGACCGCGGCCGTCGGAACAGCAGAGGGTGCCTGCTTCCGGCCCGGAAACGGCGGAACGGGCGTCGCCGAGAGGAAGAGACCATGCACGACATCCAGCAGAGCCTGCGCCACATCTCGCCGACCGACTTCGCGGCCTTCGGCGTGAATCAGGTCGCCTATGTCCGCGGCATCCGCACGCCGCAGGGCGAGGCCATCGGCATCTTCGCCGCCGACGGCACGCAGATGGCGCTGGCCGCCACCCGCGACCTCGCCTTCGCCGCCATCCGCCAGCACGACATGGAGCCCCTCAGCCTGCACTGAGCCAAGGGGCCGCTCGCCATCGCGGCACGTCGCCGTCATCCTGAGCGAGAGCGAAGGATCTCGTGGGAATCGAACTCCATCGGCCCGAGATCCTTCGCTCTCGCTCAAGATGACGAGAGTCGTCTCGAAGGCGCGCTGGTATCAGGCCGCGTGGCTGGCGGCCGATTCGGTGAGCAGGGCGTAGAGGCCGTCTCGGCTCTCGGTGCCGCGCAGCTTCTCGCAGACCGCCCGGTCGCGCAGCAGCCGCGAGACGCGGGCGAGCGCCTTGAGATGGTCGGCGCCGGCCTGCTCCGGCGCCAGCAGCACGCAGATCAGGTCCACCGGCTGCTCGTCGATGGCGTCGAAGTCCACCGGCGTCTCGAGACGCGCGAAGAGCGCGTGCAGGCGATCCAGCTCCGGCAGCTTGCCGTGCGGAATGGCGATGCCGTTGCCGACACCCGTGGTGCCGAGACGCTCGCGCTCCACCAGCACCTCGAAGATCGCCCGCTCCGGCTGGCCGATCACCTCGGCCGCCCGGCGCGCGAGTTCCTGCAGCGCCTGCTTCTTGCTGGTGACGCGCAACGCCGGAACGACCCCTTCGGGGCTCAGCATGTCCGCGATCTCCATGATTCGGGTCCTGGCCTGCCGCTCAGCCGTCGCGATTGCCGCGCGGGTCGATCCAGCCGATGTTTCCGTCCTGCCGCCGATAGACCATGTTGATTCCCCCGTGCGCGCGATTGCGGAACAGCAAGGCCCCCTGGTCCGCCAGATCCATGCGCATCACCGCCTCGCCCACCGTCAGGCTCGGCACCTCGGTCTCCATCTCGGCGACGACGATCGGCTGGTCGTTCGCCCCGTCGACGCCCTCTCCCGCCCCCGCGGGAGCCGTCTCGTCCGGCTCCTGCTCGGGCGCCAGGATGTACTGCTGCGCCGGCAGCACGTCGGCCGGCGACGCCGGGACCCGGCCGTGGTCGCGCAGACGGCGCTTGTAGCGCCGCAGCTGCTTGGCCAGGCGCTCCGCCGCCATGTCGAAGGCCGGATGGACCTCCTGCGCCTCACCGGCCGCCTGCAGCAGCATGCCCCGGCCGACGTGGATCGACAGCGCCGCCCGATAGAGGAAGGCGTCCTTCGACAGCGTGACGTTCGCCTCGATGGCGTCGCCGAAGTACTTGTCGAGGATTCCACTCAGGCGGTCGTAGGCGTACTGGCGCAGGGCATCGCCGGTATCGACGTGCCGACCCTTAACCGACAACTGCATCTATCCGTCCTCAGGCTCCAAAGCCCGGCAGGGTTCTCGCGCGGGGGGCCTGTCCGCGAGCGGCCGGGACCATAGGTTCGCCTCCCCGGGGTGTCAACTCCCCCTGGCGTCCCCCGCGAGTGGGTGCCGCCGGTCCCTTGAATATCGAGCCGCCGGGCGTGGCCTGCAAGACGGAAAACCCCCGAAATCGCCCCTCACGGCGCGAAAGCGCGGCCCCTGCGGCGCTGCAATGACGAGGGAATCTGCATGGCTTCCCGATACTTGGCGACGGTCCGCCGGGCGATGTCCACACCCTCGCTTCGCAGCTGCGCAACGATGGCGTCGTCGCTCAGCACGGCATCGGCGGATTCGCCCTCGATCAGCGCGCGAATGCGGTGGCGAACGGCCTCGGCGGAGTGCTCGCCGCCGCTGGTGCCGGCGATCGCCGTGGTGAAGAAGTACTTCAGTTCGAAGGTGCCGCGGGGCGCCGCCAGGTACTTGTTGGCGGTCACGCGGCTGACGGTGGATTCGTGCATGCCGATCGCCTCCGCCACCTCCCGCAGCGTCAAGGGCCGCAGGTGCGCGACTCCGTGGCGGAAGAAGCCGTCCTGCTGGCGCACGATCTCCTCGGCCACCTTCAGGATGGTGGTGGCGCGCTGGTGCAGGGAGCGCACCAGCCAGTTCGCGGACTGCAGGCGCTCGGCGAGGTATTCGCGCTCGCGCAGGTCGCGGCAGCCGCCGACCACGCGGGCGTAGGTGCGGCTGTCCACCAGCACGCGCGGCAGGCTGTCGGGATTGAGCTCGATCATCCAGCCGCCGTCGGGCCGCGTGCGCAGCAGCACGTCGGGCACCACCGCCTGCACCGCCTCCTCGCCGAAGCCGGCCGCCGGGCGCGGATCCAGGGCGCGCAGCTCGGCCACCATCTCGATCAGGTCCTCGCGGTCGACCGAGCAGAGCCGCTGCAGCCGCTCCCAGTCCCGGGCCGCCACCAGCGGCAGGTTGTCCAGCAGCGCCGCCATGCAGGGGTCCAGGCGGTCGCGCTCGGCCAGCTGCAGCGCCAGGCACTCGCGCAGGTCGCGGGCGAAGACACCGGTCGGCTCGAAGCGCTGCAGCCGGGCCAGCAGCGCCTCCAGCCGCGCGCGCGGACAGCCCAACTGCTCCGCCAACTCCTCCAGGTCGGCGCGCAGGTAGCCGTCCTCCTCCAGCGCCTCGATCAGCTGCGCGCCGAGCAGCCGTTCGCCCGGATCGGAGAGCTCGACCTGCAGCTGCTGCAGCAGGTGTTCGCGCAGCGTCGGCGCGCGGCTGAGACGCTGCTCGAAATCCTCCCCGTCTCCGTCGAAACCGCCGCCGGCACCGCTGCCGCCGGCCGGCCCGGAGAGCCCCCAGTCGTCGGCCGGGGAGTTGTCGTCGTAGTCGACCTGGGCGTCCAGCGGCCCTTCGGCGGCGGCCGGCAGCGCCTCGGAGAGCGCGTGCTCGAGGCTGTCGGCGGCCTCTCCCCCCTCCGGCCCATAGGCCAGCACCTCCTCCGCGGCCTCCCGGGGATCGGCGGCCTCCGGGCTGTCGTCGGCACGCGCCAGCAGGGGATTCTCCTCCAGTTCGGTCTCGACGAAGGCGGCGAGGTCGAGGCTGGAGAGCTGCAGCAGCTTGATCGCCTGCTGCAGCTGCGGCGTCATGACCAGCGTCTGGGATTGACGCAGCTCTAAGCGTTGCGTGGCGGCCATGACGCCGGCTCAGCGGTTGAAGCTGTCGCCGAGATAGACCCGCCGCACGTCTTCGTGGGCGACGATCTCGTCGGGCTTGCCTTCCATCAGCACGCGGCCGTCGTGGATGATGTAGGCGCGATCGACGATGCCCAGGGTTTCGCGGACGTTGTGATCGGTGATCAGCACGCCGATGCCGCGGTCCTTGAGGTGCAGCACCAGTTCCCGGATGTCGGCCACGGCGATCGGGTCGATTCCGGCGAGCGGCTCGTCCAGCAGGACGAAGCGCGGCTGCGCCGCCAGGGCGCGGGCGATCTCGCAGCGACGGCGCTCGCCGCCGGACAGCGCCAGCGCGGCGGAGCGCCTCAGGTGCGTGATGGAGAACTCCTCCAGCAGCTGCTCCAGCCGCTGACGGCGCCGGCCGCGGTCCTTCTCGACCACCTCCAGCACGCTGCGGATGTTCTCCTCCACCGTCAGCCCGCGGAAGATCGAGGCCTCCTGCGGCAGGTAGCCCACACCCAGCCGGGCGCGGCGGTAGACCGGCAGGTCGGTCACGTCCCGGCCGTCGAGGGATACGTAGCCGGCGTCCGGCGCCAGCAGGCCGGAGATGATATAGAAGCAGGTGGTCTTGCCGGCACCGTTCGGACCCAGCAGCCCGACCGCCTCGCCGCGGCGCAGCCGCAGGCTGACGTCGCGCAGCACGATGCGCCCGCCGAAGGACTTGCCGATGCAGATCGCCTCCAGCCCCGGCGCGTCCGGTACGGCGCGCGGCAGCTGGGTGATCCCGCCGCGCTCGTCGCGCTCCTCGATGCCGGTCGTGCCGATCACCGCGTACCGCCCGCTTCCGGCAGGGCGTCGCGCGACAGCAGGCCACGCACCGGTGCGCCACCGCCCGCCAGCAACCGGCTCACCCCCGTCCGGAGGTCCACCTCCGCCCGGGCGCCGTTCAACTGGCTCTCGCCTCTGGTTACCTTCACGTCGCCGTCCAGGATGGCTCGCTGATCCTCGGCATAATACAGACCGCGCTCTCCGCTGGCGAACACGTTGTCGCCCGATACCCGGACGTCGCCCTCGGCCTCCACCTCGCGCAGGGTGGCCCGGCTCGGCCCGTCCGAGCCGCTCTCGAAGCGGGCGGTCACCACCTCGCCCTCCAGCCGGTCGACGCCGTCGAGGCGCTGCAGCACCGCCGCGCCGCGGGCGACCGCCATGGGGCCGCCCTCGGCCCGCTCGAAGTACTCCAGGCTGTCGCGGGCGGTCACCCTTTCGTTCTCGGTATCCAGCCGCAGGTCGTCGCCGGTGATGCGGAGCACCCGCTCCTCGACGTAGTAGACCGCACGGTCGCCGAACACCCTGTCGCCGCCGGTCTCGATCTCGACGTTGCCGATGGCCTCGACCCGGACGATGCGCTCCTGCCCGTCGGCGGCGCGCCGGTAGTGGGCCGCCAGGACCCCGGCGCGCACCGTCAGGTCGCCGCGCCGCGCGACGGCGTTGCCCCGGGCCAGGTAGACCTGCTGGTCACGCTGCCACTCGATGCCTTCCTGGGCAGTGATCTCCAGCGGGCCGCCGTCGCTGAAGCTGGCGGGCTGGGCGAGCGCGTCGGCGCCGAGCGCCAGCGCGGCGATCAGGCCCAGCAGGAACCCCAGGGGCGCGGCCTTCACGGCAGGCTCCCGAGCGGCGGCTCGCCGTAGAGCAGCAGCCGCGACTCGCCGGTGAAGATCACCCGCGCGCCCCGCTCCTCGATGCGGAAGCCCTGGGATTCGATGTGGCCGATCGGCCCCTGCCCGGTGACCGGATCGCCGCCCTCGGCGCGGCCGGCCGGCAGGTCGAGCCAGGCGCTCTCGGTGACCAGTTCGAAGCCTTGGTCGTGGAAGAGATTGACCTGTCCCGCCAGTTGCATGAGTCGGTCCTCGCGATCGTAGATGCCGCGCGCGGCGGTGATGGCCACCCAGCTGCCGTCGGACAGCAGCAGGTCTCCCTCCGGCAGTTCCAGCCGCACGAAGCGCTGGTCGTCGGAGGCGAAGTCGGCCGTACTGGCCGTCACCGCGAAGGGGCGTCCGCGTCCGTCGCGGCCCTCGAAACGGGGACTTATCATCGCCGCGGTCAGGTCGGCCGCGGCGCGCCGCTCGCGCTGCTGCACCGCGTCGCCCACCGGATCGGACCGCAGCGCCGGCAGCACCACCAGGGCGACCACCACCAGCGCGGCTGCGGCCGGCACCAGCAGCTTGCCCAGGGCGATCAGCCGCCGTCGGCCCAGATCCTGCGGGGCCGGAGGCCGGACGCTGCGGGACGGGGTATCCAGGGCCATGGCTCCGACGTCAGGCGACCCCCTCGCGCAGCAGGTCGTGCAGGCGCACCAGCCCGACCGGGCGGTTCGCCTCGACGACGAAGAGGCAGGTCACGCGCTTGGCGTTCATGATCTTGAGCGCCTCGGCACCGAGCGCCCCGGGATGGATGGTGATGGGATGCGGCGTCATGATGTCGCCGGCGGCCTGCGCCAGCAACCGGTCGCCCATATGGCGGCGCAGATCGCCGTCGGTGATGACGCCGGCCAGCGCCCCCTGGGCGTCGAGCACCCCGACCACGCCGAAGGTGCGGGCGGTCATGGTCAGGATCGCCTCGCTCATCGGCGTGGAGGGCTCGCACAGCGGCATCTCGCCGGGGCCGTGCATCACGTCCAGCACCCGCACCAGGCGCTTGCCGAGCGCGCCGCCGGGATGGAAGACCTTGAAGTCCTCGGCCGTGAAGCCGCGCCGTTCCAGCAGCGCCACGGCCAGGGCGTCGCCCAGGGCCAGCGTCATGGTGGTCGAGGTGGTGGGCGCCAGACCCATGGGGCAGGCCTCCTCCACCTTGGGCAGCAGCAGCAGCACGTCGGCGGCCTCGGCCAGGATCGACTGGGCGCCGCCGGTGATGGCGAGCAGCGGGATCTCGAAGCGCCGGCTGTAGGCGATCACCGAGCCCAACTCCGGCGTGTTGCCGGAGTTCGAGAGCGCGATGATCGCGTCCTCGCGGGTGATCATGCCGAGGTCGCCGTGGCTCGCCTCGGCGGGATGGACGAACTGTGCCGGGGTGCCGGTGGAGGCCAGCGTCGCGGCGATCTTGCAGCCGACGTGACCGCTCTTGCCCATGCCGGTGACGATCACCCGGCCGCGCACCGCCTGCAGCCGCTCGACCGCGTTCACGAAGGCCTCGCCGAGGGAGTCGGAGAGGGCCTCCAGCCCGCGCGCCTCGATCGCCAGCGCGCGCCGCGCGGAGGCCAGCGTCGCCGCAGCGCTGTCGAGCGCGAAGGCACCTCCGTCGATCTCGCGAAGCTCCACCTCTCTCACCTTCATACGATGCAACTCTCCGGGCTCCTTCGGTCACGGGGACGGCCGCGCAACGGCCAAGTCTAGTGTCCGATACGGTCCAACGAAAGCAAACCTTCCCCGAGCGACCGCATGCCGCGGCCACGCCGGCCGTTCGGCTCAGTGGGCGAAGATGTCGATCTCGTCCCAGCCGGCCAGATCGAGCCTGGCGCGGGTCGGCAGGAACGCGAAGGTCGCGGCCGCCAATTCGTGCCGCCCTTCCCGCGCCAGCATGACATCGAGCCGCTCGCGCAACGCGTGCAGGTGCAGCACGTCGGCGGCGGCATAGCGAAGCTGTTCCTCGGTCAGCTCGGCGGCGCCCCAGTCCGAGGACTGCTGCTGCTTCGATATGGTGACGCCGAGCAGCTCCGCACAGAGGTCCTTGAGGCCGTGCCGGTCGGTGAAGGTGCGTACCAGGCGCGAGGCGGTCCGGGTGCAGTAGACCGGCGCCGCGGTCACGCCGAGATAGCGCTCGATGGCGGCCAGGTCGAAACGGGCGAAGTGGAACAGCTTGGTCACGCCGGGGTCGGCCAGCAGGCGGCAGAGGTTCGGCGCCGCGTAGCCGCCGCGGAACTGCACCAGGTGCGCATGACCGTCGCCGGCGGAGAGTTGGATCAGGCAGAGACGGTCACGCTGCAGGTTGAGCCCCATGGTCTCGCAGTCCACGGCGACGGAGTCGCCGAGGTCGAGATCCTCGGGCAGATCGTCCTGATGCAGCGTGACGGTCACGAATGCGGGTTCCTCGCCGCAGCGGCGCGACTCCTGCGGGGCGGAGCACGCCGCCACAATAGCCGTGCCGGACGGGCTGTCAACGCCAGGGCCGGCATTGTATATAGCGGCGCGACGAGAGATCGGCGCAGGGTCGGGGCCGAGGCGCCGGGCGGGACAGAAGGAGTTCGAGAGCAATGCAACAGCAGCGCAGCGTCACGGTCTTCGGCGGCTCCGGTTTCATCGGCCGCTACGTGGTCGCCCGCCTGGCCGCGCGCGGCTGGACGGTGCGGGTCGCCGTGCGCCGGCCGAAGCGGGCCGAGTTCCTGAAGCCGCTCGGCAACGTCGCCCAGATCGTCCCGCTGCGCTGCAACCTGCGCAGCGAGGCCGAGGTGCGGCAGGCGGTCGAAGGCGCCGACGCGGTGGTCAACCTGGTCGGCATCCTGCAGTCGCACGGCAGCCAGAGCTTCGAGGAGGTGCAGTACGGCGGCGCCAAGCGGGTGGCCGAGGCCGCTGCGGCGGCGGGGATCGAGCGGCTGGTCCAGATCTCGGCGATCGGCGCGGATCCCCAGGCCGCCTCCGACTACGCCCGCTCCAAGGGCGCTGCCGAGCAGGCGGTGCTGGCCGCGGTGCCCACTGCGACGATCCTGCGGCCCTCCATCGTCTTCGGGCCCGAGGACGGCTTCTTCAACCGCTTCGCCGTCATGGCCCGGCTCTCGCCCTTCCTGCCGCTGATCGGCGGCGGCGAGACGCGCTTCCAGCCGGTCTACGTCGGCGACGTCGCCGACGCGGTGATGCGCGCGCTCAGCGACCCGGCCTGCGCCGGGCGGACCTACGAGCTGGGCGGCCCCAAGGTCTACAGCTTCGCCGAGCTGATGCGCCTGCTGCTGCGCACCATCGGCCGTCGCCGCCTGCTGCTGCCCCTGCCCTGGGGCGTCGCGGGGGCCATGGGCTCGATCTTCCAGCTGGTGCCCAACGCCCCGCTGACGCGCGACCAGGTCGAGCAGCTGCGCCACGACAACGTGGTGAGCGACGGCGTCCCGGGCCTGGCCGAGCTGGGCATCGAGCCGCACACGGTGGAGGTCATCGTCCCCACCTACCTGGAGCGCTTCCGCCCCGCCGGACCTTTCCGAGGCTCCTCTCCGCGCGACGGCGGCTGAGCCGGCCTCGCGCCTTGCTTCCGCCACCATCCCGGCGCAGCCTGGGAGCCTGAACCGACCGGTCGGACCCCATGAGCGCCAGCGCCGCCGCGATCGCCTGCAACCGCTTCGGCCTGGGCGCCGCCCCGGGGGAGCTCGACGCCGCCGCCGGGGATCCGCGCGGCTGGCTGCGGCAGCAGCTGCGCGACTACCAGGCCCGGCCGGCGGCCTTCTCGGATCTTCCGGACACCGCCGGTGCCCTGGCGCTGGTACCCCTCTATCGACGGCGGCTGGAGCAGGCCGGGATGGAGGAGGTCGGCCGCCGCGAGCTGCGGCAGGCCGCCCGGCAACTGCTGCAGGAGGAGCGTCTGGCGCGGCTGCGCCGGGCGATCCAGACACCCCAGAGCTTCTGCGAGCGCCTGGTGCGCTTCTGGTCCGACCGCCTCGCCGTGTCGGTCACCAAGGGCGGGGTGCGGCCGCTCGCCGGACTCTACGAGCGCGAGACCATCCGCCCGCGCATCATGGGCCGCTTCGAGGACCTACTGCTGGCGAGCGCCCGGTCGCCGGCCATGCTGGTCTATCTCGACAACCACCGCTCGGTCGGGCCGAACTCTCTGCAGGGTCGAGAACGCGGGCGCGGGCTGAACGAGAACTACGCCCGCGAGGTGATGGAGCTGCACAGCCTCGGGGTCGACGGCGGCTACGATCAGGCCGACGTGATCGAGCTGGCCAGGGCCCTGACCGGCTGGACCCTGGCCACGCCCGAGGCGGCCGGGCCGGCTCGGGACGGCTTCGGGTTCGAAGCGGCCGCGCACGAGCCCAGCGCCCGCAGCCTGCTGGGCCGGCGCTACGCCCAGGAGGGCGAAGCGCAAGGCCGCGCCATGCTGATCGACCTCGCCCGGCACCCCGCGACCGCGCGCCACCTCGCCCGCTCCCTGCTGCGGCACTTCGTCGCCGACGAGCCGCCGGAGGCTGCGGTGAAGCGCCTCGCCGACCGCTTCCTGGAGAGCGGCGGCGAGCTGCTGTCGCTCTACGAGGCCCTGATCGAAAGCCCCGAGACCTGGGCGGAGGGCCGGCGCAAGTTCAAGCAGCCCGAGGAGTACCTGGTGTCGCTGCTGCGCGCCTTGCCCGACCCGCCCGATCCCGACCGCCGGCTGCTCGACGCGCTGGAGGAGCTGGGCCAGCGGATCTGGCAGGCGCCCTCGCCCGCCGGCTGGCCCGAGCGGGCCGAGGACTGGGTGAGCGCCGCCGCCGTCTGGAGCCGTATCGAGGTGGCCCGGCGCGAAACCGCCGGCCGCGCCGCCGCGCTGGATCCCAGGGTGCTGCTGGAGAGCTGCCTGGGCGCGACCGCCGGCGAGGCGACGCGCTTCCAGGTGACCAACGCCGACAGCCGCGAGCAGGGGCTGACGCTGCTCTTCATGAGCCCCGACTTTCAGTGGAGGTGACCGTCATGCCGCTCCGGCCGTCCCGCCGCCGCTTCCTGCAGGGCCTCGCCGCCGGCGCTGCGAGCGGACTCGTGGCCTGGCCGGCTGCCGCGGGCTGCGGCCGGCCGCAGGCACGCCTGGTGGTGGTGCTGCTGCGCGGCGCGCTCGACGGCCTGGCGCTGCTGCCGCCGGTGAGCGATCCCGCCTACGAGACGGCGCGCGCGGGTCTCGCGCTGCCGCCGCCGGGTGAGGAAGGGGGTGCGCTGGAGCTGGACGGCTTCTTCGGCCTGAACCCGGCCATGCGGAACTGTGCCACGCTCTATCGCGCGGGCGACCTGCTGGCGGTCCAGGCCGTGGCCACACCCTATCGCGCCCGCTCGCACTTCGACGGACAGGACGTGTTGGAGAACGGCGCCACCGGGCCGGCGATGCGCCGCAGCGGCTGGCTGAACGCCGCCCTCGACTGCTTGGCGGGCAGCAACGCCCGGCCCCGCGCCCTGGCGATCGCCCACGCGGTGCCGCTGATCCTGCGCGGCAGCCAGCCGGCCGACGCCTGGATGCCGGCGGGAGTGACGGCGGAGGCGCCCGCGGCCGACACCCTGGTGCGGCTGCAGCGCCTCTATGCCGAGGAGCCGCTGCTGCAGGCCGGGCTGGAGCGGGCGCTCGCCGCACGTGGCCTGCTGTCCGAGAGCGGCGGCGGAGGCGGCACGGCCCTGGCCGAGGCGGCGGCGGCCTTGCTGCGGCCCGAGGACGGCGCCCGCGTGGCGGTGCTGGAGTTCGGCGGCTGGGACACCCACGCCGGTCAGGGCAGCAGCAGCGGCACGCTCTTCAACCGCCTGGCCCGCCTGGACGCCAGCCTGGCCGCGCTGCGCGAGGGACTCGGCGAAGCCTGGGCCGACACCGCGGTGCTGGTGACGACCGAGTTCGGCCGGACCGTGGCCATGAACGGCAACCGCGGCAGCGACCACGGCACCGGTGGCGCCGCACTGCTGCTCGGCGGCGCCGTGGCCGGCGGCCGGGTGATCGCCGACTGGCCGGGACTGCGCGCCGCGGACCTCTACGAGGGCCGCGACCTGCGGCCGAGCCTCGACCTGCGGGCACTGCAGGCCGGCCTGCTGCAGGAACACCTGGGCCTCTCGCCCCGCCAGCTCTCGGAGCAGGTCTTTCCCGACGCCCCGCCGCAGCCGCTGCGCGACCTTCTCCGCCCGGCCTGAGCCGGCGGCGGCCCTCAGGCCAGGCCGCGCTCCACGAAGGCCGAGAGGCGGCGCGCGAAGGCGGCGGGGTCGAGCGGCGGCTCGCCCTCCAGGATGCGTGCCTGGTCCAGCAGCAGCTGCGCCGCTTCCTGCAGCGACCCGCCGGCGCCGTTGGCGCCCTCCTTGACCTGCTCGGAGAGACGGCGGATCAAGGCGTGGCGCGGGTTGATCTCCAGCACCCGCGGCGCCTCGGCCGGACCGCGCTTGCTGTGCCGCAGCAGGCGGGCGAGGTGCAGGTCCATGTCGCCCTCGTCGGCGGTTAGACAGACCGGGCTGCTGGTCAGGCGCTTGGAGGCCCGCACGTCCTTCACCGACTCGCCCAGCGCCGTCTTGAGCCAGGCCACCAGGGTCGCGAGATCGCTCCCCTCCAGCGCTTCCCCCGCCGCCTCCGGCGGCTCCTGCTCGGGCGCGGCCTCGACCGCGTCGAGGTCCGTCCCGGCGCGGGTGACCGACTGGAACTCCTTGCCCTCGAAGAGGCCGACCGCCGGCAGCCAGAATTCGTCGATCGGGTCGGTCAGCAGCAGCACCTCGACACCCTTGGCGGCGAAGCCCTCGAGCTGCGGGCTGCGGCGCAACGCCTCCAGCTCGTCGCCGGTGATCACGTAGATCTTGTCCTGGCCCGGGCGCATCCGCCCCAGGTAGTCGGCCAGGCTGGTCCATCCCTCGGCCTTGGTGGAACGGAAGCGGGCGAGCTTCAGCAGCGCCTCGCGCTGGCCGCCGTCCTCGTAGAGGCCCTCCTTCAGCACCGCGCCGAAGGTCTCCCAGAAGCTCTCGTAGGCGGCGGCGTCCTTCTCGGCCCGGCTCTCCAGTTCGCCGAGCACCCGCTTGACCAGCGCAGACTTGATGCGGCCCAGCAGCGGGCTGTGCTGCAGCGTCTCGCGGCTGACGTTGAGCGGCAGGTCCTCGGAATCGATCACGCCGCGCAGAAAGCGCAGGTAGGAGGGCACCAGCGACTCCACCCCCTCGGCGATGAAGACGCGCTTGACGTAGAGCTTGACCCCGTGGCGGCGCTGCGGGTCGAAGAGGTCCCAGGGCGCGCTCTTCGGCACGAAGAGCAGGCCGGCGTACTCCAGCATGCCCTCGGCCTTGAAGTGCAGCGTCGCCCAGGGGTCGTCGAAGGCGTGGGCGACGTGGTGGTAGAACTCCCGATACTGCTCCTCGGTGATCTCGCTCCTGGGCCGGGTCCAGAGAGCGCCCTCGGCGTTGAGCCGCTCCGGCTCGCCCTCCCCCTGCAGCCGCACCGGCACCGCCAGGTGGTCGGAGTAGGTCTTGACGATCTGCCGCAGGCGGTGCGGCTCCAGGAACTCCTTGGCGTCCTCCTTGAGGTGGAGCGTGACGCGGGTGCCGCGGGCCGGCGCCGCGTCGCTCTCGGAGAGGGTGAAGCCGCTGCGCCCGTCGGACTCCCAGCGCCAACCCTGGCTGTCGCCGGCGCGGCGGGTCTCCACCACCACCCGCTCGGCGACCATGAAGGCGGAGTAGAAGCCCACGCCGAACTGGCCGATGAGATCCACCTCGCCCTTCTTCTCCCCCAGCTGCTCCAGGAAGCGGGCGGTGCCGGAGCGGGCGATGGTGCCGAGGTTGGCGACCAGGTCCTCGCGGTTCATGCCGATGCCGTTGTCGGTCACGGTCAGGGTCGCCGCCGCGGCGTCGGGCGCCAGGCTGACGGCGAGCTCGGGATCGCCCTCCAGCAGCCCCGGCTCCGTCAGCGCGGCGTAGCGCAGGCGGTCGCAGGCGTCGGAGGCGTTGGACACCAGCTCGCGCAGGAAGACCTCGCGCTTGGCGTAGAGCGCGTTGGCCACGATGTCGATGAGACGGCTGACCTCGGCCTGGAACGGCAGGGTTTCGGGCGTGGTTTCGGTCATCTTCTCGGCAAAGCCCCGCAGTGGAAGATACTGTCCCCGCGGGCCCGCCGCGGGCGGCCCTGATATGAGCGCAGGCGGCGGCGGCTGCAAGCCTGGAGTTGCGCGTGACGGGAGCCCGACGAGACAACGGCTCGCCGACACGAGACGATTCGTCGTCGTGAGCGAGCGAACGAAGGGAGCGTGGCGATCCAGGAGCCAAGGGGGGCAATGGCCCTGGATTGCTTCGCTACCCTCGCAATGACAAAGACAAAAGGCGCTTCTCGACGGCAGCCGAGTTCACGTCGACCAGTCCGCCAGCGGTAGCAGCGCGGCAGTGCGCTCGCAGTGCCGGCTGTTGGTGCTCACCAGCACCGCGCCGAGCGCCCCTTGATGACGTAGCTGGCGACGTCGGTTCCAGCAGGTGCGCAAGCGAGATCACCCCTCGGCCACGAAGAGAACGCGCTCCGTCGGCGGACGGTTCGTGGGCCGCTCCATCATGACAGCCCTCGGGGCGATGGCCGATCAGGCCGCCTCGGAGACGCGCAGTTCCACATGCAGCCCCGCGGCGACCGCGAGGCTCACCAGGGTATCGAGCGCGAAGAGGTTGATCTTGCCCCGCATCAGGTCCGAGATCCGCGGCTGCGTCACGCCCAGCCGCCGCGCCGCCTCGACCTGCGTCCAGCCGCGGCTCCTGATGTGCGCCTCCAGGGCCATCATGAGGGCCGCGCGGAGCCTCATGTTCTCGGCTTCGGCGGGATCCTTCTCGATGGCATCCCAGACATCCTCGAAGCGCTCGTCGCTCATCGTGCGCGGTCCCCCATCAAGTCGCGATAGCGTTTTGCTGCCATATCGACGTCTGTTTTGCTCGTCCTGCGCGTCTTCTTTTGGAAACAGTGCAAGACATAGACCGCCTCCGGCAGTCTGGTGGCATAGACAACCTGAAATGCCCCACTGGCGTCGTGAATCCGGATTTCCCGAACACCCTTGCCAATGCCCGGCATCGGCTTCCAGTCGTTCGGTTCCATCCCGTTCTGCACCTTACCGAGTTGATAGCCCGCCTCCCGCCGCGCCGATGCGGGAAAGGCAAGCAGGGTTTCGAGGGCATCGCCTCGAAAGACCACAGGCTTCAGGTCCCCCATCTTCATAATATACAAAAATTTGTATATCAAGGCAATCCCTTGCGCCGAGCCCTCCAGCGGCCGATCTTCTCTGCATGTACGCGACGCGCCGCGACCGGGTGATCGCCGTCCTCGGGCCGACCAACACCGGCAAGACCTACTTCGCCATCGAGCGGATGCTGGGGCACGCCAGCGGCATGATCGGCTTTCCGCTGCGCCTGCTGGCGCGCGAGAACTACGAACGGGTGGTCGCCGCCAAGGGCGCGCGCCAGGTCGCCCTGATCACCGGCGAGGAGAAGATCGTCCCGCCGAGCGCCCGCTACTTCCTCTGCACGGTCGAATCCATGCCGGTCGACAAGCCGGTGACCTTCCTGGCGGTCGACGAGATTCAGCTGGCCGCCGACCCGGAACGCGGCCACGTCTTCACCGACCGCCTGCTGCACGCCCGCGGCGGCGAGGAGACGCTGTTCCTGGGTGCTGACACCATCCGGCCGCTGCTGCTGCGGCTGGTGCCCGGCGCCGAGATCGTGACGCGGCCCCGCTTCTCCAAGCTGACCTATGCCGGCACCCGCAAGCTGACCCGCCTGCCGCCGCGCTCGGCCGTGGTCGCCTTCTCGGCGGCCGAGGTCTACGCCATGGCGGAGCTGGTGTGGCGCCAGCGCGGCGGTACGGCGGTGGTGCTGGGGGCGCTGAGCCCGCGCACCCGCAACGCCCAGGTCGGCATGTTCGAGAGCGGCGAGGTCGACTACCTGGTCGCCACCGACGCCATCGGCATGGGCCTGAACCTCGGCCTCGACCATGTCGCCTTCGCGCGGCTCTCGAAGTTCGACGGCCACAGCCTGCGCGGCCTCTCGGCGCCGGAGGTGGCGCAGATCGCCGGGCGCGCCGGCCGGCACATGAGCGACGGCACCTTCGGCACCACCGCCGAGCTGGGGCCGATGCCGGAGGAGACGATCGAGGCGGTGGAAGACCACCGCTTCCAGCCGCTCACCGCGCTCTACTGGCGGGCCAGCCGGCTGGAGTTCCGCAGCGTCGAAGCACTGCTGCGCAGCCTGGAGGCGCGGCCGCCCGACCCGGCGCTGATCCGCGTGCGCCCGCCGGAGGACCAGCAGGCCCTGGCGGCCCTGGCGCGCGACGCCGAGGTGCTGGCCCTGGCCGCCGACCCGGGCGGCGTGCGGCTGCTCTGGGAGGTCTGCCAGGTTCCCGACTTCGGCAAGTCGCTGACCGACCACCACCTCCGCCTGCTGAAGCAGGTCTTCCGCCATCTGCGCAGCGGCGAGCGGCGCCTGCCCGAGGACTGGGTGGCGCAGCAGATCGCGCGCATCGACCGGGTCGAGGGAGACATCGACGCGCTGATCGCCCGCATCGCCCAGGTCCGCACCTGGACCTTCGTCACCCATCGCGGCGACTGGCTCGACGACGCCTTCGGCTGGCAGGAGCGCACCCGCGCCATCGAGGACCGCCTCTCCGACGCCCTGCACGAGCGCCTGACCCAGCGCTTCGTCGACCGCCGCACCGCCACGCTGGTGCGCCGCCTGAAGAGCGGCGAGCAGCTGCTGGCCGCGGTGCGAAGCGGCGGCGAGGTGCTGGTGGAGGGCGAGCACGTCGGCCGGCTCGAGGGCTTCCGCTTCCGCCTGGACCGCAGCATCGCCGAGGGCGATTCGCGGCCGGTGCTGGCGGCCACCCGACGGGCGCTGCAGGGCGAGATGCCGAAGCGGGTGGCGCTGCTGGAGGGCGACGACGACGGCGCCTTCCGGCTCGACGGCGAGGGCCGCCTGCTGTGGCGCGAGGCCCTGGTGGCACGGCTGGCCGCCGGGGACTCGCCGCTGGCGCCGCGCATCCGGGTGGAGGACAGCGAGTTCCTGGACGGCCCCGGGCGCGAGCGGCTGCGCCGCCGGCTCGCGGCTTGGCTGGAGCGCTACCTGCGCAACCGCCTGGGCCCGCTCTACGCCCTGGAGGAGGCGCCGCTGCAGGGCGCGGCGCGCGGCCTCGCCTTCCAGCTCGCCGAGGCGCTGGGAAGCCTGCCGCGCCGCGCCGTGGCCGAACAGCTCCAGGCCCTCGACCGGGAGGAGCGCCGGGCACTCGCCCGCCTGGGGGTCGGCATCGGCGCCGAGAGCCTCTATCTGGGGGTGCTGCTGCGCCCGGCCGCGATCCGCTTGCGGGCCCTGCTCTGGGCAATCCGCCACGAGCGCCCGCTGCCGCCGCTGCCGGAGGAGGGAGCCGCCCTGCTGCGGGGCGCGGCGGCCGAGGACCCGCGGCTCTGCGATGCGCTGGGCTATCGCCGGCTGCGCCACCGCGGCCGGGCGCTGGCGCTGCGCGTCGACCTGCTGGAACGGCTGGCCCGCGCCGCGCACGGCCGCTTCGCCAAGGCTCCGCGGGGCGAGGGGCTGGCCGCGGACGCCGAGCTGCTGGCCCTGGCGGGCGGCGAGGAGGAGGTGCTGATGGCGGCCATGGCGGCGCTCGGCTTCCGCTCGGAGCGGCGCGACGAGGCCCTGTTCTTCCACCGCCAGCGGCCGCGGCAGCGCCGCCGCCCGCCCGCCCCGGCCGAGGCAGCCGCCGGGACGCCCGCGCGAAAGCCCCGCGAGGCCCCGCAATCCGCCCCCGATTCGCCCTTCGCCGTGCTGCGCGCGCTGAAGCCCGGGGGCCGGGGATGACCGCAGAATGACGGAGGTCGGCGGAGACTTCCTCCGGCTCGACAAGTGGCTGGTCTTCGCGCGCTTCTGCAAGACCCGCAGCGTCGCCGCGGCCCTGGTGGAGTCCGGCCGGCTGCGGGTCGACGGCACGATCGTCGCCAAGCCGCACTACAAGCTGCGGGTGGGCGAGACCCTGACCTTCCCTCAGGGTGACTACGTGCGGGTGGTAAAGGTGCTGGCGCTGCCGGCCAGGCGTGGCCCCGCGGCCGCGGCGCAGGCCTGCTACGAGGACCTGCGCCCGCCGGCGGAGCAGGAGCCGATCCCCCGCCTGCCCCGCCACCTGGTCGGCCCCCGCGACCCCGGCAGCGGCCGCCCGACCAAGCGCGATCGCCGGGCGACCGAGCGCCTGAAGGGCGACTGACCGCCTCACCTACCGGCGAGCCCAAGAAATCCCCTTCGCCGTCATCCTGAGCGAGAGCGAAGGATCTCGTGGGAATCGAGCGCCAACTGGCCCGAGATCCTTCGCTGCGCTCAGGATGACGGCGAGGAGGGCGCCGCAGGCTCGCTGCTATCAGTGCGCCATCAGCAGCGGCAGGGTCATCTGCCGCAGCAGGGAGTGGGTGACGCCGCCCAGCACCAGCTCGCGGATACGGGAGTGGCCGTAGGCGCCCAGCACCATCAGGTCGGCGTCCTGGTCCGCGGCGCGCGACAGCAGCACGTCGGCCACGTCCAGCTGCCGATCGGTCACGTGCTGCGCCTCGGCCTTGACGCCGTGGCGGGCGAGCGAGAGGGCGATGTCGGCGCCCGGCTCCTCGCCGTGCGCGCCGATGCCCTGCTTCGGGTTGACGCAGAGGATGCGGACCACGTCTGCGCGCTTCAGCAGCGGCAGCGCGTCGCTGGCGGCGCGTGCGGCCTCGCGGCCGGCGTCCCAGGCCAGCAGGACGCGCCGGCCGAAGCCCTCGGGGGCGCCGATGTAGGGCACCACCAGCGCCGGCCGGCCGAGGCTCATCAGCGTCTCCTCGACCAGGGCGGCGGGCAGCGCCTCCTCGTCGTCGGGGTCGTGCTGGCCCAGCACCACGAGATCGGCGTAGCGGCCGTGCAGGGCGACGATCTCCGGAATCTCGTCGAGGAAGGCGGCGTGGCGACGGCTCTCCACCGTGACCCCGGCCTTGCGGGCGGCCTCCTCGAAGGCGGCGATGGCCTTGTCGGCGCGCTCGCGCCNCAGGTTCAGCTGCATCGCGCGCACCTGCTCGCCGAGCTGCGCCTCGATGAAACTGGGCACGCTCAACTCGGGGCTGACGTAGAGTCCGACCAGGTGCGCCTCGAAGCGCCGCGCCAAGTCGAGGGCGGCGGCCACGCGCTTGGCGCAGGTGGCAGAGCTGTCCAGTTGGACGAGCAGGTTCTTGTAACCCATGGCATCTCGCTCCCGGCAGTGAAACCGGCACGGCGGGAGCCGCGCCGCAGGACTGTCTCGATCTAGCCCCTGAAGCTGGGAGCCGCCTTGACCTGGGTCAACGGCGGAGAAAGGGAGGGCTCAGGCGGAGCGGCCCAGCGCGCGGCGGACCACCTCCTCGCTGAGACGCCCCTCCTCCACCGCGTGGCAGCGGGTCTCGCCACCGTGTGGCAGGCGGAAAGGCGCCGGCACCTCGGCGGCGCAGCGCTCGTCGGCGAAGGGGCAGCGGGGATGGAAGTGGCAGCCGCTCGGCGGGTTCATCGGGCTCGGCACCTCGCCGCGCACCGGGATGCGCCGGCGGCCGGTCATCTCGAGGTCGGGAATCGCGTCCAGCAGCATGCGGGTGTAGGGGTGCTGCGGATCGCGGAAGATGGCCCGCGCCTCGCCCCACTCCACCAGGCGGCCCAGGTACATCACGCCGACGTAGTCCGAGATGTGGTAGACGACCGCCAGGTCGTGGCTGATGAAGAGGTAGGTCAGCCCCAGCTCGCGCTGCAGATCCTTCATCAGGTTCAGGATCTGCGCCTGCACCGAGACGTCGAGCGCCGAGGTCGGCTCGTCGCAGACCAGGAACTCGGGGTTGCTCGCCAGCGCGCGGGCGATGGAGATGCGCTGGCGCTGCCCGCCGGAGAACTCGTGCGGGTACTTGGCGCCGTCGCGCGCGGTCAGGCGGACCAGCTCCAGCAGCTCGCCGNCCCGCCGGTCGATCGCCTTCTGGCCCTGCAGCAGCCCGTGCGCACGGATCGGCTCGGCGACGATGTCGCGCACCCGCCAACGCGGGTTCAGGCTGGCGAAGGGGTCCTGGAAGATCATCTGCAGGCGGCGGCGCACCGGCGCCATGGCGCGGCGGCTCTGCAACCCGGCCAGGTCGGTACCGTCGAAGTCGATGCGCCCGCCGGTCGGGTTGTAGAGCCCGACCACCAGCCGGGCCACGGTCGACTTGCCGCAGCCGGACTCGCCGACCAGGCTGAAGGTCTTGCCCCGGGGGATCGCGAAGCTGACGCCGTCGACCGCCTTGACCAGGCTGCGCGGCTCCCGCTGCAGCACGCGGTTCAGCAGGGGCGGCGAGACGTCGAAGTGCTTGGCGAGCGCGGCGACCTCGACCAGCGGGCGGTCCGATGCAACGGCGTGGGCGGGCTCAGCCATGGCGGACCTCCCCGGCCCCGGCCCCGGCCTCGTCGTAGAGCCAGCAAGCAACGCCAGAATCGCCGACCCGCAGCGGGTCGGGCCGCTCCCTGCTGCAGCGGTCGAAGGCCTTAGGACAGCGCGGGTGGAAGCGGCAGCCCGGCGGGATCTCGGTCAAGCGCAGCATCGAGCCTTCGATCTGCGTCAGGCGCTCCAGGTCGTGGCCGACCACCGGGATCGAGCCCATCAGGCCGTGGGTGTAGGGATGCTTGGCGTGCTTGACCACCTCGCGCACCGGGCCGATCTCGGCGAGACGCCCGGCGTACATCACCGCCACGCGGTCGGCGGTCTCGGCGATCACGCCCATGTCGTGGGTGATCAGCATCACCGCCGCGCCGTGGTCGCTGCAGAGCCGCTTCAGCACGTTGATGATCTGCGCCTGGATCGAGACGTCGAGCGCCGTCGTCGGCTCGTCGGCGATCACCAGCTTGGGATTGGCGCAGAGCGCCAGGGCGATCACCACCCGCTGGCGCATGCCGCCGGAGAACTGGTGCGGGTACTGGTCGACGCGCCGCTCCGGCGCCGGGATGCCGACCTCGGCCAGCAGCTCGATGGCGCGCCGCTTCGCCTTGGCCTCGCTCATGCTCTCGTGGGTGCGGATCGTCTCCACCAGCTGCCGGCCCACGGTGTAGAGCGGGTTGAGGCTGGTCAGCGGATCCTGGAAGACCATGCCGATCTGCTTGCCGCGGATGCGCCGCATCTGCTCGTAGGGCAGGTTGTCGATGCGCCGCCCCTGCAGCAGGACCTCGCCGCCGGCGATTCGCCCCGGCGGCTCCAGCAGCCCGATGATGGCGCCGCCGGTCAGCGACTTGCCGGCGCCCGACTCGCCGACCACGCCCAGCACCTCGCCCTCGCGGATCTCGAAGGAGACGTCGTCCACCGCCGTCAGCACGCCGCGGCGGGTCGGGAACTCGACTCGCAGGTTCTTCACCTGCAGCAGGGGGGGCTTCGCGCTGTCGCTCATCACCGCAGCTTCGGATTGAGGGCGTCGCGCAGCCAGTCGCCCAGGAGGTTCACGGAGAGCGCCAGCAGCACCAGCGCCAGGCCGGGGAAGAGCGTGATCCACCATTCGCCGGAGAAGAGGAAGTCGTTGCCGATACGGATCAGCGTCCCCAGCGAGGGCGTGGTCGGCGGCACGCCGACGCCGAGGAAGGAGAGCGTCGCCTCGGCGATGATGGCCAGCGCCAGGCCGATGGTGGCGATCACCAGCACCGGCCCCATCACGTTCGGCAGGACGTGGCGCAGCATGATCAGCAGCGGGTGGATGCCGATCACACGCGCGGCCTGCACGTACTCCTTGTTCTTCTCCACCATGGTGGTGCCGCGCACGGTGCGGGCGTACTGCACCCAGTCGGAGAGACCGATGGCGATGATCAGCACGTAGATCACCATCTCCTCCTGGAAGGAGCGCGGCAGGGTCGCCCGCGCCACGCCGAAGATCAGCAGCGCCACCAGGATCGCCGGGAAGGAGAGCTGCACGTCGGCGACCCGCATGATGACGCCGTCGACCCAGCCGCCCTTGTAGCCGGCCAGCAGGCCCAGCGAGATTCCCAGCACCATGGCGAAGAGCACGGCGCAGAAGCCGACGAAGAGGCTGATGCGCGCGCCGTAGAGGATGGCGGAGAAGACGTCGCGCCCCTGGTCGTCGGTGCCGAGCAGGTAGGTGTTGCCCGAGATCGCCTCCCCCATCGGCGGCGTGAAGCCGTCCATCAGGATCAGCGAGGCCGGGTTGAAGGGGTTGTAGGGCGCGATCCAGGGCGCCAGCAGCGCGCCGAGGAAGAACAGCAGCACCACCAGCCCCGAGGCGACGGTGATCGGCGAGCGGGTGAAGGAGTACCAGAGGTCGCTATCGAAGAAGCGCGCCGCCAGCGAGGGGGGCTTCGGGATGTCGACCGGGGTCTCGTCCGGGGTCTCGCCCGGGCGGACCGGCTCGGAGGAGCTCATCGGGCCTCCCTCCCCTAGTGGGCGCGCGCGGAGCCGGACTCCACGCGCAGCCGGGGGTCGACGGCGTAGTAGAGCAGGTCGACCACGAGGTTGATGACGACGAAGAGCAGGGCGATCAGCACCAGGTAGGCGGCCATCACCGGGATGTCGACGAAGCGGATCGCGATGATGAAGAGCAGGCCCACGCCGGGCCACTGGAAGACCGTCTCGGTGATGATGGCGAAGGCGACGATCGAGCCGAGCTGCAAGCCGGTGATGGTGATCACCGGCACCATGGTGTTCTTCAGCGCGTGGCCGAAGTTGATCGCCCGGTTCGAGAGGCCACGGGCGCGCGCGAACTTGATGTAGTCGGTGCGCAGCACCTCCAGCATCTCCGCCCGCACCAGGCGCATGATCAGGGTCAGCTGGAACAGCCCGAGGGTGATAGCCGGCAGGATCAGCGCACGCAGGCCGCTCTCGGTCAGGAATCCGGTGCGCCAGCCGCCGATCGAGACCACCTCGCCGCGCCCGAAGGACGGCAGCCACTGCAGCTGCACGGCGAAGATCCAGATCAGCAGGATGCCGATCAGGAAGGTGGGCAGCGAGACGCCGATCAGCGAGGCCGTCATCACCAGCCGGCTCGTCCAGCCGGCTCGGTTGAGGGCCGTGTAGACCCCCAGCGTCACCCCCACCAGCAGGGCGAAGAGGGCCGAGACGAAGGCCAGCTCCACGGTGGCCGGCAGGCGCTCGGCGATGACGGTGTCGACCGGCCGGGCCATGCGGTAGGAGATGCCGAAGTTGCCCTGCACCGCATTGCCGACGAAGCGGGCAAACTGCACCGGAAAGGGATCGTTCAGCCCGAGCTGCTCGCGCAGTTGCTCGCGCTGCTGGGTGGTGGTCTCCTGCCCCACCATGTTGTTGATGGGGTCGCCGACGAAGTTGAAGAGGCTGAAGGAGATCAGCCCGACCACCAGCATCACGATGACGGACTGCAGCAGGCGCCGGACGACGAAGGCGAACATGAGGCTGTTCCGGTCTGCAAAAAACTGCGCGGGGTGAAACAGGAGACGGCCCGGGAGTCAAGCCCGGGCCGTCCCCCGCTATGCCGAAACCGCGGTCACTCGAAGGTGGTGGCGGCGAAGCGCGGCGAGTTGTCGGCCCGGATCGGGGTGTCGACGTTCGCCCGCATCGCCCAATTCAGCACCTCATGGTGCAGCGGCACGTAGTTCAGGTTGTCCAGCGCGATCTCCCAGGCCTCGGCGATCATGGCGTCGCGGGCGGCCAGGTCGGTCTCGCCGGTCATGCCGGCCACCAGCTCGTCCATCCGCTCGTCGGAGAAGCCGGTGAAGTTCCACGAGCCGCGGTTGCCGTCGCGGGTGTGGTAGAGGAAGTTGAAGATGTACTCGCTGTCGAAGGTCGGCACGCCCCAGCCCAGCATGTAGAAGTCCAGCTCGCCGTTCTGCAGCTGCTGGAAGTGGATGGAGCGGGTCTGGGCGACCAGGCTCGCCTCGATGCCGATCTGCCCGAGCATGCCGACAAGGGCCTGACAGATGCCCTCGTCATTGTTGTAGCGGTCGTTCGGGCAGTGGAAGGTGATGCCGAAGCCGTCGGGATAGCCGGCCTCGGCCAGCAGCGCGCGGGCGCGATCCTGGTCGGCCGACAGGCGCTCGTCGAAGGCGGGCTGGTAGCCGTTGATGTAGGTCGGGGCGATGGAGCCGGCCGGCACCGACTGGCCGCGCATCACCACCCGCTGGATCGCGTCGATGTCGATGGCGGCGTAGATCGCCTCGCGCACCCGCTTGTCGGCCAGCGGATTGGCGCCCTCGACCGTGTCGTTCTCCAGGTCGTCCGCGCCCAGGTTCATGCCCAGGAAGATGGTGCGGTTCTCGGTCGTGTTCTTGACCTGGATGTCGGGGCTCTGCTCCAGCCGCTGCAGGTCCTGCACCGGCGGGTAGAGGATCAGGTCGAGCTCGCCCGACAGCAGCGCGGCGACGCGGGTCGCGGCGGAGCTGACCGGCGTGAAGACCACGCGCTCGGCCTCCATCGGGAAGTCCTCGCGGTCGCCCCAGTAGTCGTCGTTGCGCAGCAGTACCGTGCGGACGTCGGGCTCACGCGATTCCAGGCGGTAGGGGCCGGTGCCGTTGGCGTTGCGGACGGCATAGTTCTCCTCGCCGCCGGCGTAGTCCTGGGCCGCCTCGACGCCGTGCTCCTCGGCCCAGGCCTTGGACAGCATGACGATGTTGGTGAGCTGCTGCGGCAGGATCGGGTTGGGCGCCGAGGTGACGATCCGCAGCGTATGGTCGTCGACCACCTGCACCTCGCTGATCGAGGAGACGTAGTTGCGGTAGTCGGAAGGGGGCACCCGCGCGCGGTCGAGCGAGAAGGCGGCGTCCTCGGCGGTGAAAGGCGTGCCGTCGTGGAAGGTCACGCCTTCGCGCAGCTCGAATTCCCAGACGGTCGGCTCGACCGGATCCCAGGAAAGGGCGAGGCCGGGCCGCAGCGTCATGTCGTGCCAACGCATCACCAGGGGGTCGTAGATCTGGTGCAGGATGGTGATGGTCGGACCCTCGTTCTGCCCGTGCGGGTCGAGGGTGAGCGCATCGCTCTGGCTGGCGAAGCGCAGGGTCTGCGCCGAAGCGTCGAAGGCCATGCCGGTCAGCGCGGTGCCGACGAGCAGACCGAACATCACTGCCTTGATTTTCATGCTGTCCTCGATGGTCGGTGTGGCGGGGCGGGGGCCACGGCCCGCCGGGGCCGCTGGCGCGCGCGCCGCTTCGCTTCCTGTTTCGGTCGCCGGGAGCTTGTGCGCCCCGAGCCTCCCTTGGCGGCCAGCATCAGCCGGGCGGCGCGGGGAGGCAAGGTGGAAAGCGTACCGCAATGCGGAAAAACGGCGCATTCGGGCTCCTCGCCATCCCGCCTCCGTTCCTCGTCATCCTGAGCGCCGGCGAAGGATCTCGGGCCAGTCGGAGCGCCAACGGCTCCAGATCCTTCGCTTCGCTCAGGATGACGACGGGACGGGACGACGACAGGAAGCGCCTCAGTCGATGACCACGTGCCGCCAGGGGAACTGGTTGTCGGCACGCTGCACGACGTTCACCCCGTCGCGCACGCCCCAGGCCAGGGCCTGCTGGTGCAGCGGGATGTAGCCCACCTCGTCGTGCAGGATCTGCCAGGCCTCGCGGATCAGCGCGTCACGCGTCGCCGCGTCGGTCTCCACCTGGATCAGGTCGGTCAGTTCGTCGATGCGCTCGTTCGAGTAGCCGCCGTTGTTGAAGCCGCCACGGCCCCGTTCGCTGTCCCGGCTGGCCACCAGATTGTAGAGCACGTTGTGGCTGTCGAAGCTGCCGGGCGTCCAGCCGAGCAGATAGAAGGAGGTGTCGTAGCCGCCCTGGGCCAGGATCTTGGCGAAGTAGAGGCTGCGGGTCTCGGCCAGCAGGTCCACCTGGATGCCGATGCGGCCGAGCATGCCGACCACGGCCTGGCAGATCGCCTCGTCGTTGACGTAGCGATCGTTCGGGCAGTTCATGCGGACGCTGAAGCCATCGCCGTAGCCCGCCTCCTCCAGCAGCGCGCGGGCCGCGTCGGGATCGAAGGGGTGCCGCTCCAGGTCGTCCGGGAAGCCCAGCACGCCCGGCGCCACCATGGCCGCCGAGGGGGTCGCCTGGCCACGCATCACCACCCGCTGGATCGCGTCGACGTCGATGGCCTGATAGAAGGCCTGACGTACCCGCACGTCCTTGAAGGGGTTGGCGCCGGTCACGCTGGAGTAGAGCAGTTCGTCGCGATCCTGGTCCATGCCCAGGAAGATGGTGCGCAGCTCCGGCCCGGTCAGCGCATCGGTCCCGTCGTTGGCGCGGATGCGCTCCACGTCCTGCAGCGGGATCGGCTCGGCCACGTCGATCTCGCCGGACAGCAGCGCCGCGACGCGGGTCGAGGCCTGGGAGATCGGCTGGAAGACGACGCGGGTCAGGTTGTGCTCCGGCTCGTCCCACCAGTCCGCGAAGGGCTCCAGCTCGGTGCGGCTGTCGGGATCGTAGCTGATCAGCCGGAAGGGGCCGGTGCCGTTGGCGTTGCGGGTGGTGTGGAACTCGCGGTCCGTGGCGGCGACGTTCTCGACCTCGACCGCGCCGACCTCCTCCGCCCAGGCCTTGGAGAGGATGTACCAGGTGTCCCACTCGGCGTTGAGGATGGGGTTCGGCTCGTCGCTGATGAAGTCGACGGTGTAGTCGTCGACCTTCACGGCCTCGACGATGCTGGCGATCTTCCCGCCCATGTCCGAGGCGTCCGACTTCGCCCGCTCGAAGGAGAAGATCACGTCGTCGGCGTTGAAGTCGTGGCCGCTGTGGAACTTCACCCCCTGGCGCAGCGTCACGCGCCAGCGGGTCGGCTCGACGATCTCCCAGCTCTCCGCCAGCGCCGGCTCGATCTGCAGGTCCGGCCCGCGGCGGGTCAGGCCCTCGTAGATGTTGCCGTGAAAGGCCAGGGTGAAGGTCTCGTTCAGCGTATGCGGATCGAAGGAGTTGACGCTGCTCTGGAAGGCATAGCGCAGCGTCTTGGCCTCCACGGCGTCGCTCGCGGCCAGCGCGCAGAGCGAAACGGCCGCCGAGGCCAGCAGCCCGGTGAGTAGTCGCATCCCCCAAAACTCCCTGTCGTTGGTTGTCTGCTCGTCTACCGACGATCCCACGCGAAGCGCGAGCCGTCGCTTGACGCGCAGCCTAGAGCAGCTTTCCGGGGAGTGGAAGCCCGCTCGGCAGGGGCGCGGCACGGGAATCCTCGATCGGGGCGAGCTGACTCAGGAAGAGTTCGGCGCAGGCGCTCCAGCGGTACTTCAGGGCGTGCGCCCGGCAGCGCTCGGCCGGGATCGCCCGTGCCCGCTCGATCGCGTAGCCCAGGTCCTCGTCCAGGACTCCGACGCCCTGACCCTCGACCACGTCGAGCGGCCCGGGAACGGGGAAGGCGGCGACCGGCAGCCCGCAGGCCAGCGCCTCCAGCATCACGAGGCCGAAGGTATCGGTGCGGCTGGGGAAGACGAAGAGGTCGCCGGCGGCGTAGTGCCGCGCCAATTCCTCCCCCTGCTTCGCGCCGACGAAGACGGCGTCGGGATGGCGCCGCTGCAGCTCGGCGCGCTGCGGACCGTCGCCCACCACCAGCTTGCTGCCCGGCAGCTCCAGGCGCAGGAAGGCCTCGATGTTCTTCTCCACCGCCACGCGGCCGACATAGAGGTGGACCGGCCGCGGCAGCCTCAGCGCCGGCTGGCGGTCGGGCCGGAAGAGGTCGGTATCGACGCCGCGGGTCCAGGGCACGAGCTTGCCCAGGCCCCAGCCCTCCAACTCGCGGCGCATCGAGGCGGTGGAGACCATGACCGCCCGCGAGGGGCCATGGAAGCGCCGCATCACGGCATAGCCCCAGGAGAGCGGCACCGGCAGGCGCGCGGAGAGGTACTCCGGGAAGCGGGTCGTGTAGCTGGTGGTGAAGGGCAGGCCGCGCCGCAGGCAGTAGCGGCGCGCGGCGAAGCCCAGCGGGCCTTCGGTCGCGAGGTGGATGGCGTCGGGACCGAAGGCTTCGATGCGCCGCCGCACCCCCACCCCGGCGCCGACCGCCAGGCGGATCTCCGGATAGCCCGGACAGGGAATCGTCCGGAAGAGGTCGGGGCTGATCACCTCGACCAGATGGCCGCGCGCCAGCAGTTCCTCGCGCAGCCGGGTGTAGGTCCGCACCACCCCGTTGATCTGCGGCGGCCAGGCGTCGGTGACGATGAGGATGCGCATCAGGCGGCGGCTCCGTATTCGCGCCCGGCGTCGGCGCCCGCGTCCCGGGCGCCGCGCCGCGGCAGCATCGCCAGGCCGCGCATTTCGGCCCAGTGCAGGATCTCCAGGCGGCCGTCGTCGTGCTCCACCAGCGCCGTGCAGCTCTCCACCCAGTCGCCGTCGTTTATGTAGAGCAGGCCGTCGATCTCGCGCATCTCGGCATGATGCACATGGCCGCAGACCACGCCGTCGACGCCGCGGCGGCGCGCCTCGCCGGCGATCGCCTCCTCGAAGCGGTCGATGAACTGCACCGCGTTCTTGACGCGGTGCTTCAGGTAGGCCGAGAGCGACCAGTAGGGCAGTCCCAGGAACAGCCGCAGGCGGTTGAACCAGGTGTTGAGCGACAGCATCAGGGTGTAGCCCCAGTCGCCGGCCAGGGCGAGCCAGCGGTGGTAGGTGACGATGCCGTCGAAGGCGTCGCCGTGGATCACCAGCAGGCGGCGGCCGTCGGCGGTCTCGTGGATCGCGTCGGTCACCACCTCGACGCCGCCGAAATGGTGGCCGGTGTAGTCGCGCAGCATCTCGTCGTGATTGCCCGGCACGTAGATCAGCCGCGTGCCCTTGCGCGCCTTGCGCAAGAGCTTCTGCACCACGTCGTTGTGACTCTGCGGCCAGTACCAGGAGCGTTTCAGACGCCAGCCGTCGACGATGTCGCCGACCAGGTAGATCGTCTCGCTCTCGGTCGACCGCAGGAAATCGAGCAGGAAGTCGGCCTTGCAGCCCCGCGTGCCCAGGTGCACGTCGGATATGAAGATGCTACGAAAGCGCAGCGGCTCGGTCGGTTCCGACATCGAGCGCCTCCTTTTCGAAGTCCACCCGGTCTATAGTCTCCACGTTCTGACAATCCTCTAGCAGGCACTCCCGGATTCCTGGAAGAAAAAACCGGGCCATTATTCAAATATACATGGAATATTCATGGAAGTTTCATATTCATTACGGAAGAATGACGGCCGGGCCGAACCCTCCCCTGCCGGGGCCGAGCGGCGCCGGCTGGCGGTGATCCACAACCCGGCGGCGGGCCAGCGCCGCCGCCGTCGCTACGCGGTGCTGCTGGCCGCCCTGCGCGCCGCCGGCTGCGATATCCTGGAACTGCCGACCCTGCGGCCGGGCGACGCCGAGCGCCTGGCCGCCGGCCTCACGCCGGCCCAGGCCGAGATGCTGGTGGTGGCGGGCGGCGACGGCACGATCAACGAGGCCGCCAACGGCCTGCTGGCCAACACCGCCGGCGGGCGGACCCTGCCGCTGGCGGTCCTGCCGCTGGGCACCGCCAACGTGCTGG
>SR_TP_S13solDRAFT_1000093_pt1 | contig 48079 bp, 39 predicted proteins | sample SodReaTP_S13sol_FD_11159 | JGI IMG/M metagenome (IMG submission 11159) | reverse complement strand
TTCTGATGCAAGTGCCCACACAGATTGCTTGGCTTGATATATTGTTAAAGAACGTTTTGCTTCGGAGCTTGCCGAAGCAGGGAAGCGAATTTTACGCTACCTACCGAGGAAGTCAAGAGCTTGTAAATGATTTTTTCAAGTCTTTCCTCTGTGTTGCCAGTTCTCCCTGACAACGGATGCGCATTATAGAGATCCCAGCGCCTTGTTCAAGCACTTTTTTCAAGTTTTTTTAGCGTTTGCTGAGATAATAATCAAAATGCCCTGAAAGTGATTAAAAACCACACTTCAGGGCACTGTTTTTAACATTTCATCTACATTAAAACTACTGCGTAGCTAGACTCAATTAGACGATTTATTACTGAAAAAGAAACTACTCTTTTGATTTAGCCTGTTCTTCCTCAGTTTTTATCACTTTTTCATTACTTTTCTCTTTGTTTGCGCTGGTTGAAGCTTCTGCTTTACTAGTGCTGTCTTCTTGAGGGTCACCCAAGATATGCTCCAATTTCAACTTGCTGACACTTTTTATAGTCATCACCGGACCAGAGATCGCATAGATAGTAAAAAGAATAAACAAGACAATTGCCGGTGCCGTAGCCACGACTACAAAGATAAGGACAACAAGTAACAGGACGAGGAAGTTTACGTTTTCGCGCCAGTCCAGATCTTTAAATGAATGGTACTTAAAGTTACTGACCATCAGCAGGCCACAGACAATCGTGAAGAAAACAACAACGTAACTGACTGAATCCGGTTCGATCTCATAGCGCGCACCAACCCAAACTAAACCCGCAACGATTGCTGCAGCACTAGGAATCGCTAAACCTTGAAAGTACTTTTTATCCGCAGTGCCATGCGCTGTATTGAAACGTGCTAATCGCAACGCACCGCCGGCAACAAAGATAAACGCTGCTAGCCAACCGAGCTTCCCAACATCATGCAGTGCCCAATTGTACGCGACTAATGCAGGTGCAATGCCAAAGGATACAATATCGGCCATCGAATCATACTCAGCACCAAATTCACTTTGTGTATTGGTTAGTCGTGCAACTCGTCCATCGAGACCATCAAATACCATGGCAACAAAAATCGCGATGGCCGCAAGTTGGAAGTCACCATTCATTGACGCAACGATTGCGTAAAAGCCAGAAAATAATCCAGCAGTAGTCAGTAAGTTTGGTAACAAATAGATACCACGACGTTTATTTTGTTCTGGCATATAGAGTCCTGAATGACCTTAAAGATTAAATTGCTAATTTCTTAGCATACCATGAACATCTGATAGGATGCCAAGTCTCCGTTTGCCTGCAAATGCGCGGGGTCCGTTTGTTAATTAATGACGCATCTCGCACTGGTGTCTTGGCGGTAAAGCACATGCATAAAAAAGCGCGGGCATACTCAAAGGTATACCCGCGCATACATGCAAAGAGAATTAGCCTTGCTTCATGACTAAGCCATCATCACCCGCATCGACGTAGATCTCCACTCCGGGCACAAACTCACCAGCAAGTATTTTCTGCGCTAATGGGTTTTCCAACTCCGCCTGAATTGCTCTTTTTAGCGGACGCGCACCATATACAGGATCAAAGCCTGCTTTACCGAGCTGGGCCAGAGCATCGTCCGAAACCACTAAACGGTAGTCGCGATCAGCTAAACGTTTGAATAGACGCTGCAATTGAATCTTCGCAATCCGTTGAATGTGTTCATTGTCTAACGGATGGAACACTACTGTTTCATCAATTCGGTTTAAAAACTCAGGCCGGAATGAACTGGTTAATACATCCTGCAGCATTGCTTTCATGCCCTCATAATCAACCTGCCCCGCATGCTCTTGAATTAAGTGCGAGCCTAAGTTTGAAGTCATGATGATTACCGTGTTGCGGAAATCAACTGTACGTCCCTGGCCATCGGTCAAGCGACCATCGTCCAATACTTGTAACAGAATATTGAATACGTCAGGGTGCGCCTTCTCAACTTCATCAAGCAAAATCACTGAATACGGACGACGACGAACCGCTTCGGTTAAGTAGCCGCCTTCTTCATAGCCCACATAACCGGGAGGCGCGCCAACGAGGCGTGACACCGAGTGTTTCTCCATGAACTCGGACATATCAATTCGAACCATCGCGTCGTCAGTATCAAACATGAAGTGCGCCAGCGCTTTACATAACTCAGTTTTACCAACTCCTGTCGGTCCTAAAAAGAGGAACGAACCAATCGGCCGATCAGGGTCACTCAAACCCGCGCGAGAGCGACGAATTGCATTGGCGACCGCCACGACGGCCTCGTGCTGACCGACAACCCGTTGATGTAAGTTGCTCTCCATTTGCAACAGTTTATCACGCTCGCCTTCAAGCATTTTCGCCACCGGAATACCGGTCCAACGAGAAAGGACTTCGGCAATTTCTTCATCGGTCACACGATTACGTAATAACGACATCTCTTGCATTTCAGCATTCATTGCCGCTTCGAGCCGACGTTCGAGGTCTGGAATCTTGCCATATTGCAATTCGGCCATACGATTCAGGTCACGAGCACGATTCGCTGCTTCTAACTCAATTCGTGCTTGATCGAGTTGTTCCTTAATATGCTGGTGCCCCTGCACTGCAAGTTTTTCGCTATTCCAAACTTCTTCAAGGTCGGCATAGCTTTTTTCCAGCGATGTCATTTCTTCTTCCAACGCTTCGCGCCGCTTTTTACTCGCGTCGTCCTTTTCTTTCGCCAACGCTTGGCGCTCTAACTTAAGTTGGATGATCCGACGTTCAAGGCGATCAAGCTCTTCAGGCTTGGAATCCATTTGCATGCGAATACTTGATGCGGCTTCATCGATGAGATCGATCGCTTTGTCCGGTAATTGACGATCGCTGATGTAACGATGTGACAAAGTGGCAGCCGCGACAATCGCAGGGTCAGTAATTTCAACCGAATGATGGATCTCATACTTTTCTTTCAAGCCACGCAGGATCGCGATGGTGTCTTCAACGGAAGGCTCGTCGACTAAAACTTTTTGGAAGCGGCGCTCAAGTGCCGCATCTTTTTCAATATATTGACGGTACTCATCTAATGTGGTCGCACCAACGCAATGCAACTCACCGCGAGCTAAGGCAGGTTTAAGCATATTACCGGCATCCATTGCACCTTCTGCTTTACCTGCACCGACCATGGTGTGCAATTCATCAATGAAGAGAATGACGTTACCTTCTTCTTGCTGCAACTCATTCAAAACGGCTTTCAAACGTTCTTCGAATTCACCGCGATATTTAGCGCCGGCGAGCAAAGCACCGAGATCGAGCGATAAAACGCGCTTACGTTTTAGACCTTCAGGTACCTCGCCATTAATAATTCGTTGCGCCAACCCTTCAACAATAGCGGTTTTCCCCACACCAGGTTCACCAATCAGCACAGGGTTATTCTTGGTTCGACGCTGCAAGACTTGAATAGCTCGACGGATTTCTTCATCACGACCGATCACAGGGTCGAGTTTTCCTTGCTCCGCACGCTCGGTCAGATCAATCGTATACTTTTGCAATGCTTGTCGCTGCTCTTCTGCATTTGGATCGTCAACGTTTTGACCTTTGCGCATGTCTGCAATCACCTTCTCTACTTGATTAACCGTAACTCCTTGGCTTTTCAGGAGTCCACCGAGCTTTCCTTTGTCTTCAGTCGCGGCAAGGATAAATAGCTCACTCGAAATATAACTATCTTGGCGTTTCTGGGCGTTTTTATCGCATAAGTTAAGTAGATTAATGGTGTCACGCGACACTTGCACATCACCGCCGGTGCCCTGCACTTCAGGCAGAGATTCCAGTAATTTGGTCAACTCACTGCGGAAAGTCGCAATGTTAATGCCAAGCTGCTGAAGTAATGGTCGCACAGTGCCGCCGTCCTGATTTAACAGGGCAAGCATAATATGGACAGGTTCGATAAATTGGTGGTCACGCCCAAGCGCCATGGATTGGGCTTCTGCAATGGCAGATTGAAATTTACTGGTTAGACGATCCATTCGCATGCTGTACCTCACAAAAAGCTGACAAATACCTATGTCACTAATGTGGGTATGATTTGAGCTATTTCAAGGGCTCGATGAATTTTTGTAAACAATTATTTACGGAGGGTGTGGAGAGGCCAAACCGCTACGGGTTATTCCATCCAGATCAGTGAAGCCATGCGCCCGGTCTGTCCATCGCGACGAAAAGAGAAATAATCTTCGGCATTGGCATAGGTGCAAGTCTGACATGTTTCGATGCTATCGACGCCGAGCGAGCGCAACGTTTGGCGAGCAATTGCTGCAAGGTCAGCAAGATATTTTTCACCGTATGGTTTAAATGCGGACTCATGCTGTGAATTCAAGTCCAGCATAGCGCTGCGAACATCCTCACCCACTTCAAAGTGTTCCGGACCTATGGCAGGACCCAGCCAAGCGCGAATATGCTGCGGTGACGAAGTGAATTGCTCGAGTGTGGCTGAAATAATTCCGGCGGCTAGACTGCGCCAGCCGCTGTGAACTGCGGCAATCTCGCTACCATCTTCAGCGGCAAGAAGAATCGGCAAACAATCGGCAGTTTGAATGGCTAACACAGTACCTTTCACGTTGGTGTATGCAGCATCAGCTTCTGGCGTATCCAAACATGCTCCCGATAAAAGGCGCACAACGGTATGACCATGAACTTGATTCAACCAGCACGGTTCATTCGGCAGTTGTAAGGCGTTGAGCAAACGCTGTCGATTCTTTTGCACTGCAGCTGGGAGATCACCAACATGACTACCCAGATTGAACGAAGCAAACGGTGCCGCACTCACGCCCCCATGCCGGGTTGTGCTAAATGCACGTACGCCGGCGATTGTGTTTAAGTGCGGCGTTAATCCCTTCATGCTTCGCCGTGTTCCTTAAAGTCGGCACGGAGAACGCGCAGCAACGCTTGCATATCTTCCGGCAACGGCGCAGTCCATTCCATCATTTCGCCAGTTCCCGGGTGAACAAGTGCCAAGCGTGTTGCATGTAAAGCTTGTCGGTGAAAACCACGCATCACGTCCATAAACTCTGCCGAGGCTTGTTTTGGAGGACGCGGTCGACCACCATATTGAGGATCGCCAACTAATGGATAAGACAAATGGGCCATATGGACACGGATTTGATGTGTACGACCACTTTCCAAGCGCAAACGCAAGCGCGTATGTGCACGAAAACGCTCAGCCACTCGATAATGCGTCGTTGCCGGCTTACCATTCGGGTGTACGGCCATGTGGGTACGTTTTGTCGGGTGACGTCCAATCGGCGCATTAATTGTACCGCCGGCGGTCATCACACCAATAGCAATGGCTTCATACTCACGGGTAATCTCACGGGCTTGCAACGCTGCAACGAGTGCGGTGTAAGTAGCAATATTCTTTGCCACTACCATTAACCCTGTCGTTTCTTTGTCGAGTCGATGAACAATTCCAGCGCGCGGCAATTGCTCGACTTGCGGGCAATGATGCAGCAATGCATTTAGTAACGTCCCATCAGGTGTACCCGCCCCCGGGTGCACAACGAGGCCTGCTGGTTTGTTCAAAACCAGTAAGTCGTCGTCTTCATAGACAATATTCAGCTCAATGTCTTGCGGCTCAGAAAAAACTTCCGCTTCCAACTCGGCTTGCAAGTCGATCTGTTGACCTGACAATACTTTCTCGCGCGGTTTAACGACAACAATGCCGTTCACCGAGACCTTACCGTCAAGGATCCAGTTTTTTAATCGCGAGCGAGAAAAATCAGGGAACAATTCAGCGAGTGCCGAGTCCAATCGGCTACCCAGTAAATGTTCAGGGACAATTGCTTGTTGTTGGATAATATCAGTCATAGAACCTGTACTTTGTGCCTGCTACTGGCGTGTATTAGTTGCAGCACGCGGATTCAACGCGCGGCTGTGCATTAATTCGAATGTGCGTTACAATCGCAAATCTGAGACTATTGTACTTCAGATAGCAACAAACATCCCAGCAATTCAACGGAAATAATAAGAGAACACAACAACCATGAGAGTCGTTTTAACCATTGCAGTTCTTAGTATGCTCGTTTTGAGCGGATGCTCCTCGAAGCCCGATGACGTTGCTCAACGTTCTCAAGTCGATGAAATGTATCAATTAGCCCAAGGTATGATTCGTAGCGCTCGCTTCTCTGATGCCGCCAACGTTTTACGCTCAATCAATACGCGTTACCCGTTTGGGCCATATGCACAACAAGTCCAACTAGACCTTATTTACGTTGAATATAAAACCGGCAACCAAGATCGTGCGTTAACAGTGATCGATCGTTTCTTGTCGCTCAATCCGAATCACGCAGATAACGACTATGTCCGCTACATGCGCGGTTTAGTTCACTTGCAGGCTGAAGGTAGCTTTTTCCAAGACGCTTTTGGAATTGACCGCAGTGACCGTAATCCAGTTTATGCAGAACGTGCGTTTGACGATTTCGCTGAACTGATTCAACGCCACCCGGACAGCCCTTACGCCGCCGACGCCCGTGCGCGTATGGTAGGCATTCAAGCGCGACTAGCGCAACACGAACTCGCTGCTGCTGAGTACTATTTGCGTCGCGAAGCGTATATGGCTGCTGCCAATCGGGGCATTTACATTATCGATAATTTCCCGAACGTTGTTGAAGTGAGACGCGCGTTGGAAATTATGATTGAAAGTTATGATGCACTGGGACTGACGAATCAAGCGAGTGATGCGCGTCGTGTTTTGGCGGCTAACTTCTGAGCCACACAGCCTCCCCCCGAAAAATCAATGAGGACGCTAAATAGCGTCCTCATTTTCTTCACCCGTCCGAATTCGAATAACGCGTTCAACACTCGAGACAAAAATCTTACCGTCACCAATTTTACCGGTTTGTGCGGTCTCAATAATCACTTCCACACAGCGTTCGACATCGTCATCAGCAACGACAATCTCAAGTTTCACTTTCGGTAAAAAATCGACCATGTACTCAGCACCGCGATAAAGCTCGGTGTGACCACGTTGACGACCAAAGCCTTTCACTTCGGACACAGTCATCCCAGCAATACCAATTTCAGAGAGTGCTGCGCGCACGTCATCAAGCTTAAACGGTTTGATTATCGCTTCGATCTTTTTCATTTTCTTCTACTCTCCGTGGTATTGAATCAGTCTTGCATCAAAGCGCCGACATATTGATTGGTAATTGGATAACGGCGATCTTTATTAAAGTTCCGACGGGTCACTTTTGGTCCCGGAGCTCCCTGTTTACGCTTGTATTCATTGCGTTCAATCAGGCGAATCACGTCTTTGACCGTTTGACGGTCATAGCCAAGTGCGACCAAATCAGCAACCGAGAGATCGCGCTCTGCATAACCATCGATTATCTCGTCTAATGTCTCATAGGGTGGCAATGAATCTTGGTCTTTCTGATCCGGCGCCAATTCTGCCGAAGGCGCTCGCGTGATCACGCGCTCAGGGATTGCCGGTGATAGCGTGTTACGATACGCCGACAAACGATAGACGAGTGACTTCGGCAAGTCTTTAATCGGTGCGAAACCACCACACATATCCCCATAGAGGGTGCAATAACCAACAGCGAGCTCACTTTTATTTCCCGTTGTTAGTAATAAACTACCATATTTATTCGACAGAGCCATCAACAAGACGCCGCGACAGCGGGCCTGCAAGTTTTCTTCCGTGGTGTCTTTCTGGGTGTCGGCAAACAACGGGCTTAACGTCGTTAAGAAACTCTCGACCATAGGTGCGATCGGCACAATGTCAAATTGACAACCAAGCCATTTGGCCTGCTCTTCAGCGTCACTGACACTCATTTCTGCGGTGTAGTGATAAGGCATCATCACAGCACGAACACGATCCGCACCGATGGCGTCAACGGCGAGCGCGAGCGTTAAGGCTGAATCAATCCCGCCCGAAAGGCCAAGCAGTACTGAGCGAAAACCATTTTTCTCCACATAATCACGCAGAGCAAGAACCAGTGCTTGATAGATACTCGCTTCATTCTCGACAGCTGCCGGCAAGTCATAGGTGCGTGGCGTTTGACCAGTAAACTCAACGGAATGATACGCAGTTTGGCAATGCGGCAAATGCGCTGAAACCGAGCCGGTCGTATCCATCACCAGCGAGTTACCGTCAAACACAAGCTCGTCTTGGCCGCCAACTAAATTCACATACACCAAGGGGATTTGGTTCTCGACACAACGCGCTCTTAATACCTGCAAGCGTTGTTCATATTTGTATTCTTCAAACGGCGACGCATTGACCGCAACAAGGATTTCAGCGCCTGCTGCGCGAGCCTCTTGTGCCGGCTGTGGATGCCATAAATCTTCGCAGACCAACAAGCCCAGCTTGGTGCCTTTCAGTTCAAAAACCGTTGGAGAATCTCCCGGCGTAAAGTAGCGCAACTCATCAAAAACTGCGTAATTCGGCAGCTTTTGCTTGCGATAATGCGCTATCTCTTTGCCGTCATGAAAAACACTCAACACACTGAAATAATTGCCGTTTTGGTAGAATGGATAACTCACCGCAGCCGCTGTTGTTCGCGTTGCAGCTTTGATACGGTCAAGCTGCTGATTGATTCGTCGATGAAAGTCAGCGCGCATCAATAAATCTTCGGGTGGGTAGCCGCACAGAGCAAATTCTGGGAAAACAATCAGATCATCGTGGCTGTTGGCTTCCAGAGCGGCAATCAGCTGATCCGTATTGGCAGACAGCGCTCCCACAGTTGCATTGATTTGAGCGAGACAAATTCGCAAGGACGTCGACATGAGTTTCTCTTCACTAGAAATAGACGGCGCAATCATAGCTGAAGCGCCGAAACGGGGCAAATTCAACGTGCTGTAGAGGCCAAATGAAACACTTCATTGCCGCTACGCAGCACATAACTGGTTTGCTGATGGGTGACTTGCTCTTCAGCGATTTCAGCCCATTGATAATAAACATTACGATGCACCCGAGCGTAAAGTTTATCGCGAATCATGACTGCCGGCTGATCGTTGATAATCAGCAATGGATGGTCTCGCGAAAGAAGATAGGATTCACCGATATTGGTTTCAACACGGATAACATCGTGCGCCATCTCTGTTGGAATATGGCTCCATGACACGATAAGGAAAGGGAGGTCTTCAACTTGAATGCGAACTTTTTCAACGGGGGTAACCAGAAAAAACTCATCGCCTTCTTGTTTCAACACCGAAGCAAATAAACGAACAAGAGGCTGACGCGTGATTTCTGACCCCATGTAAAACCAGCGACCGTCCGCTTTAATGACAATATCGATGTCGCCACAAAAGGTCGGATTCCAACGTTCGACCGGCGCCTTATGTTGCACCTCTAATTGCTGTTGTAACTGTTGTAGATTCATCTGCGATCCTCTGGTTAAGTCAGGAGACCAGCATTAACCTTGGCGCAAGAGATACCAGAGCGTCGCTTCCGTTCGATTGGACACTTTAATCGCTTTGAAAATTGCCGACAAATGCACCCGAATAGTGCCCTCAGTGATCCCTAAAATGCTCGCGATCTCTTTATTCGATAACCCCTGCGCTAACAACTGCATGATTTCGCGCTGGCGAGGAGACAACTTTCGCTCAGCCTCTGAAGGTGCATTCGACCCCATCGAGCGCACATCAGGAAGGTAGGGCTTGTTCTGGAGTAAACCATGAATCGCTAATTTGACTTCTTCGGCGCTCGAGTTCTTACACAAATAGCTCTGCGCACCTTGAAATAAAGCAGGCTGTACATCCCCACTTGCATCACGCCAAGTAAACAAAGCAATGTGCGATTCTGGGGCAGACTGCTTCAAGGTATTTGCGATATAACGATGATCACAGTCAGGCAAGTCTAACTCGGTAAAAATTAAGTCAAACGTTTCACCCGATTCGAGATAATCCCGAGCAATCGCCATGGTGGTTGCTTCATAGATAGCGATCGAGCCTGGCTGGGCTGTGATTAAATGAATCAGCCCTGTGCGCGTAATAAATTGTGGATCAATAATTAAAATCTTCATGAATTTATGGGGCTCGTTTTTAAGCGCTAGTATCAGCCGAGTTGAACATAGTGCATACACTACGTTGAATGAATCTATTTACTTTTTAACTAAAACACTCATTAGTTTAACAAATATAGTATACAAGTCCGACGCCAATTTTGTAGTTTAGTTGCTGAATTGAGTGAAATTTGGGATGAATTCACCTTTAAACTTGTCTGGTCTTACGATTTTCTTACACTCCAGTTATGCTAAAGTGACGTCTTGTGAGTATAGTATCGCTAAGTTTTGGACGTTGAATTTCGATAGAGGAATCGATATATGCCGGCATTAAAGAACTTTTTCGCCCACACCATGTTGTGCGCAGCCACAGTCAGCTTTGCCCTACTGGGCGGCGGCAGCGCTCATGCCGAAACCGAAAAAGATAAAGAGAAAAACGCTCAGGCTGTTACCGTATTCCACAACTTGAACGGTTACACCTTTAGCGGTGAACCTGGCGAAAACGCGGTGCTTAAAACCTTTCAAGTTTTGGCCGTGAAAGACGGTCGCGTGGTTGCTATCGGTGACGAAGAACTATTAGAAGAATTAGTCATTGATCGCCGTTATGATTTGCGCGGACGCACCGTTCTCCCAGGTCTTATTGATAGTCACGGTCACATTCTGAGTCTGGGTAGTAATCTTATTCAAGTCGATTTACGCGATCTCACAAGCCGGACACACGCTGTTGCGGCAGTCGCGAACTATGCCCATGCGCATCAGGATTTAAATTGGATTCTCGGCCGTGGTTGGAACCAAGAGTTGTGGCCAGATCGTCGCTTTCCGTCACGTAACGACCTTGATGAAGTGATTAGCGATCGCCCAGTTTGGTTGGTTCGCGTTGACGCTCATGCGGGCTGGGCGAACTCAAAAGCGCTCGAGCTAGCGGGTATCAATAAAGATACGATCGATCCGCCAGGCGGCCAGATTATTCGAGATAGCGAAGGTAACCCAACCGGCGTGTTAATTGATACGGCGATGCAGTTGGTGCAACAGGTTATGCCCCCGGTTGACGAAGAACAATTAGTTGAGAGTGCTAAACTCGCCTTTGCACATATTCTTGAGCTTGGCATTACCCAAGTTCATGACGCCGGTGTCAATGCTCGCGAATTGGCGCTATTCAAACGCCTTGCTGAAAATGATGAACTGCCAGTTCGATTACATTCGCTTATCGCAGCCAGCGAACCTGCCTTACCTGAGCTGGTCGCCGCAGGCCCATATCGTAGCGACAATGATCGCTTGCAAGTGCGCGGTGTCAAAGTCTACGGAGATGGCGCACTCGGTAGTCGTGGTGCTGCCCTGATTGAGCCGTATTCCGATGACGAAGAAAATACCGGCCTATTGGTCACACCAGAAGAGCAAGTCAAAGCGATTTTCGAGCTCGTTCACAACCATGGCTTCCAAATTAATTATCACGCTATCGGTGACTACACCAATCGTCTCGCGCTCGATGAGTTTAGTGCGTTGCTGGCTGAAGAAATTGGTGCGGACGACACGTTATCGACTTGGAAAAACGACCCTCGACATCGTGTTGAGCACGCGCAAATTGTGCAAGTTGAGGATATTCCACGCTTCTTGGAACTCGGTATTATCCCGTCAATGCAGCCGACCCATGCGACCTCAGACATGAATATGGCTGAAGATCGCGTCGGTAGCGAGCGTATTGCCGGTGCATATGCGTGGCGAACTTTCCTCGATCAGGGGTCGCTGATTGCCGCAGGTTCAGATTTCCCCGTAGAACTCGCAAATCCATTCTACGGTATTCATGCTGCGGTGACACGCCAAGACCGTGAAAACCAGCCGGTTGAAGGCTGGTATCCAGAGCAACGCATGACGGTTCACGAAGCGATTCGAAGCTTTACCATCGACGCTGCTTATGCAGGTCATTTTGACGATGTGACTGGCACCTTAGAAGCCGGTAAATGGGCCGACTTTATCATTGTCGATCAAGACCCGTTTGCCATCGATGCCAGTGACCTATGGCGCATTCGCGTGCTGCATACGTTCGTCGGTGGTGATCACAGCTATCGTCGTCAGCCGTAATCAGCCCGAGTATTAGGGAAAAGTATCGAAGGATTGTAAATCATGACTGAGTTTTTATTCGCCAACGAAAAGAAAACAACAACGGAACAAAGCTCAACGGAGCCATTTCATATCCTTGTTGTTGACGACGATGATGAGATCCATGTCATCACTAAAATGGCGCTGGGTGACTTTAAGCTCGATCAACGACCACTACAGTTTCACTCTGCCTATTCAGCGGCAGAGGCAAAACAGATGCTCCAAGAGCGTGATGATTTTGCCTTAATGCTCCTCGATGTAGTGATGGAAGACGATCATGCGGGTTTAGAGGTCGCCCGCTGGACCCGCGAAGATCTGAAGAACCGCTTGATTCGTATTGTGCTGAGAACTGGACAGCCTGGTCAGGCGCCTGAAGAGGAAGTCATCGCGAAATTCGACATTGATGACTACAAAGAAAAAACTGAGCTGACCTATCGAAAACTATTGACGCTCATGTATTCGAGCTTACGTGCATTTCGTGATTTACAAGCAATTGAACAGTATAAACAGGGGCTCGAGCGCATTATCCAAGCCTCTGCCGAACTGTTTTCTGCTCGTTCGGTAAGTCAGTTAAGCCAAGGAATCCTTGAACAACTCGTCGCCCTGTTAACGCGCTCGAAAGTAGCTGCCTATTATAAATTGCCATTAGCGGGCTATACCGCAAGTGGACAGGACGACCAGCAATTACAGATTATCGCCGCCACGGGACAATACAGCAGTCGCGTTGGCGAGCAATTAAAGCAACCTGAAGTTCAACAAATTTTAGATTCTTTGCGCCAGCACAAAGACCAAGTTGCTTATGAGATTCACAATGCAACCTACTATGGCCTTTATCAAACCTCGCATGGCGCCTTTTACATGCTGTTTATCGAAGGGGTCGGCGAGTTAACCGAAACAGATCAGCACTTGTTGACGCTGTTTATGAATAACACGGCTATTGCATTTGAACATTCCGCATTGCTGCATTCCAACTAGTTTGCAGCGTGTGACTACTCACTCGTTAAGGTGTATGCAGCATGAGTTTGGAACAGATTCGTCGCGACTACGAAAGTCGCACACTCGAACGTCACGATTTAGTCGACTCCCCTTTTAACCAGTTCGAGAGCTGGTTTAACGAGACACTCAACGACGGTCTTGGTACCGATCCAACAGCGATGGTGGTTGCAACCTGTGCAGACAACCAGCCGTTACAGCGCATTGTGTTACTCAAGCATTTCGACCAGCAGGGTTTTATTTTCTACACCAATTACAACAGTCAAAAAGGCCGTCAACTTGAGTTGAACCCGCACTGTAGTTTGCATTTTGCGTGGCTACCGCAAGAGCGCCAAATTCATATTCAAGGCCAAGCGCAACGCTTAACAGAAGAGCAGAATCGCCGTTATTTTCAGTCACGGCCGCGAGCGAGCCAAATTGCCGCATGGGCCTCAAGTCAGAGTGACCCCATAGAAAGCCGCGAAGCGTTGGACGAACAGTATCGCAAGATTGAAGCACAATTTAGCGACCAAGATCCGCTGCCATTACCGCCGCATTGGGGTGGCTTCTTAGTTAAGCCGACACAGTTCGAGTTTTGGCAAGGGCGTCGCGCTCGTTTACATGACCGCTTTCGTTATCAGCGAAATGCCGACCAGAGCTGGATCTTGATCCGCTTGCAGCCTTAAACGGCTGCGAATTGCGGTAGCTCAACCCCTAATTTATTGGCCACATGCACCAGCCGTGGCCAAGTTAACTCATCTATAAGTACGCCGTGCTGCATTTGTTCATGATAATCACGCCAAGCGCGCTCGCCGGGCAGTCGTGGTGGCTGATTCGGGTCAATCGGTGTCGCTTGTTGGCAACGTTGGGCCAAATCAGTGACCACGTTTTGAAACACTTGCTCTGAAGTAAATGCCAAGGGATCTGTGACTTGGATATAGACAGAGTTAAATTCACCGTCCTCACCACCCTGCTCACGCCCATAGCCCGCCAATCCCATAGTTAAGAGCTCACTCATTAAGCACAATCCATAACCTTTAAAGCCAAGATCCGCACCGCCAAGTGGTAATAATGCACCACCCTCATCGATGTACTCATGTGGATCGTTGGTGACTTCGCCACTCTGACTGATAATAGCCGGCCAAGGCAGCTTCTCTTGACGATCGTAGGCTTGCCGAACTTTACCGGCAGCGGTCACCGAAAAACTCAAATCAAACATGATACTTTGCTGCTGATAGGGAACTGCAAAGCCAAACGGATTCGGTGAAAACACGCGACTCTTCGCGCCAAAAGGCGCCACACTGGCTTGCGCAGGCGTGCTTGCCATCATAGAAATCACCATCCCTTGCGACGTCGCAAGATGTAAGTAGGCCGCCAGGCTCGCCACGTGGTCACAGCGTTTTATCACTATGGTTGCGGTGCCACACTGTTTGGCCTTTTGCACAGCATGCTCGACTGCCAACGGAACGACATATAGACCGGACAGGCCGTTCGCGTCCCAATGTGCGGTGGCAAGGCGATTTTGCACGATATTCACCGAGCCTTCGCCGCGAGCTTTTCCTTGTTGTATCTGCTTGATGTTATAGGGAAGACGCCGGAGACCATGGGTACGAAAGCCAAATAAGTCACCATACGCTAGGCTTTGCGCCATGCCTTCGGCGATATCGACTGCTGCACCAGCCTGCTGCAAACAGCTACTGGCAAAATTCAGCAGGTCGGCATGACGGACCCGCACAGCTTGCGCTTCATTTTGGTTTAATTGCACCACAACCACCTCTGTTGAAAAATCTTGCCCCAATCGCTTTGAATTCAAGGTTTTTACTAGTCAATAGCCATGAAAATCTGTAAAAATGGTTGGTTCTAACAATTTCATCGGCCAAATGCGATTCATACTGTAACGACCGATGGACAAGTATTGCAAGCTATAAGGAAGGCTCCATGAAGAAAATCGCAGTAATCACCAGCGGCGGCGACGCCCCCGGCATGAACGCATGTATGCGCGCCATTGTGAATACAGCTTGGCAACATGACCTTGAGGTGATCGGCTTTCGACATGGTTTTCGCGGCATCGTAGAAGACTTAAATGTGCCCTTGCATCCAGACGACATGCGTTTAGTCAGTCAACGTGGCGGTACGTTTTTGAAAAGCTCGCGCTACCCCGAGTTTCGTGAAGTCGAAGTGGCCCAAAAAGCAGCAGCCGTTTTAGACAGCCATGGCATTGTCGGCCTCATTGTCATCGGCGGTGACGGTTCATTTCGCGGTGCTCATCATCTTAACCAATATTGGGACGGCCAAGTCATTGGTGTTCCCGGCACCATCGATAACGATTTAGCGGGCACCGATGTGACCATCGGCTTTGCCACCGCGGTCGACACCGCGATGGACGCCATCGACAAAGTCCGCGAAACCGCTGAAGCGATGGCGCGCGTTTTTATTATTGAAGTGATGGGACGACATGCAGGCTTCATCGGTTTACATGCGGCTATTGCGGCAGCGGCTGAAGCCATGATTTTGCCAGAACTTGAACCACAGCCGAAGCTTGCCGAGTTAGCCGATGGCATTTTGCAAGCCCGCGCAGCATTTCCCGATAGTAGCTACGTGGTAATACTCTCCGAGAACCTTTGGCCGGGTGGTGTGCACGAACTTAGTAAAAATTTAACGAAAGCCACCGGGGTGACCTGTCATCCCTGCCCACTCGGACACATTCAACGTGGCGGTCGTCCGAACGCGCAAGACCGTATCTTAGCGATGCAACTTGGTGCTGCCGCGGTCGATGCGATTTTAAGCGGTGAAACTGCTATTATGATAGGTCTAGAACAGGAACATGTGGTGACCGTCCCGCTGCACCTGACGTTTGAACGGGACAAGCCACTCGACCCAAGGTTAGTGCAACTACAACTTGGCTTACAGGGTGTAAATATCGCTTCAAAAGGCGACGAATAAACCGCATAATGTCGGCCTTTTTTTGACCATCAAGGTCGTTGGCAAATTTTAACGTTAGAGGGTATTTGGAATTGGCTAATACGTTTCCTATTCCGGTCCATTTAGACGAGCCGGTTCGTGCTTACTTCGGTGCTGAATTAGCAACCGCGATTACGAGCAATCACAGTTATGTGATTGGTTTTGGTTTCGACGGCACCGCCTGCTTTCGCAAAGGAACTCGCTATGGGCCTGACGGCTTGCGCGCAGTTTCGGAAGATATCGAATCTTACTCGCCCTACCTCGATTTGGACTTAGAGGACTTTGAGTTCTTTGACCTTGGGAACCTGCAACTCGGTGAAAGCACGGACGTTGAGTCACAATGGCGTCATGCCAGTGACGACTTTGCCAAGATCTTTAGTGCGATCGATCTGGCAGCTGAAGGTGTCAAAGTGATGACGCTCGGCGGCGAGCATTCAATTTCATATGCACCGATTGTCAAATATCTTGAGCAATACCCAGACCTTGTTCTCGTTCATCTTGATGCGCATGCCGACTTACGTGACGGCTTCACTGGCTATCACTACTCACATGCATCAATTATTCGCCGAGCACTGGATCATTTCGGTCCAGGCCATGAATTAATTCAGTATGGCATCCGCTCTGGCACTCGTGAAGAGTATCAGTACATGCGGGAACATAAGACGGTACGGACCTCGCGCAAAGACTTTCTCGACTCGATTGCGGCAATACCAGCGGATCGGCCGATTTATCTGACCCTCGATTTGGATTATTTTGACCCGTCATTTTTACCCGGTACTGGGACGCCGGAACCAGGCGGTGAAGACTTCCATTCATTTGTAAGTCTCACCAAGTTATTGCGTGATCGCAACCTCGTTGGATGTGACGTGGTTGAATTGTCACCACAAATTGATCCCACTGGGAATTCCGATGTATTTGCGGCCAAAATCGTCCGTGAATTGATGTTAGTGTTGGAGGACAGCCGTAAATGAGTGATAGCAAGTAAGCTTGGACGATCGACGATGCCGAAGATTTATATGGCGTAAAGCGCTGGGGTGCTGGCTACTTTAGCATTGGCGAGCACGGCAATATCCAGATTTCACCGAACCATCGCAAGCCTGATGTCTATATTGATATGGCCGAAGTGTTGGCAGAAATGGAAGCCGAAGGTATTCAGTTTCCTGCGGTTATTCGCTTCCACGATATTCTCCGCTCACAGGTTGAGATTCTCAACGAGACCTTCCGTGACACCATTGAAACCGCAGGCTACGAAGGCGAGTATGTCGGTGTTTATCCGATTAAAGTGAACCAGATGCGGGAAGTGGTCGAAGAGATCATGGACGCTGGTGAACCCTATAATTATGGCCTTGAAGCTGGCTCGAAGCCAGAACTCATGGCGGTGATGGCGTACAACGAAAACCCAGAAGCATTGACCATCCTGAATGGCTACAAAGACGAAGACTATTTGACCATGGCGCTGCTCGGACGTCATCTCGGTCGTAAGATGATCGTCGTTGTTGAGAAGTTTTCTGAGCTAGAAATGCTGGTACGCCTGGCGAAAAAGTACAAAGTTGATCCGATGATCGGCTTGCGCTCGAAAATGATGGTGCGCAGCACCGGCAAATGGTCGAGTTCCAGCGGTGATCGCGCCAAATTTGGCCTGAGCATCGCCGAAATCGTTAACGCGATGGAGTACTTGCAACAACACGACATGCTCCATTGTGCAAAACTGCTGCACTTCCATATTGGTAGCCAGATTTCTGATATTCGCAAAGTCAAAGAAGCGATTACCGAAGGCGCGCGTTTGTACGCCAAAATGGTGCAAATGGGTATGCCACTCGAGTATCTCGATATTGGCGGCGGTCTTGGTATCGATTACGACGGCAGCAGTACCACAACCGATTCATCGCGTAATTATTCGACCGAAGAATATGTTGCCGACGTTGTTTACGGCGTGAAACAAATCTGTGACTTGGAAAAAGTCGCTCACCCAAACCTTGTCAGTGAAAGCGGTCGAGCGATTACCGCGCACCACAGCTTAGTGGTGACCAACGTGGTCGGCGAAATTAACCCGGGCGCGACTGACTTCGACATTACCGCCGAAGAAGGTGAGCACGTGTTAGTGAGTAACATGCGCGAATTGGTCGGCGCTAACGACTTGCACCCGCAAGAACGCTATAACGACGCAGCTGCCTACAAACAAAGCGCCTATGAAGCATTCAAACTCGGTATTCTGAGTATTCGTGAAATGGCTAAAATCGACACCATGTATTGGTTGGTGTTGACCGAAGTGCATCAAAAACTCGATGAAGAAACACGCCAGATTCAGGAACTTGAAGAGCTCGAAGACACCCTAGCCAGCCAGTATCTTGCCAATATGTCGATTTTCCAGTCGGCGGCCGACACCTGGGCAATTGGTCAGCTACTCCCGATCGTGCCGCTTACGCGCCTGCATGAGCAGCCGGAAGTTCGCGTTTCGATTGCCGATATTACCTGTGATAGTGACGGTAAAATTGGCAAATACATCGAAAATAACTCGATTAGCGACAATATTCCGATGCATCGCCTAAAACGTGGAGAAAGCTACCCCATTGGCATGTTCCTAACCGGTGCTTATCAAGACGTGATGGGTGACATGCACAACTTATTTGGCCGCCTCACTGAAGTGCATATTTTTAGCCATGACGATGAGCCAGGCGCCTTTTATATCGAAGAAATCGTGCCCGGTCATTCAGCAGAGAAAGTGTTGGAAACCATGCAATACAACACCGACTACATGGCAAAAATGGTGAAAAAGGCCATCGATAAACAGATTCGTAAAGGAAATCTGGCGCCGCGTGAAGGTGTGCGTTGGACTGATTTTTATGAACGCTGTTTGGCCGGAAGCACCTATTTGCGTTACGACAAGAAGTCTTAAGGATATTGCACAACGAACACACTGCTCAGGAAACTCGGAAAAATGGGCATTTCCTGAGCAGTTAAACCTGAAAGCGCAAAAAGCGGTTGACTTCAAACCGAAGAAAACGTTTAATTGCACCCACAACGCAACGCGTTAACCGTATTTGCCCAGATAGCTCAGTCGGTAGAGCAGGGGATTGAAAATCCCCGTGTCGGTGGTTCGATTCCGCCTCTGGGCACCATTATAGAGAAGCTCGTCCATTTGGACGGGCTTTTTTATTGCGTTTGTTTCGCCTCCTAGACTTTAGTCGCACTTACCCCGAAATTGCCGCAATTTTTTCAAAGTAAGTACTCGCAATATTATTTATTTATGCTAATCTTGCGCCGCCTTTCCGCCCCCCTCTTCTGCATGACTGGAAGACTCCGGAGAAGGCATGCCACTTCTGTTCGCACTACCAGTGCGTTTGCCCCGCGCTGGAAACTCGCTAGGTTTAAGAAAATGAAACTCGCAATAGGATTGCTTACCCTCACCCTCGGACTTCTCTTTAGCCCGATGGCGTTTGCTGCTGCGCCCGAACTTGATCTCACCCGCTCTGGTATTGGTTATCTTGCCGTTGGAATTTTTATCATCGCTTACATCTTAGTAATGGGCGAAGAGAAATTACACATGCGCAAATCCAAACCGGTTCTCGTTGCCGCCGGTATCATTTGGATACTGATTGGTGCCGTTTACACCGAACAAGGCATGCAAGAGGCGGCGGAAACTGCGTTTCGCCACACCCTGCTCGAATTTGCTGAACTCATGCTGTTTTTGCTGGTGGCCATGACGTATATCAATGCGTTAGAAGAGCGAAGGTTGTTTGATGCGCTGCGCGCGTGGATGATCCGCCGTGGATTTAGTTATCGCAGTTTATTCTGGATTACCGGTATCCTGACTTTTCTTATTTCACCGATTGCGGACAACTTAACAACCGCGCTCTTAATGTGCGCGGTTGTGATGAAAGTTGCCGAAGGTGATAAGCGCTTTATCGGCATCTGCTGTGTCAACATCGTTGTCGCTGCGAACGCCGGCGGTGCATTCAGTCCATTTGGCGATATTACTACGCTCATGGTATGGCAAGCTGGCATGGTCAGCGCCCAAGAGTTCTTGGTGTTGTTTATTCCATCGGCAATCAACTTCTTAGTGCCGACGGTCATCATGAGCTTCTTTGTTGAGAACCGTAAGCCAAGCGCAGTCAGCGAAGACGTTGAGCTTAAGCGCGGTGCATTTCGCATCATGACGTTATTCCTACTCACCATTGCGACGGCAGTTGCGTGCCATACCTTGCTGCATCTACCGCCAGTATTGGGCATGATGATGGGACTTGGTTATCTGCAATTCTTCGGCTACTTCCTGCGCATGACCTTGCCCGGATCGCTCGCACGGAAACGAGCAATGGCTGAGCGTGCAGGCGATCAAGAACGTTTAAAGCGACTCGGTAGTGTGGTGCCTTTTGACGTCTTTAGCCGTGTCTCGCGGGCCGAATGGGACACCCTACTGTTCTTCTACGGCGTCGTTATGTGCGTGGGTGGTCTAGGTTTTCTCGGCTATCTTGCACTGATGTCAGACTTCCTCTTTACGCAGTGGAACCCAACCTACGCAAACATTGTTCTCGGTATGGCTTCAGCGGTGATCGATAACATCCCCGTGATGTTTGCCGTGTTGACCATGCAGCCGGAAATGTCGCATGGCCACTGGCTCTTGATCACCTTAACTGCAGGTACCGGTGGTAGCTTGTTATCTGTCGGTTCAGCAGCTGGTGTTGCACTCATGGGCCAAGCCCGTGGATACTACACCTTCATGTCCCATTTAAAGTGGGCGCCAGTGATTTTCCTTGGTTATGTGGCGAGTATTCTCGCGCATCTGTGGTTAAACAGCGCCTCATTTCAGGTATTTGGTCACGTCTAAGGTTAATTATTAAGCACGACACAAGCCCTCGAGAGCCCAGCTCCGAGGGCTTTTTTGATCCCTTAACCGACGTCAATTCGACCACTATTCACCAAATTTATGCCCTACATGTATAAGTTCAGTGAATGGCTATCATCAAAACCATAAATTGGATGAATAGTAGAACCGGGCACATACTGACCTCAACGATTAACAACGAACTAACAAATCGGGTCATCTTATGAGCACTTCAGCACAAGAATTAACGTTTACCGAAACGCTTAGCGACGAGTTTGCCGCACTCTACAGTGACGAAGCCAAAGCACTCTTGGTCGATTTAACGCGGAAGTATCGCCCGCGCCTCGAGCAACTGCTGGCTGCGCGTGAAGAAGCACAAGCTCAATACGATCAAGGTCAACTACCGGACTTTGACCCAAGCTCACAAGCCATCCGCGAAGGCGATTGGAAAGTCGCCGATATCCCGGCTGATTTACAAAAGCGTCATTTAGAAATTACTGGGCCAGTTGACCGCAAAATGATCATCAACGCGCTCAATGCCGACGTTGACGTGTTTATGGCCGACTTTGAAGATGCCCAGTCACCGACATGGGACGGCCTCATGCAAGGGCAAATCAACTTGCGGGACGCAAACCTTGGCAATATCGACTACACCGACCCAAAGAATGGCAAGCACTACGCCTTAAAAGAAAACCCAGCACTCCTCATCGCCCGTGTTCGTGGTTTGCATTTACCGGAGAAGCACCTCCTAGTAGACGGTAAGCCGGTACCCGGTGGTCTGGTCGATGCGGTTCTTTATTTCCTCCACAATTACCAAGTGCGCACTGCCAATGGCAGCGGCGTCTATTTCTATGTGCCAAAGCTACAGCACCACAGCGAAGCTCTGTGGTGGAGTGATCTGTTCTGTGAATTAGAAGATTACGCCCAACAACCACGCGGCACGATTCGCTGTACCGTCTTGATTGAAACACTACCCGCCGTGTTCCAAATGCACGAACTACTGCATAGCCTGCGCCATCACATTGTTGGTTTGAATTGCGGTCGTTGGGACTACATCTTTAGCTATATCAAGACGCTCAGAGCGCACGCCGATCGAGTTCTTCCCGACCGCCAAGTGGTGACGATGAACCAACCATTTTTAAGTGCTTACTCTCGCTTACTGATTAAAACCTGTCACCAGCGCGGTGCGTTGGCAATGGGCGGTATGGCGGCTTTAATCCCGAGTAAAGATCCACAAGAAAATGAACAGATTCTGGCGAAAGTGCGCGCCGACAAAGAGCTCGAATTTAGTAATGGCCATGATGGCACCTGGATCGCCCACCCAGGTCTCGCGAGCACAGTGCGCGACGTCATCGCCAAATATATTGGCGACTATCCCAACCAATTACATGTCTTACGCGAACAGGACGCGGACATCACGGCTGCGGAATTACTCGAGCCAAGCGCTGGTGAACGCACCGAAGCAGGCATGCGCACCAATATCCGCGTTGCTTTGCAGTATGTTGCAGCGTGGTTATCCGGCAAGGGCTGTGTGCCAATTTATGGTCTGATGGAAGACGCTGCGACCGCAGAAATTAGCCGGACTTCGATTTGGCAGTGGATTCAACATGATAAAACCCTCAGCGACGGCCGCACGGTCAGTAAAGAGCTGTTTCGCACCATGCTCGCTGAAGAAGCAAGCGTGGTGAAAGACGAAGTCGGTGAACAACGCTGGCAGCAAGAAAACTTCGCGACCGCGCAGGACTTACTCGAAAAAATTACCACAGCGGATGAGCTCACCGAGTTCCTCACGCTACCTGGTTATGACTATCTCTAAATAAAATCGACAACACGACAAGGAATCGACTCATGGCTACTCCAACTCATTTTCAAAAAGCAGTTCAAGAACTTCAAGAGCAATGGGACAACAGTCCACGCTGGCAAGGTGTCGAACGCACCTACAGCGCCGAAGATGTCGTTCGTCTGCGCGGCTCACGCAAAATCAGCTACACCCATGCGGAGAAAGGCGCAGAAAAGTTATGGCGTTTAGTCAACGGAGCGGCGCAAGAAAAATTCGGCAAGAACTATGTCAACGCATTAGGCGCACTGACCGGTGGCCAAGCAGTGCAGCAAGTAAAAGCAGGTCTACAGGCGATTTACTTGTCCGGTTGGCAGGTGGCCGCAGACAATAACTCGGCGGCAAGCATGTACCCTGACCAATCGTTGTATCCGGTCGACTCCGTGCCCAAAGTCATTGAGCGAATCAATAATTCATTTGCTCGCGCGGACCAAATTCAGTGGTCAAAAGGCATTGGTCCCGATGATGAAGGCTATATTGACTACTTTGCGCCAATTGTCGCCGACGCTGAGGCCGGTTTCGGTGGCGTCCTGAACGCCTATGAGCTTATGCTCGGTATGATCAAAGCCGGTGCTGCCGGTGTTCACTTCGAAGATCAGCTCGCGTCGGTGAAAAAATGTGGCCACATGGGCGGAAAAGTTTTGGTACCAACCCAAGAAGCCGTACAGAAGTTAATTGCAGCGCGCCTTGCCGCGGACGTCGCTGGCACCGAAACCCTGATTGTTGCACGCACCGATGCCAACGCAGCGGACTTACTGACCAATGACGTTGACCCGAACGACACTGCGTTCTTAACCGGTGAGCGCACCGCTGAAGGGTTCTATCGAGTGAATGCAGGTATCGACCAAGCGATTTCTCGCGGCCTCGCTTATGCACCTTATGCAGATCTCGTTTGGTGTGAAACCGCTAAGCCTGACTTGGACGAAGCGCGCAAATTTGCTGAAGCCATTCACGCGAAATATCCGGGTAAACTGCTCGCTTACAACTGCTCACCATCGTTTAACTGGAAACGTAACCTCGACGACGCCACGATTGCGAAGTTCCAACGCGAGCTCGCAGCCATGGGTTATAAGTTCCAGTTTATTACCTTAGCGGGCGTGCACAACATGTGGTACCACATGTTCAACTTGGCTTACGACTATGCACGCAACGACATGTCTGCCTACGTCAAACTGCAAGAAGAAGAGTTTGCCTCGGCTGACCGCGGCTACACCTTTGTCGCCCACCAGCAAGAAGTGGGAACCGGCTACTTTGATGACGTCACCAATGTCATTCAAGGCGGTCAGTCATCGGTCACTGCACTGCGCGGTTCAACAGAAGAAGAGCAATTTAATAAATCACCGGCAGCATAAGCCGCCATCACGCTTCCTCATTTTCCCGCTGTCGGTTAATCCGGCAGCGGGCTTTTTTCATCATATTTAACGTGCAGAAAACGAATATCCTGCGGGTAAGGGAAAATATCCGGCAGAATGCCGGCGGCAATTCGCTCTTGTTGGGCTTGCCAGAAATCGGCTTGTGCAAGCTCTGGGTGCAGTTCGAGAAACAAATCGCGCAATCGCTTTTGCGGGAAGACATAGGTCGGCAATTGTTCTGGAAAAACGTCGTTTGGGGCCACCGATAACGAATTGCCGTCCATTAAGCTGTCCTCATAGGACTGTGCTTTCGGCAAGCTGCGAAAGTTCATTTCGTGTAAATATTGCACCTCATCGTAGTCATAAAAAACCACGCGGCGCGTTCGGGTCACACCAAAGTTTTTTAACAGCATGTCGCCGGGGAAAATATTCGCCGCCATCATTTCTTTGATGGCTTTGCCGTAGTCAGCAATAATCGCTCGGGTCTCTTCTTCGTTGGCATACTCCAAGTAAATATTCAGCGGCGTCATGCGCTTCTCAATGTACAGATGGCGAATAATCACCAAGTCATCTTCAAACTCCAAAGAGCCGGCAATCGATGTTCTCAACTCTGCCAGCAAATCGGCTGAAATACGATTCAACGGCAATGCGACGTTGGAGTATTCAATGGTGTCGGCCATTCGTCCGACCCGGTCATGGCGTTTAACCAATTGATAACGCGCCAGCACCGTGTCGCGGCCGAAAGGTTTACTTTCACCAAATTCGTCGCGAATGACTTTGAATACATAGGGAAACGACGGCATGGTGAATACCATCATGACTAAACCTCGAATTCCCGGCGCAGCCACGAGCTGTTCATCCGCATCACTGAAGTGGTGGAGCAACTCGCGATAGAATTCAGTTTTCCCCTGTTTGTGCAAACCAATCGACGAATACAGCTCAGCGAGAGTTTTCCGTGGCATGACGCCTTTGAGAAAGCGCACGAGCGCACTCGGTGCTCGACACTCGACCATAAAGTAAGCGCGCGAAAAACTAAAGATAATCGTCATTTGATTGACGTCGGTGATCAACGCATCGACGAACAATTCGCCATCGCTATTGACCAGCACCGGTACAATGAAAGGATAACTCTGTGCTTCGGTAACAATGCGACCGACCACGTATGCCGCTTTATTCCGATAAAACGGGTTTTCGAGCACATCCACGCGTAATTGGTGTGCACTGAGAGCACGAACTTTCGCTTGCCGTTGAAATGAGCGCATCAGTTGCGCGACGCTGCTTTCGAGGTCAGCAAACGGCGCTTTAAAATCAAATTCGGTAATTAAACGCCGCAGAGTATCTTGCACGCCTTCCGCCACAGGGAAATATGAACGATATTCACTTTCAATGGGTAGTGGAATGCGTCTGGCTAATGTTGATTCGACAAAAATGAACTGATTGTGGAAGTAGCGACGGTGAAATAGCTTACAAAATACTGAGTTAAAGAAGGTTTCGGCGAGCTCGGCCTGAGGGTGGAACTGCAGTAGTTCCTCATAAAAAGCCCGAACATCCTGCCACAAGGCCTCGTCCGGTTGCTCAGCAATGCCGTCTTTGCGCAACAAGGCAATGGTTTCTTTGACCCGCAAGTCGTAGAAAGAAATACGCTCACGCGCTGCACGTTGCAGAGCCCGCCACTCGCGCTGGGCAAAGTGAAATTTCGCTTCTGCCGTAATCGCACTGAAGCGTTGATAGTGGCGATGGAATCCGTGCAAAATCACGCGGGCTATACGCCGACATTCGGCCATCCTTTTTGCTCCAAATCCTGTTGTTGATTGCAGTTCTATCACTGTGCTTTATAATTCCATTCATCCTATTTATATCTAGCCAATAGAGCAAACCCTTTATGAACCATTTTCGCAATCTTGATCTCAACCTGCTGGTTTATCTTGATGCACTGTTGCGGGAGCAGAATGTGACCCGCGCAGCTGAACAGCTAAATATCACGCAGCCGGCAATGAGCAACGGTTTGAAGCGATTGCGAGCGATTCTAAACGACCCAATTCTGGTACGCACCAGCGACGGTATGGTTGCTACAGAGCGAGCCTTAGCGATGCAATCGCAAGTGCAGAAAATCTTGTATGCGGTCGAAGAAGTGATTCAACCAACACGAACCTTCACTGCTGCAAGTAGCGACCGTGTATTCCGTATTATGATCTCTGACTATGCTGCGTCGACCCTCATGTCGCCTTTATTAAAGGCGCTGCGCGAACAAGCGCCGCACGTCACCATCGATTTAATGACCCCGAGCGACGTCAGCTTTCATGATGTTGAGAACGGTAAAGTGGATATTGCCATTAATCGTTTTGATGATTTACCGCAGTCTTTTCATCAGAAGCTACTTTGGCGTGACGACTTTACCTGCTTGGTACAAAAGGACCATCCGCTGCTCGCCAATTACAACCTGAAAAATTACCTCGAAGCGCAGCACTGCTGGGTGAGTAAAACAGGTTTTGGTGTCGGTATCGGTATGACCCCGGACGCAGTGCAGAAACTCGGTTGGGTCGACGAAGCGTTAGCCAAAATTGGTAAGCAACGACGCATTCGGGTGTTTACGCGTAACTATCACGTCGCAATGCATTTAACCTTGGAAGGACTCATCGCCACACTGCCGACCCGGGCCGCGAAGCTTTATGAGAATCATCCGGATATGGTCTTGCGCGAACCGCCGTTTGCAATTCCGCCGATTGATCTACAAATGATTTGGAGTCCGTTATTACAGCATGACGAAGGTCACAAGTGGTTCCGCCAGCTGGTCGCCGAGGTCGCTGCAGAACTTTAACAAAAAAGCACTCCGAAGAGTGCTTTTGATTTAGTCAGTCTGTAAAGACTTACTCGAAATAGAACGGCTTGCGTTCGCGCGCATTGCGACCCAGTTCATTCATTGACTCAGCGTCAAACAAGCGACCATTGACCATGGTATGGGTCACCCGATCACTACTGCGTAAATCGCGTAAGACGTCGCCGTCAATAATGGCTAAGTCCGCAAGTTTACCCGCTTGAATCGAACCAATCGCGTGCTCCATGCCCAGTGCCTTCGCCGCGTCATATGTTGCTGTACGCAGTGCCTGATGCGCAGTCATACCGCCCTGCTCCATCATCCAAATCTCCCAGTGCTGCGCAAGTCCTTCACGCTGACCGTGAGCACCAGCCGTCACCAACACACCGCGGTCTTGCAGCTGTTTCGCACCCGCAGCAACATTAATGTGGTTATAGTGATGCGACGGTGCAATTTCACGACGCATTGAACGTGGACGTAACACGCGCTCTGGCACATATTGGCTCAAACGCGGATGATTAAACACATCGGTATGTGCATACCAATAGTTCTCACCCCAGATACCGCCATAGGCAACACCGAGGGTCGGTGTATAGCCGGTTTCTGTTTGCTGCCAGAACTGCAATACATCGTCGTGCATCACTTCGAGCGGAATCGCATGTTCAATCACCGTATGACCATCAGCGATCATGCTGAGGTTATGCTGGTGCAACGAACCACCTTCTGGCATCACCATCATTTCCAGCTCACGTGCAGCTTGAATGATTTGTTGACGCTGGTCACGACGCGGCTGGTTATAGCTCTTCACTGAGAACGCACCGACTTTCTTCATTCGCTCCAAGTGGAACAAGGCATCGTCGAGGCTGTCGACATGCGCGGTTGCACCTGGGCTATTGGCACCGTACAAAATGGTACCGGTTGAGAAGATTCGCGGACCGACAATCACGCCAGCTTTTTGCTTCTCACTTGCAGCAAAAATCTGCGCGGTATTGTTTGATGGGTCATGAATCGTTGTCACACCGAAGGTCAAACCGGCGTAAAGCATCCAGTTTTGCTGCGGAATGATTTGGTTTTCACCTTGCGCACCGTGAGCGTGAGTATCAATTAGACCCGGAATAATCGTCTTGCCCGAGACATCAATCACTTCTGCGCCACGAGGAATGTCCACGCTATCACGTGCACCGACAGCGGTAATTTTATTACCGGTGACGACAACCGCGCCGTTCTCAATGACTTCATCGCCGTTCATGGTTACAACTTTCGCACCCACAAAAGCAATGGTTTGATCCGGCACATGAACAGCTTGCGAGAACCCGATGTTCATACCGTCGGCCACCAGCTGCTTGTCTTCATTCCCTTGAATCGAGAACATACCGTTCAAATTCGCGGTATACAACTCTGGGCCTAAGGTCCAGAACAAGCTCGCGCTGTCTGCTGTCCAATTGATATTGTCACCAGCCCGCTTAGAAATTTGTTGTACAGGGAATTGACGGTCGCTTGGCCCAATCGAAATTGGCTGACCACGTTCCACAAACGGCGTGACATACACCCGGAAACGCTCGGCGAAGGCTAAGTATTTACCGTCTGGTGATACTTTGTATTCAGTGGCATGGCCCGACCGATACAGCGTCCGACTCTCACCTGTGGCGATATCAATACTGCGTAATTCCGGACCACCGGCGCCAAAACCATTGACATAGACGCGGTCATTCTGCGCACCAAACTGCGGGCTCGAACCTGCACGCGAGAAACGACGAGGCTCTTCAGCGTCCAGCGCTAAATGATACAAACCACTGCCTAAACCGTGTTTTGGATCGGTTAAATAACCACCGCTCACTTTACGGTAAACAATCGATTGACCGTCCGGTGCGAAGACAGGCTCAACAAACTTACCTGGGCCAGTCGGCAAAACGCGCTCACGATTGTTACGAAGATCACGCAAGATCACTTGGCCTTGCTCTTGATCATGCCACGTGGTGTAAACCAAATAGCGGCCGTCGCGCGAAAACGCTGGGAACTGTTCGAAGCGCTCGTTCTGACTGGTTAACCGCTGAGTGCTACCACCATTTAAATCGCGTACATAGAGGTAACCCAAAGCTTCGTAGATCGCTCGGTTCGCGTCTGGTGAAATTGCCGTATGACGAAGCATACGCACATCAAACTCGTCCGCTTCAATATGCTGACGGAAGCGCACGGCTTGTTGCACTTGCTTCTCGGTTTGCACTTCAAAACCAATGTTGGCAACTTGACCTGAATTCACGTTCAGCTTGTGTACACCGCCGTCGGCATAAAACACGATACTGCTTGAGTCGTCGGTCCAATTCATGTGCGGGTACACGCCATGAATTGCCCATGTTTCCTGCATATCACGGCTCAAATTACCGTAAACCTCGCGGCGTTCGCCAGTTTCTAAGTCATACAAATACAACTTACTTTGGAAATCATCACGGCTAACAAACGCTAAATATTTACCATCAGGTGACGGCGTTGGGCGAATCGCGCCGCCCGCACCCGAGATAATCGTTTCAATCTCGCCGGTCGCGAGCTCGTAGCGCTTAATTGAGTAAATGCCAGCCACGGAATCTTTGTTGTAATGGAAAGTCTGGCCTGGTGTATCGTCTTGCGAGTAATACACATACTTGCCGTCTGGCGAGAACGCTGGCTCACCGAGATCTTTTTGATCATTGGGTCGTGCGGTTAGCATCACGCCTTGGCCACCCGACTTGTGATACATCCAGATTTCACCTGCACCGAGCGAACGGCGCGCAGTGAAGTGCTTACGTGCAACTAAAAATTCACCGTCAGGGCTCCAAGCTGGGCTATTGAGCAACCGGAAGTTCTCATTGGTCACTTGCCATGCTTCACTGCCGTCCGCTTTCATGACCCAAATGTTATCGCCGCCACCTTCGTCCGAGGTGTACGCGATATATTGGCCGTCGGGGCTATAAGTCGGTTGCATGTGCCATGCAATGCCGCCACGCAATAATTCAGCCTGACCACCAGCTGCCGGCATGCGATAAATGTCGCCCAGCATATCGAAAATGATGTATTGGCCATCGGGGCTAATGTTGACACTCATCCAAGTGCCTTCAGTCGCTTGGATTTGTACGGTTTTAAACTCACCCTGAGGTTCGCTAACGGACCATTTCTCAGATGCTACGGCCGTGCCGGTCACGATAAGCGACGCGGCTAAACCGAGAGCAGGGATGATCTTCTTTAAGGTAAACATGAATCTTCCTCTGTTGTTGTGCTCTATCGTTTGTAGCGAGCTTCGCGGTTAAAGTCCACCGCTTCGCGATTAAGCTCGCTTCTCTTGCGATGTATCGGTCATTTTTTCTTTTCCAGCTAATTAATGCAGAGCCATGGCCAGCCCGACCACAATCAATGCCGCCAGCATGGGCACTAATACGGTGACGACAAAAATGTCACGATAGGCTTCTTTGTGGCTTAAACCCATCAAGGTAAACAAAGCGATAACCGCGCCCGAGTGCGGTAAGGAATCAAGGCCGCCCGCAGCGAGATTGGCAATCCGGTGCAGCAGCTCTGGCGACACGCCACTTTCTAAATACGCCGGCGCTAAACTCGACATGAAGATCTGCAGCCCACCCGACGCCGATGCGGTAATCCCTGAAATCAGGTTGGCGGAAATGAACACCGACAACAAGTCAGGCAAGTTCAAACCAAGTAACCACGCAGCAAATGCATGGAAGCCCGGGGTTTGAATAACAACACCACCGAAGCCAATCACCGCAGCGGTATTAATCAACGGCAACAAGGCATCGTCGGCACCTTGTCCGGCGGTTTTAACAAAGTTTGGCCGCACCGGCGGAAACAACACATAACACAAGGCCGAGCCACTGAGTAAGGCAAAGCTGGCCCAAAGAATCGGCTGCGTCAGAGCAAAGCTAATCCAGTCGGCACTGATTCCAGAGAGCATTAAAAGACGTGGCAAGACAATCAAAAAGAGTACCGCGAGTATCGGTGCAATAGAGCGCGCTAAGCCGGGCAAACGAGCGTCGCCTTGCGGTGCTAATGCCGCCATTTGCTCGTCTTTCGGCGTCGCTTGATAGCCTTCGCCGTTGCTAATGGCCGTGCGCCATTGCTTCTCGAGGTACCACATACCGAACCCGGCCATTAAAATCCCTGCCAGTACCCCATACCAGCCGCCAGCGAAAAGATCCGTGCCCAAGGAATTGGCCGCAATGACGTTGTGAATCGACGGCGTGCCCGGCAATGCGGTCATGGTAAAGGTGCCAGCACCGAGGGCGATTGCTGCAGCATAGAGGCGGCGAGGAATATTGGCTTCCTTCATTAATGTGACGCCAATTGGGTACATGGTAAAAATGACGACAAACACCACCACGCCGCCATAGGTCAACAAGGCGCAAACCAGCATGGCAATTAACAGCGCCCGCGGAGCGCCAAGCCAACGGGTGATGGCCATCGCCACCCCCTGTGCCGCATGACTTGCGGCCATAATACGGCCGAACAGCGCGCCACAAAGAAAGAGCAATAGGAAATTGCCAGCAAAGCTAAACGCGCCGGACGCGCCGAAGGGGAAATGTTGCAAGAAGACTTCTTGCAGTGCCATCCCGTTGGTTAAACCAATCACCAAAATCGAGAAAAGGACGGCAAGTAGAATATTGACGCCGCGCAGCGCCAAAACAATCAGTAAAATTAGTCCTGCCAGTAGTCCGAGATGACCAAGCATGGGTGTGCTCCCGTTGTTATTTTCATTTTGTGTTCATGAAAGTAGCAAAGAAGCACTGAAAAAAGCTAGTTTTTAAGGCACCTCGGTGTCACGCGCTTGACGGCTGGCTTGGGAAAGACCGTGCACACGGGCAAGTAAAATGGCGCCAATAATGAAAAAGCTGATGACTAATAAAAGCGCGTTTTGGCGCGAAAACAAATCCGCGACAATACCAAAGGTGGCAGCTAACAGCATAGCTAAACGGTTAAACATGCCCCACAGTCCAAACGCACTGCCATCACGCCCCGGCCCTGCTAACAATGCCACTAACGAGCGCGACGACGCTTGAATCGAACCAATCCCAGTACCCGCCAATAAGGCAATAATTAAAAACACGTCACGCACTGACCAGTTGATCGCAGCCGCTAAGGCATGGATCCCGTACATGCCGCTTATCGCAATAATCCACAAGGCGATGACCACAAACAACACTTTGCGCGCACCGATGTAACGTTCGATCACGCCGAACGCAATCGCTCCAAACAATGCACTAAATTGCGTCGCTAAAAACACTGCCACCAGATCTTGCTGGCTTAAACCGAGCTCGCCGGTACTATAGATACCGATGAATTTGACCACCACTTGGACACCCGCCATATAAAACAAAAAGGCCCAAAAGAACTTAAATAGCAACGGCTGTAGCTTCTGTTGTTCGGCAAGATTGAGCGTACGTAGCCATTGTCGCCAACTACCCGACTCCTTAACTAACTTAGGTTTTGGCGTTGGTAAACGCTCACGAACCAAGACAAATGTCGGAATCGCGACAATCACAAAATAAATTGAAATGGCAATCATCGCCCACTGATGCTGACTGATGTACTGCTCTGTTGCGGTATCAGGATCGGCGCGAATAATCATCAAGCTGACCATCACCATGCTGACAAAGCCACCGATGTAACCTAGTCCCCAACCGAGCCCAGACACTAGCCCCATATTCTTGCGGGTTGCCAACTGTGGCAAGAACGCGGACATAATAGCTTCACCGAGCATCCAGGCGGTATTGGTAATGAGAATGATGGCGATGCCCCACCAAATATCACCCGGTCCGACCCAATAAAGCGTGCAGGTGAAACTCGCACAAATTGCCGTACTCCAGGCAAGGAGTCGCTTTTTCGAAACGCCTTGGTCGATCCAATACCCCACGATCGGCGACAGCACCATAGCGAGCAAAGTCGAGCCAATAATTGCAATCGACCAATAGGCGTCACGCCAGACACCGTCAGCTGGCACGATGTAGGCAACAAAAAATGCCGAGTAAACAAACGAAATAACAATCGTGGTGTAGGCTTGATTGGCAATGTCGTACATCGCCCAGCCGAAGATCTCCCGTTTGCGGGCATTTCTCTGTAATTCAGCCACTAGTCAATTGCCTCTGTTTCGACGATACCATTCCGGTTAAGAACAACTTTCCAGCGCTGAATATCTTCCCGATCACTCCAGCGTTCACGAATGACCAAATTCAACACCGAGCGCTTTTCGACAATATCTTTCACCACTTCATTACCGTCTTGGCGATAAATCGGATAGGTACTCTGTTCCAACAAGGGCGAGAGCACTTCCAAATCAAGAATGACGGTCTCGCGCGTGGTTGCATAGCCACTCAAAAACCGTGAAGTGAGCATTTTCGACCAACTGCGATAATGCAAAATGGTCTCACCACGTTGCGGCGTATTCGCCTTGCGGGCTTTTTGAATCGCATCTGGTAAGTCGGCAAACTGCTTGAAGTCGATCCACTCGAGCGATTTACCCACAATACTTTCGTTATTCGGATCGACATATTGGTGCCGCCACTTCGGTCGTCCTTTGCGCAGCCACAACCAAAGTTTTTGCCGAATGTCGTCTTTGAAAACTTCCCGCACCGCATACAATAGTGCCACCGCACCAATGAACACGGCGGTAATATCGCCAAGCGTGTCTCGGGCACGCAACACGGCAAATGAAACCGCGGTCATCACCACCGCCGCGATGCCGGCCTTTACGAAACGTTCCTCAACATTACCGAGCTCTTGACCTACTCGGCGTAACGTCACCGGAAATTCAATTAAACGCCGTAACAAGCGCATTTTGTTCGACATCCGTGTACTGTCGGCATTGACGCGCTCGGAATTATATTCATGTTCAACCCGATACTTCGCCTCGCGACGGGCCACACGCAACAAGACTTCACGAATGTCTTGCTCGTCAGCAGCAAATTCGAGCTCTGCGGCCAAACGTAGAAATTGCTGTTCAGAAAACCACGACAAGTAGTTATCAATATTGGTGTAGTAACGACGCATGGCGTCATCTTTTGGCGAACCACGACGCAGACGACGAATAATGGTGGCACTCAAGTCAAGTAGCTCAGCGAGCGCTTCACGCAAGTTCTCTGGACGGTCGCGTAAAATACGGCCGACTTCCTGCTCCATCGCCGTCACATACTGAAACGCGTACAAGCTCAAGCTTAAGCGATACTCCGAAGTGGGGCGGTCTTGGTGTTTTGCAATCCGCTGCACCAAGCGACTGCGCACTAAAGGCTCCAGCTGCACTTGGCTATGGTAAGTTCGATTAACATGAAATGCTTGATGGTAAAACGCGCGCTCGGAAATAAGCTCCGGGGTCAAACTCAGTTCACCGGGAACAAACAAACACATATCCAACTCGTGCTCGGGGTAGTCACCTAGATCCCGAACAATCCGCAGGCTAAACGCTTCATTACTATCGACAGTTACCAATTGAGCGAAAACTCCTTACTTATTTTGATCATTGAGGAAGGCTTCAACCGAATCACCCGTTAATGCACCTATTCTAGCGAATAAATAGAAAATCGCACCGAACAGCACCAACATGGTCGGCAACACGATGACCGGAAAGCTTAACGCCGTCATTTGCGCAATTTCACTGTTAAACGCTTCACTCCCTGCCGGACTGACGACGATTTTGCGGGCGAGGACGAAATTCAACACGGCGGAAAGAAAAAATGCGCCGGCAACACCATTGCCAGCATTATTTACCACACGCCGAAACGCAGCCACATTATTGCGCGCTTGCAATGCGGCATTGAGCTTAGCTGCATCAATCATCTTCGGGTTCAGCAGCATTTTCTCGACAATCGGAAAGCGCGTGTAACGGCTAAACCAAACGGCTAGGCCAATAATGCCAGGCACAGCCGCTTCTTTGATAGCGATGTACTTCGGATCCAACTCAAGCAAACCAATGCCACCGGTGAGTAACACACTGATTAAGCCGAGAATCGAAAAACCGTTGATTTTGCGACGCTGCCATAACTCCCAAGTACCAAAACCAAGCGGAAAAGCGAGCGCAACCACGAGTGCGGTGGCGGGGCCAAGTCGCTCCGGGCTACTAAGCTGCATGAGAATGATCACCGGCAGCAAAATATTAAACAGAATATTCACCATCAAGCTTGGTTCTTTATCATTCTGCTCTGCGGGTGACGGAGTGAGTGGCTTTTGCGATTGATTCATAATGACCTATTCATCGAGAGTATGGAGACGCACTTATAGTATGTGAAAATCAGTCATTTTGCAGCTGCAATTGGCGGCGTCAGCAACGCTGCTCGGCGGAAACTCGACAGAGCAAGAAAGATTCCGCTAGAATGCGGAAGCAAAAATTTTAATCGCCTGCAGCGACCTTACTTTAATGGAGCCATCATGGGCCTGATGACAAAACAGCAAGTAAAACGTTTTTGGCCGCTTGGCCTACTCATTCTTATACTGATTCTTGCATGGTGGCCCGGCAAACCGATTTACCTCCATGTTGCAACGCAAATGGAAGCCGAGCGGATTGTGTCCATTACGCCCGCCCAAGGTGCCGAACAAACGCCTGAGCGCTTGAGCATCGACCGCATGATGACCGACCTGCATTGGTTAGCCCATGCCGATCGTGCCGGCCGCTTTCCCGGCACTGAAGGTGGCTTAGCCGCGCGCCATTACATTGTTGATCGCTATACTGAGCTGGGACTAATCCCAGCCGGCAGCGACGGTTACCTGCACGCTTTTGACCACCCCGGTGTGGAAGATGCTGCCAACGTGCTTGGCACGCTTATTGGTAGTAATCCGGAGTTGCCGAAAATTGTCATCACCGCTCATTACGACCACCTCGGTGTGCGCGGTGACCGGATTTTCTACGGCTCCGATGACAACGCTTCTGGCACTGCCGCGTTGCTCGAAATCGCTCGCTATTTTAGTGAGAACCAACCGACGCATACATTATTGTTTGCCGCTGTCGACAGTGAAGAACATGGCTTACTTGGTGCCCGCGCCCTCTTCCGTACCGGCCATCTAAACCCAGACGACATCGCCTTTAACGTCAACATGGACATGCTCAGCCGCGACACCGATGGTTTGTTATTTGCGGTTGGTACCTATCATCACCCTTGGTTACGCGGACTTGTGCAACGTGTGCAGCGCGAAAGTGGCGCACGTATTGTGATGGCCCACGACCGCCCTTGGTGGCGCGCAGGTCGCACCGACGACTGGACATTAAGCTCAGACCACGGTGCGTTCCATGAAGTTGGCATTCCGTTTATCTATTTCGGTGTGGCGGACCATCCTGATTATCATTCACCACGCGATACGTCAGACCGTGCCGACGTTGATTTTTTCCGGATTACCGCGGAAACATCACTAAGCTTTATTAAGTTGATTGACCAGGTTCTGGCGGAAAAATAACCTGTCATGTTACAGTAAATAAAGCGACAAATTGATTCATAGCAGGCTATACTGCGCGGATAACAATAAACAAAGACACGATTCATGAGCAAAATGACGTTAAACCAAATTCTGATAAGCGCAACAGCTGCCTTATGCAGCTTTGCGATTGCTGCGTCAGCGCAAGTCGCGAGCGCCACGCAAAAATCAGACACTCATACCGTCATCCGCTCCTTGCTCGAACGTCAGCAGCAAGACGTGGCGTTATTCCCGCAGTTTCAAGAACGCTTTCAACACCTATTAGCCGCCGATAATGTCCCCGGTGGAATATACGCAATCGTGCATCGTGACCGAATTGTCGAAGTACAACCCTTTGGTGTTCGCGCCGCAGGCAGCTCTGAACCGGTTGACGGCAATACGGTGTTCCGTATCGCTTCAGTTTCAAAAACCTTCGCCGGCACATTAACCTCGTTGCTCGCGCAGCAAGGCGTCGTTGATTTACAGGCCCCCGTACTCAACTATGTGCCGGACTTAAGTTTCAAAAACCCAGAGTTCAACCACTCACTGCGTGTTGAGCACTTGGTCGCGCAGAGCACCGGCGTTATCCCGAATGCCTACGACAACCTCATTGAAGCGAACATGGAGCGGCGGCAAATTCTCCCTCACTTCAAGCGCATTAATCCGATGTGTACACCTGGTGCGTGTTATGGCTACCAAAATGTTTTATTTAGTCTCATCGAAGACGTGGTTGAAGAGCGCACCGGCAAAACATACACCCAGCTGGTAGAAGAAAACTTATTTGCACCGCTCAACATGCAACACGCCTCGTTTGGACTCGACGCTTATCTCGCCAGCACCAATAAAGCAGCCCCGCACATTCGCGGCCGTAACGGCTGGTTCTCACGCGAAGTGGGTCCTCACTATTATCGGTACGCTGCAGCTGCCGGCGTCAATGCCAGTGCGACTGATTTAGCCCAGTGGCTAATCGCGCAAATGGGTTATGCCCCAGACGTATTGCCGACAGAAGCAATTTTAGCCTCACGAGAAAAACGTATTCGCACCACCCGCGACCTGCGTCGACGCAGCTGGCGACCGTTCCTGAATGACGCTCACTATGGTTTAGGTTGGCGCGTCTATGAATTCCTCGAACACGAGTTGGTCTATCACGGTGGTTGGGTGCAAGGCTTCCGCGCTGAAATCGCCTATTCACCCGACTATGAAATCGGCCTCGTCGTGCTCATGAACGCAGAGTCATCGGTGATGAATGAGATTGCCCCGATGTTCTGGAGCCACGTCATCCCGCTGATGCAAGAAGAGCAGTGGGTGCCATACCGCTATGCAAATAACATCCGCCTGAGTGAGCCCAAGCACTTCGACACACTTGATCGCGCAACGGCCGAGACCCCGCAACGAAAACCACTACCATTTGGTGAGCCACAGTTGATCCCGAGTGGTGTGCTGACGCCTTAGTTCACGCGGAAAAGTTTCTGATTGAGGCAACTGCAATGAAGTTGTTCAATAATGCGTTTTTCTGCCTAAAAGTATCGATTGATTTAAGACTTTAATAGTCCAGCCTCGACCGCTCCCTCAAGCTTCTCGCGAATAACCGACCACAAATCTTTGCTGCCGGCCTCAATTCGTTGATTCACCGAAAACACTTGTTCTTTGGTTACGCCATGAGCTTTCCAGCTATGGCCTTCGCCATGAAGGTTATGTAGCAACGGTGGTACTCTATCGATGGCTTTAGCAAACCGCGCATCCGCAGTTTCGCCAGACTCAAATTCTTGCCAGAGGTCTAAAAACTCTTCTGCCATACCGTCGGGTAATAGATTAAACAAGCGACTTATGCCCGCTTTTTCTGTCGCTTGATACTCGCTTGTGTGCGCGGCATACACGATGGTATCACCCGCATCAATTTCACCGAGATCATGAATCAGCAGCATTTTTATTACGCGATTTATATCGATTTCCTCATTCGCATAATCTTTCAGCATCAGCGCCGTCAAACACACATGCCAGCTGTGTTCTGCGGAGTTTTCAAAGCGCTCGAGGCCTACGGGTCTTGTTTTGCGGTGGACGTCTTTTAATTTTTCTATTTCAACAATGAATTCGAGTATTTTTTCTATATTTTGCACGACCTCTCCTTGGGTAATATTTTCTATTTATTATTCCACTCCAAGCTTGGCTTTTAACCGGTCGGTAGTGAGATGTTTGACGACATCGAACGGATCGCAATTGCCGCTCGCTGAATAGAATTCGATTGGGCCGACAGCTTGTGCGACAGCTAATGTCGCTTTATTGAGTTGCGCGTTGCGCTTGCCAATGCCCATGAGAGCAAAACCCATGGCAAGACGAATATTGTCGGGTTCATCGTCAATTGTCGCAGCAATACGTTTCACGTGCTTGAGGAAAAAGTCATCACTCGGAGCCTTTCTACCGGAAAACTTAGATACTTCATATAGCAGCCCATAGCCACAATCACGGCGAACTGGGTCGTCACTCCGTACCCATTGCTCAGCAAGTTCAATGACAAACGGTGTTTTAGCGAGTGTTGCATCACAGGACGCAAACACATGCGCCAGCATACCTCCATTCAGTTCCTCAACCTGCCGTTCCGCCTGATCATGCGTGATTTGTTTAGGATCATCAATTATCAGTGCGATTACTTTGGCGTCATACACGTTGCTTTGCCACAACGCCTGCGCGAGATCTCGATTGCGACCAATTTTTTTGGCCAGCTTACGTAAGTTCGTCAGCCCAATACCATAACTTTCTAAACCGCCGGTTCTTTCACCAAGCTGTTGCCAATGCTTAATGCCTCGCTCATCTCGCGACGCTTCGAGCAAGTTGAGAACGTCTTTTATCGTCATGACGACTCCTGTGAGCTTTGTTGTTTATCCGGTCATCCCGAGGCTTTTAGAACAGCAATTAAAACCTACAACACTAGGCTTTTAAAGCCACCATACAGCATTCGTTCCGCGTCAAAACCCACATCGGCTTCGGCCATCAGTGTAGCCATTCGCGGATCTGTTGCGACCTTCTGATTTGCGAGGTCGCGAATTTCGCGTGAAGGGAATGTAATCCAACCAAAGAGAATGCATTCATTCTCTTTGGCAGCAACGCCATCGATAAACGAGCGCGTTCCTTGCAAATGCATGTCGTCGCCTACTGATTCCCAATAGTCGAGAGCGCCATGTTCTTTCCAGATTTCCGCAACGGCGACCGCAAGCTTCTTGTATGCTTCGAGCTGGTCACGTGGAATAGGATGAACGAATCCATCAATATAACCAGACATAATCTCTCCGTTGGTTAATCGCGTTGCGCGACGTACTCAGCAAGGTCCAAATAAGCGATAATATAGCCGTATTCTTTATCGGTCAGCAGACCTTGCTGATGCTGCCTTTTCGCAAGTCGATGACTCCATTCCTCACCGGTTGGTGGCTTTCGAATGGTGACATCAAGTTCGAGTAATTCCGTATCGACAACCGCATAGCCCTGCGATACAACTTGTCGCGCACAATAAGCAAGCACATACTCGACCGCATATTTATCAACGCTAGGTTGCCACGTGTATTCCGTTTCGCAGGTTACTTTACGCTCGCCGTCCGCGGTGATGTATTCCAAATGGCCAGTAGTACAAGCGGTGAGGAAGGCTGTGACGATAACTGCGGCTGGCAGCAATATTGGAAATCGATTTGGTTTATTCATGGTTTGTTTGCCTTGCTTCACGTTCGGCTAGATGCTCTTAAAATTTTGTCCATCTTCCGCCCTTTAGCGAGCTCGTCAACTAATTTGTCCAAGTATCTAACTTGTTTGGTTACAGGCGTTTCGATTTCTTCAATCCGATAACCACAAATCGAACCGGTAATTAGTTGCGCATTTGGATTTAACGTTGCTTCTGCAAAAAATTGCTCAAAGGTAACGGGCGTCTCAATGTAATGCTGTAATTCCTTCCCTTCAAAACCCGTCAGCCATGTAATGACTTGATGCAGCTCTTCTACAGTGCGCCCCTTGCGCTCGACTTTCGTTACATAATGCGGATAGACCGAGGAGAACGTCATGCTGGCCATTCTCGCATCGTGCTCTTTGGTTGTTGTCATGGGAGATTCCTGATTGATTTAGTACACTTTAAGTGTAGACAACTTGCAGAAATTTGGGAGGCTAGCCATTGCGCTGTGCCAACCTGCTTACCGCGACCCTTCGGTATTCCTCAATGCTTTGCCGCTACGTGCCTCTAAGTCTTGGATAAACGCTTCTTTGTCCTTTGGCGAAATCATGATCGATCCCCAGCGCCCGTACTCAATGCGAAGTCGGTCGAGCGACAAAGCTGGACTAGACAGCGGGTTTGAGGTGGGTGTAACACTTTTGATTTGATTCACTGGCACTTGCCACTTAAACGGCCCAGATTTCACCAACAGAGTCTCGTCACTCAGGGTGTAAACGGTGCTTTTCATCAGCCACAAAGGAAGGCCAGCGCCAAAAATCAGCGCAGGCGCTGACACAAGAATTGCAACAATGTTTCCTGAGCTTGCGACCGAAATAAAGACAATGAAACAAGCAATTACGATGCTGACTATGACCAGCGTAAGCCATGTGTCGATTTTCGAGGCGTAGACTTTTTTCATATGTGTTTCCTTGGTGATACGACTAAAGCAGATGGTATGTATTAGTCCGAACCCTCACTTAAATCAACTTCAATCAAATTCGAATACAAAGTATGAACGTTTCGCCATGCTACGCGGAATTGGTTGCGCTTTTTAGGTCGCCAGTTGCCGTTTATTAATTTCATGTTTACACCGGGGTCATAATAGATGGTGCTGCTGTGCAATGCTCGAAGTAGTTTATCTAAGCTGGTGCCCTTGCCTAGGGTAACTTTTGGGCCAAACTGATAAGTGGTTTGTTCTTCACGAATGGCGGCGTAGGACACGTAACAAGTATTGGTGTGCTTATTCTTCCAATGCTGAATAACCTTCTCGAACTTCCAACCAGCGGCTAGGTTACCATCTTGGTCCCGCAGCATGAGGCCTCCTTGTGGGTCAGTGACTTTGCCTGTCGCGGGGTCGTAGCCCTCTAAGCTCATGGTTAATGTCGATTTCGGATTCGTGACGCCAACGTCATGGCGACTAGCAAAATCTAGCCGAGTCTCCTGAATATTGGTGCCGTATTGACGCAAGAACACCTCGAGATTATCAAGGTACGTGCCCAAATTTGGTTCAGGCGTCATTAATGTAACGGCACCACCAGAATGCGACTTAATTTCCCAATCCATGAAGTCTGGATCGGGTGAACCGTTCGGTGTAATTCCAAATTGCGCTTCAAGTGTATAACCTGCACCATTTTGAGCGCGATATTCAAGGAGTTCTCCAGCAGCATTCAGTCGACACGACGCAATTGGACCGCGTTGATAGATCTCATGAAGTCGCTCGAGTAACTTCTCTTCACTGGTGCGCTGACTCGTTTTGTACTCGTATAAAACCGACGCCACAATCGTGGTTGTGCCACCGTCGATGAGCGCTTTCACTTCCTGCTGCAGGTCATCGTCCCAACTCGTACAAAACGCCCAAATAGTCGTTTCGTTGATGCCGAGGATTAAATAGCGATTCATTGTCATGCGCTGTTGCCGCTCTTCACGTGTTGGCGGTTGCATTAAATGAGACGGCGCGATGCCTTTGGTTCGGTCAGTGCCGCGCATAAAGCCAGACATGCGAGTTTCTGGGTAATCGGGGTACAAAATAATCTGGGCAGACGTAGCATGATCCGTATCGCCATCTGCGTTTATCCAAAAGAAGTTAAGTGGTGCTTTAAATATCGAACCTTTCGCGCTGATGCCATCCGCATAAACATCGCCCGAAGGAATGGCGCGAATCACTTCAAAATCAGAACCTAAGTAGATTTGATTCTTGGAATTATCATTGTTGGCGAGCGCCTTAATCAGGAATCGTTTTGCTCCGTGCGCTTTCATCTGTTTGATAATGTTTGAAAAAGTAGTCAATGTTCCGTCCGCTGGCTATCTGAATACTAATCAGCAGCTTAGCAATCAACCTGCTTAAAGTGAAGTAACGGAATAAATTTGAAATTCACCCTAGCGAAATAAACCACTGTATATATACTGTATAAAAGATCAGTTTTTTATTGACAGTTTGGAACAATTATGTGATCTTGTATCACATAAATCACCTAGGGATGTAGGATGCACCAGATGAGCTTAATGAACGATGCGCAACAACATGGCGAACTCTCCGATTTCGAAGTTATTTCAAAGCTACTAGAGATTTACGACCAAGCATTCCTTGCTGATTATTTGAACAACATTCCAAACAACCGTTGGACGCGTGAAACCATTAACCGCTGGGTCAAAGGTAAGGCGTCACCGCGCTTAACCCACGCTGAATATCTGCATTTAATGAAGCTGTTCCCCAAAGCCACCGTCACCCCTGAAAACTGTGACTTTAAGTTTATCGATTTGTTCGCGGGTATCGGCGGGATTCGCAAAGGCTTTGAAGAGCAAGGCGGTTTGTGCGTGTTCACAAGCGAATGGAACAAATTTGCAGTGCGCACTTACAAAGCGAACTTTTCCTGCGACAACAGCTACCACACGTTTAATGAAGACATTCGCGATGTGACGCTAAGCCAGAATAGCGATGTGACCGACGAGGAAGCCTACGCGCACATTGACAGCGTCGTACCGGACCACGACGTGCTGCTTGCTGGTTTCCCTTGTCAGCCATTTTCTATCGCCGGCGTTTCAAAAAAGAATGCGCTTGGTGTTAAGCATGGTTTTGAGTGCGACACCCAAGGCACGCTATTCTTCGACGTTGCCCGAATTATTGCGGCGAAGCGCCCTGCTGCGTTTGTCCTCGAGAACGTGAAAAACTTGAAAAGCCATGATCGTGGTAAAACGTTTAAAGTGATTATGCAGGCACTCGACGAGCTTGGTTATGTTGTGGCGGACGCTGCCCATGAAGGCTCGAACGACCCACGCATTATTGACGGCCAACATTGGGTACCCCAGCACCGTGAGCGAATTGTACTGGTTGGTTTTCGTCGTGATTTAAATGTTCACCAAGGTTTAAGCTTACGCGACCTGCCGCGCCCCGCCCCGCAAACAGCGCCAACACTCGGCGATATTCTTGAAGTAGAAGTTGAGGATAAATATATCCTTACACCGAACTTGTGGGAGTATTTGTTTAATTATGCGAAAAAGCACCAAGCTAAAGGCAACGGCTTTGGTTTCGGCTTAGTTGGCCCGAATGACCGTGCTCGCACTTTGTCAGCTCGATATTACAAAGACGGTTCTGAAATTTTAATCGACCGCGGTTTTGACCCAAGTAAAGATTTAACTGACGACACCAACATGGCCAACCGCCCTCGCCGCCTAACCCCTTTAGAATGCTCGCGTTTGATGGGCTTCTCTACCCCGCAGGGCCAAGAGTTCGTTATCCCGGTGTCCGACACCCAAGCCTACAAACAATTCGGTAACTCCGTTGTGGTTCCAGTGTTTAGAGCCGTCGCCGAGTTGATGAAACCGCGGATTATGGCGGCGATACAGAAGCGGAAAAGAGTGGCGGCTTGATTGGGGCTAGCGCTACCTTGACCGGCGCGAGCTAACAAGCGCCCGGCGAGCGTAGGGGCAAATTTGATGGCTTTGTTAGAGAGCACCTGCAAGCTGCCACCCTTCATGCGTTAGCTCATAGATTTCGCCTTTATGACCAACAGCCTGAACATATCCACTCGCGACCAGTTCATTAAGTGCGGCTTCATATGCTGCATAATCTCTTTTAGAATTATTTCCGAAAGATTTTTTCCCTGCTTGAATACTTTGATCCCCAAATGTTTTCGGAGTAAGGATTATTCCTTGATCTTCTGAGGCGGCAGATAACAGCAGTTCCCTTGCCTTTTCAGACAGCTTCACATCCCTCTCAAATCTGATTTTATTTATTTCTTCTTCGAGCTCCCTCTTCTTTGATACATCTGATATTTCTGCAATAGACTCATCTCTCTTTGCTCTATCAATGAGTTCACGCTCTCGCTTTGCAGCTAAATCAGTGCGCACCTGTTCAAGCTCTGCTTGGCGAATAACTTTTTTATGTTCTGCTTCAAGATTTGAATTTTGAATTAGCTCCAGCGGTTTTTTTGCAACTATGAGGAATAGGTATTTTAACCAATGAGTTGATGCTGCAACTAGAGCACCAACAACCAACGGTAATACGAAAAGACTCCAGGCACTTGTCTCTGCATCAAATAGCTGCAGCCTTTCAGCTGGCGAACCTGTTGATACTAACAACAAGAAAAATCCCCGCCAATTGAGCGCAACAAAGGCCAAAAAAGCATATCCAAAATATGGCGACCTTATTCGTGTATTAATTGCATCAACGACATCGTTCATTTATCTATTCCATAAAAATGCGCTTAAATTACTCTCTAACGCGTCAATCAGCTGCTGCGTCGGCAGTCGGCTGTATTGGCTTGTTAGCTTCTAGTGTTTTTGGAGAAAGGAGACTATCAACTAATTCCTGTAACGCTGTGGACTTTAAGCCTGCATTCCATGCAGATTCCAGTGCACGAGAGACAGCCAGAGGGTTTTTCTTTAATCCACCTGCATTCCCATAATATAAAGCAGCTTGATCTTCATGCATCTTCCAATCCTCACCAAACTCTGGATCCATAGTATCTGTGATATTTGTCTTCCACATTCTCAAATTGGGCTTTCTAATATCTGCTTGAGGCCAGTTTTCTGCTGCATCGTGACCTAACAAGTACAAAATTGCCGCATTATCTTTTTTATGCTTAATGATTTCATCGTCTCTCGTTTTGTTAGTATCTGCGTCACAGACGACGAATACTTCAATTTTCAATAACTTTGCTATAGCCAAAGGCTTTAGCAATTCATTCTTTCCGCCCACAGGAATAATGTGATAGCCAGAACGCCTAAAGTCTGAAAGCCTACCCATAAGTTGAATGTAAGAGGTTAAATAGGCAACATCTTCTATACCTTCAACCAAGATTAGCTTTCGACTAAAAAACATTTCACTGATTTCTGGCCGTAAAGTAGGGTATAGCTTTGCAATCATTCCCGTTTCTTTAACCGCCTTTTCACCAGCTTCGGTAAGTTCCTTTGCTAGTTCAGCATAAGTCAGCGATGTAACATTTGAGCAAGATGGAGAACCTGACTCCCTCACCAAACGAACGTTGTGAAAATCATCTCCGGGGATAAAGTAAGGACTATGTGAACAAACAATTATTTGTGAATTTTCATTGGCTAAATCTTGCAATACCTCAGACAAGTAACGTGCTTGTGGAGGATGTTGATATAGCTCAGGTTCTTCAATTGCCATCACAAGTGTCGGCGCATTCCCATCATCTATATCAGCAAGCTCTTGTAAAAGAGTCAGAAGATATGACCTTTGCATGCCATGACCAAAACGAGCCAGCTCACTTTCGAATCCTTTCTCACCTATTTTAATATGAGCAAGCGGCTCTTCTATCTTGATTGACTTTTCTGCATCATTTTTCCAAAGAACTTTTGCCGTTGCACTTGGATTTGACCAAAGCTTTAACTTGCTTTCTAGAGATTCAGAAATAGTCGAAAGAATATCCTGTTCCTCCTCCAGCATTGTTTGATAGCTTTTCCTTAAACCATCTCTAAGGCCTGATACTTTTTCTGAGAAGTTAACTTTAGCCCGAATGGCTCTTGAAAGCAGTTGTCCAAGAGCTGAGTTCTTACTTTCCTCCGCCTCTTCAGAAAAATCCTTAGACGCCGACACAAAAACCCACTGCAAGTGAGGCGCAAGTCGGTTAGCTCCTTTTGATACACCATAAAACTGATCTTCACTTGGAATTAGACTACATTGATCAGGGTGCGATGATTCAAACTCATTAAGTGCATTAGCCATATCGGCTTTTACGGTAGCTTTTTTGATATCCGGCCATTTTGACTGTAAATTTGCGAAAATTTGCTTTAATTCTGAGGCAGGCTTTTTGGCCTTTTCTGCGTCGAACCATACCTTGAACTCAGTCATTCCAAGGCGGTTACCAAATTGCTTCACTTCTGCTCTTTCTGTGCCTTCGTCAAATTCTGCCTTGGCTGTGACAACTAGACGTTCTTGTCGAACATAATCAGAAAGATCCTGTTTAGCCTGATCGGATAGATCTTTTAATGTGACCGTTATTGAGATTGGTTCCTTCACATTTTTATGATGAAAATCGTCAATCGAAAGCTTACTTAAATCAGTTTTACTATCCTTGTATTGACGGAAGAATACGTTAAGTGCATTCATTACTGTGGATTTTCCGGAACCATTTGGCCCAACGAAACAACTGTAATCATCAAAGAATATTGTTTCGTCCTTGAAAGTTCGGAAGTTCTGAATTCGTACTGACTCTATTTTCATACTCAATCCTTGATATGGAAGCTAACGCTGAGCTTAGCGGCTCCCTAGTACTGGAGCCGAAGCCGCAATGAAAAGGGCGTCCGGCGGCTATTAAGCGACAATTACGGTGGCCGGTCTAGCGACAATCATCTTGGCCGGTTGATCTGATAAGGTTCGGTACAGCAGAACGGAGGAGTTCACTGTGCCGGGAACACGAATCACTGATCAACAGGTCACTATTTACATGAGACATAGAACACGTAATAGCCAAATTGTTGCTGCTGCGAAAGCAGGTATTTCCGAGCGTTCCGCGAGGCGCATTGATAAACAAGAAGAAAAGCCAATGTCGGATAGACGGCAATGGCGAACCCGTGAAGATCCACTCGAAGCAATCTGGGATAGCATTGTGGTTCCGCTGCTTCAGGTTGACGATACGTTAAAGCCTGTTGGTATCTTCGACTATCTGTGCGAGTCTCATGCCGATAAGTTCAATCCAAGTTCACGTCGAACGCTCGAGCGCCGCATTCAAAAATGGGTTGCATTGAATGGGTCAAGTAAAGACGTCGTCTTTCTACAAACACATAAGTATGGTGTGTTGGGCATCGCTGACTTCACCCATGTGAAATCAAGAGTGACGATTGCAAGCGAGCCACTCAAGCATATGTACTTTCATTACCGGTTGCCTGCAAGCGGTTGGGCTTATGCCCAAGTCATCTATGGTGGTGAAAGCTTTGCTGCGTTATCCGACGGTTTACAGAATGCATTTAAAGCCGCTGGCGGCGTTCCGAAGGAGATACGTACCGACAGCCTTAGTGCTGCATATCGCAATTATTCAGATGAAGATGACTTTACCGAGCGCTTCACTGAGCTTTCAGCGCATTATGGCTTTAAGGGAACACGGAATAATCTTGGTGTTGCTCATGAAAACGGAGCCATTGAGAGTCCGCATGGGCACCTTAAGTCACAAGTCGAGCAAGCACTTAAAATACGTGGTAGTTGCGACTTTAAAACACGAGAAGATTACGAACAATTTGTTGCAGGCATTGTTGCGCGCCGTAACCGTCGTGTTAGTGATAAATACTTAATTGAACAGCGACAATTACTGCCCTTGCCACCGGTGTCGAGCGTCAATTACACAGAACATTACGTCACAGTGTCGCGGGCAAGCACGATTGTATTGCGACGCGTGACCTATAGTGTGCCGTCACGCTTGATTGGTAGCCGGTTATTCGTTCGCTTATATGACAACAAACTTGAACTCTTCTACGGGTCCGACTTTGTTCTTAAGCTCGAGCGAGTCTATGCGCCCAAAGGCGCTCGGGCACGGAGCATCAACTATATACATCTGATTGATTCACTAGCTAAAAAGCCATTGGCGTTTCGTTGCGTATTTCGGTGATTCCGAACAGCGATTCCGGAGTTATCCGATCACCTGTTAGCCGTTCTTTTTCATAACCCCCTTTTTACGCTAAGCGATCGGATTG
>SR_TP_S13solDRAFT_1000092_pt1 | contig 48417 bp, 47 predicted proteins | sample SodReaTP_S13sol_FD_11159 | JGI IMG/M metagenome (IMG submission 11159) | reverse complement strand
GCAGGCTGCGGGCCGCGCCGGTTTGCGGTTCGTCTACGCACCGCTGCCCCCGGACGCCGACCTCGAATCGGCCTGGCGGGAGCGCACCTACTACGCCGCCCGGGAATTGCCCGGCAAGGCCGACGCGGTGAGGCAGGCCCTGCTGGCCGCGCAGGACGGCGGCCCCCTGGAGAACCTGGATGCCGTTGTCGCCTGGCTCGACATGCACGTGCCGGACGTCCGCTGGGGCGCCTTCGCCGCCGACCGAATCGACCACCCGGACTCTCTGGCTGCCCTGGAGCGGGCGGTGCGCCTTGCCCGGCGCGCCGGCGTCCGGTCCTACCCCGCCTTCGTGCTCGTGACCGGAGAGGACATCCGTCTCCTGCCACTGGAGGGCGACGCGGATGCACGCGCCAGGGCCCTGATCCAACGCCTGGAGGAAGAATGAAACCCGCCAATCGCCCGCTGCTTGCGTCATCCGCTCTGCTGACGGCAGCCCTCCTGACCGGATGCAGCTACTTCGGAGGCAACCCGAAGGAGCCGGTCGTTCATCAGCCCATGGAAGCCCCAGACGGGGTGGAGAGCCGTCAGGTCGCGCTCATGCCCTACCACGCCCAAGGCATCACCGTGGCGGGCACCACCAACTGGTACTACGGGGAAACCCCCGGGCTGCGCGCCTATGCCGTCAAAGGCGGCATCGTCTACGTCGAGGGCGACGGGGATGAGGGCAGGAGCAGTAAGGCGAAACAGGCACCCAGCGACGCACCCGACGGCTCCTGGGACAGAGCGGCGCCGCTCGACGACCTTGCACCCCACGAGGGCAAACCGGACACCCGGTTGGAAGCAGCCATGGGCAAGACGCAGTGCCTGGCCGACGTGGATGCCGGGGAGGACACATGGACTTTGCTCGGGCGGTTCAGTTTCCCCTTCGCCTCAGCCGACGACCTCTACGAATACTCGGAAGACCGGCTGGCCATTCTCCTGGACGGGGAAGCGCCTGCCGAGCGGCTGCATATCGTCGGATACACCGATGACATCGGGACTGATGAGGTGAACCTGCCGCTCTCCAGCGCACGGGCGGAATCCATCGCCGAGCGCCTTCGCGACCGTTGGCCGGATACCGCGATCACCACCGAGGGACGCGGGAACTGCCCGCGAATCATGTCGAACACCGAACCCGGCGGCCGGGCGGCGAACCGCCGCGTCGAGGTGTACGCACTGGAGGATGAGTGATGAACGTCTACGTTGCGCATGCCCGGATTCTGCACAAGGAACCCCCGAAACAACCCGGTCGCTCGGGCCTCATGGTCCTCAAGGTCGGGCGCGACAAACGGGCCAGTGACGCGCTGATCCAGTCCGTGAACCAGATCATCGTGCGCATCCCGCCCCACCTGACTGAGCGCGCCGAGAAGATGGCCGTGGACAGCTATGTCGAGGTCTTCGGCCACGTCGGCGGCATCGTGCGGCGTTCGCCGGTAGACGGGGCGCAACACCTCCATGCCGAGCTGGTGGCCGCCAACATCCAGCCGGCGGTGCTCCGGGACACGGGCGCCAATCCCGAACGCCAGTTGTTCAACCGCTTTATCGCCATCGGCCTGCTCCGTGGGGTCCGCCAGCCGGAGAAGGCCGGCCCGCCGGTCACCGCCTTCGTGCAGATCGGCCCCGACCGCCCGGACCGTGGCCGCGCCCTGCAGCACTCCGGAGTCATTTCGCTGGCCGCCTATGGCCGCACCGCCGAGCGCCTCCTCAAGTTCGAGGCGAATGCCGCGCTGCACCTGGAGGGCCGCGTGATCGGCCTGATGCGCAAAGTGCCCAAGCCGGGCGCGGAAGGGGGGTTCGAGGCGAGTCTGGACGCGGGTCTGGTGCTGGAGCGGGCCCAGCCGACCGCCCTTGTCGCAGAACGGCTGCTCCAGCCCATCGAGCGCGACGGTGATGATCGCGAGAACAGGGCCCAGAACGAGAGTGCCGCCAGCAAGGAGCCCCGGAACGATGCTGCCTCTGCCTGACTGCGGCCTTGAGATCGCCGAGTACTACGACGTGCCCGTGGAACTGGTCGCCGCCGTCCGTCAGGCCGAGAGCGGCCCGCTGGGCCAGGGCGCGGGGAGAGTCGGGCCCAACAGCAACGGCACCTACGACCTCGGCGCCATGCAGATCAACACCTGGTGGCTCGAGGAGAGCAACGGGATGAGCCTTCAGCAATGGGGCATCGACGAGCACGAGCTGCTGGAGAACGAGTGCACCAACATCGCGGTGGGGACCTGGATTCTGCACAAGAACCTGCATCGCCACGGCGACCTCGAGGCGGCCCTGTCCGCTTACAACACCGGCCAGCCGGACAGCACGGTTGGCCGCCAATACGCCCAACGCGTCCTGAACCTGATGGGAGGGAACTGAAATGCTTCGTCTGAAACAGAACACCCACCGCCTTCTGCGTCGCAGCCGCCTGATCGCCATGCGCAGCGGCCCGGGCCGGCTCTGGCGCCGCATGGCCCGGCGCGTGCACACCTGGCAGGCGGCCGCTTTCGCCGGCCTGATGGGGGTGAGTACCACGGCCGCCGCCGATCCTTTCGAGACCTTCCGCGACGCGATGGAGGACCTGGCCGGCGGTGACTTCGCCATCGGCGTCTCCATCCTCGCGCTGATCCTCGGCTGCGTCATGGCGCTCGGGAAGATGACCGTCTGGCCGGCACTCATCGGGCTGGCGGTGGCCGCCGTGTTCGCGCTGGGGCCCTACATCATCGTCCAGATCTTCGAGTGGCTGGCCTGATGGACGGCGAGTACTACCAGGTGCCCTCGGAGGTGGATGCGCCCATCCCGATCTTCGCCTGGGAGGTGACCGACGTGGTGGTGGCCATCACCGTGCTCGGTGCGGCCATCGTCCTGCGGCTGTTCATCCCGGGGCTGTTTGGGGCGGTCGGGGTGCTGATCCTCGCCAAGAAAATCCGCTCTGGACAAAAACGCGGTCAGGTACAGCACCTCCTGTGGCGCCTCGGACTCAATCTGGACACCCCGCTCAAGCGCCACGCGCCCAAACCGCTGCGTCTGGAGTTCATGAAATGAGGTATCTGAACGCCTTGCGAAACCAGTGGCTGGCGGCCCGGGGGTGGATGTTCGCAACACTGGTCTTCGCGGCCCTGGCCGCCTGGCTGGCGCTCACCCTCGGGCGTGCGGTCGGTGACCTGCCGACACGCCTGGTGCCCTACGACTTCCACACCCTGGAAGGGCCCGTGGAGGTGGGGTCCGACGGCCGGTCCTCGGAGGCCTACCTCTCCCGGATCGCGCTCTCCGATCTCCAGCTCTACACGGACTGGACCCCGGCCACCGTGGCCAGCCAGTACGCCCGGTTCCAGAACCGGCTCACGCCCGCGCTCTATGCACGGGTCGGCAGCGATCTGAACGACGCTGCCTCTGAGCTGGCGGACTCGGAGCGCTCCCAGGCGCTGTTCATCTCCGGAACGGCGGCCAGCGACGACCGCGTGCGGGGGCACGGCGTGCTGCGCATCTGGCATGGGAGCGAGCTGGCCGAGGAGCGCGAGAAGCGCTACGAGCTGCGCTACCGGTTCAGCGGCGGGATGCCCTGGCTGGCAGGGTTCCGAACGGAGGAGCTTTGATGTTTGCAACCACCCCGCATATCGGCCGACAGGCGCGCCGGATCGCGCTGGTTCTGGGCCTCTCCGTGCTGGCGCTGCCACCCGCCCTGGCTGGGGACGCCGTCAAGACATTGCCGGCCGCCACGGACGCCTACAACCGGCTGGTGTTTCCCGAACCCTATGCCCAGGTCGTGATCCCGCCGGATGCGCCGCTGGCGGATGACCCCATACCGCTCAGCGGCCACCGGGGGCTGCTGCTGCGGCCCCGGGAGGGCGCGAGCGGCGCCATTCCGGTCTTTGTGCAACTGCGCTCCGGGGCGTCGTTCACTGTCCGCCTGAAGCCCGAGGACGGGGCGGAGCCCGCCGTGTTCCGCTACCGCGACGCGCCGGACATGGCGGCCAAGCCCCAGCAGGAGCGCCGTCCTGCCGACCGCTGGATCGCGGAGACGGTGCTGGCCGCCCTGGACGGGGAGCGCCCCGAGGGCTTCGAGGCATCGGAGCCACCGCGTCCGGCCCGCCTTGTACTGGATGAAGCCGACGGGGAGTCGGTGCGCCTCACCCCGGAGACCGCCTGGCGGGGCAGCCGCCATCGCCTTCGCGTCTACCGGCTCCAGGCCGACCGGATGGTGAATGTCGAGCCCCGCGATTTCTATCGCCAGGGGGTGGTGGCGGTGACCGTGGAGGGCGACGTGGTCGGCCCCCACCACCGACCCCGGCTGATCATCCTGGAGGTGGACGATGACCGATAAGCGTCCGGACCACGGCCCCTCGCACGGGCAGGAGCAATCGGAGAACCGTGTCACCGTCCGCACGCCAACCCTGATTGAGCGTGCCATCCGGCGTAAGTGGCTGCTCTACGGCGGTGCCGCCGTGGTCGGCCTGTACGCCGTCGCCGTCATGATGGCCGGGCGCGACGACCCGCCGCCCCCCGAGCCCGAGCCGGAGTTCATCGACACCACCCCGGACGTTCGCGCCAGCGAGGAGGTCACGCTCGCCCGGCTCCAGCGGGAGCTGCGGGAGACGGAACGGCGGCTTGCCGAACAGCGTGAGGCAATGGCCGCACGGGACGATGCCCACCGGCGCGAGATCGAGGCGCTACGCGAGGCCCTGACCACCGACCAGGAGGCGCTGCTGGAGGCCATCGACCGGCTGGAGCGTGAGCGCGATGAGCAGCCCGAGGCCGAGACCTCCACGGCAGATATACAGGAGACCACGCCCGACGCCTTCAACCCCTCGGGTTACATCCGGCCGCCAAGGATCACCGATGACGGGCTGGCCGTGCCGCCCCCGCCTCTGTCCCGCGAGGAGCGCGAACGCGCTGCCCTGCCCCCGCGTACCGCCGGTGAGGCGCAAGGGCCCGCCCGCCCAGAGCGGGACGCCCCTTGGGTGCTCGATGGCTCCGAGCAGCCGGATGAGCGGGTGCTCACTGCACCGGAAACCTCCGAGGACGAGACCGAGGATGAATTCCCCATGGCCGGCTTCCTGCCCATGGGCGCGTTCTCGGAGATCGCCATGCTCACCGGCGCCGACTTCGGGGCCTCCGACCGGGTGCGCAGCAATCCGCAGCCGGTGCTGATGCGCGTGCAGGACGACGCCTTCCTGCCCGGGCGTGCCCGGTATCACCTGGCGGACTGCTTCGCCATGGGCTCGGGCTACGGCGATATGTCTTCGGAGCGCGCCTACATCCAGTTGGCCCGCCTCTCCTGCGTCGATCAGCGCACCGGGCAGATGCTCGAGACCCAGATACAGGGCTACGTGGTGGACTCCGACGGCAGCCTGGGGCTTCGCGGGACCGTTTCCCGGCGCTCGGGGGCGGTGCTCGGCAAGGCCATGCTCGCCGGCTTTGCCGATGGGGCCTCCCGGATTCTCTCGGCGGCCGCCACCGGCGCGGAGCAGACCGTCACCGGAAGTGGGGTGGTTACCAGTATCGACAGCTCCCGGCTGGGTGAGGCCGGGCTCTACGGTGGCGCGGGCCGTGCCGCGGAGTTGCTGGCCGAGCAGTACATCGAGGAGGCCGAGAACATGTTCCCCGTGATCGAGATTCCCGCCGGGCGCAAGGGCACCGTGGTTGTGCAGGTGGGGCAGCGTCTCGAATGGCAGGCCTATGAGCCGCGGGACCTGATGCCAGAGGAGGATTGAGACGATGAAACTGGATAGCCCGACCGGGCGCAGTGGCGCCCGCTGGCTGGCCGTGGCCGCCTTGGGCTTGGTGAGCGGCTGCGCCAGCGTCCAGCACAACTGCCCGCTGGGCGAGGAGTGCGTCGGCACCCACGATGTGTACGAGGCGGCCGTGGGCGGAGGCGGCGACAGCGAATCCGTACTGCCCGGCGCGGGTGGTCCACGGGCCGAACTGGAGGCGTCAGGTAGTGACCTGGGCTTCGCGGAACAGGGCACTTGGCGCCCCTATGCCGGGGGTGGGCTGAGCGACCGCCCGCTCTATCAGCCGCCCCAGCCGGTCCGCATCTGGCTCGCACCGTGGCAGGCGTCGGATGGCTGGCTGCGTTCGGGGCAGTACCTGTACGTGACCCGCGAGGGTGGATGGTCGTTCGGCGAGCTGCGGGAGCCGGGTGTAGGCGCCGACCTGCTCGGCCCCCGCCGCCTGCCCGGAATCACCCCGGCGGAGGAGGAGCCCTCGCCCACCCGGACCGACCGGGTCCAGCCCGAGCAGAATCTGCTGCCGGGAGGGGATCGATGAAGATCAACACGGTCACGCGGTGGAAGCACCGTTTGCGCCGGATGATCCAGCAGGGCGCGCCCGATCTCGGCGCGGGCGCCCTGACCGTGCAGTCCGCGCAGGCGCTGACCGAACGCCACGATCCGACCGATCTGCTGCCGTACATCGACTTCGAGGACGGCTATGTGGTCCGCGACGACGGCACGCGCCCACAGATCGGGTTCATCCTCCAGTTCCAGCCGGTCATGGTCGCGGGCAAGGACATGGAGCAGCAGATCGAGTCGGTCATCACCCGCGCGCCGGCGGACACGGTCATCCAGTTCGCCGCCCATAGCGCTCCGGCCATCGAGGACCGTGTGGGCGCGTGGATGACGCGGCGCATGCGCTACAACCGGGAGCCGGTGCTCAAGGAACTGGTGCAGCGCCGGACCCGCCACATGATGCGGGCGGCCGGCGGTGTGAGCCTGCTGCCCAACGAACGGCTGTACCCCCGTGAAGTACAGTACTTCGTCAGTTTCACCCTGACCTACCGGGGCGACCCGGAACACGCCGGTGAGATCCGTTCCTGGCGGCTGGAGGCGGACGAGTTCCGGGCTTCGGTGATCGGCACCTTCCAGTCAATGGGGCTGGGACCGGTCCTGCTGGAGGAGGCGGCAGTCCGGCGGCTGCTCCGGCGCCTGGCCAACCCGCAAATGATCCCCGGGGAACTGGACGATCGCCACGACCCGCGCACCCCCTTCCGCTCCAGCGTCTTCGAGCGGCGCACCCGTCTTCGCGTGGAGCCCACAGGGGTGCTGGGCTTTTCCGACCCCGACCGGGAGGCGGCCGTGGTGCCGGTGACGGTGGATGGCTATCCGGACATGCTCCGCCTTTACATGACCGGGGAGCTGCTCGGGGACGTGCTCTCCCCCTCGGACCGGATCGCGCCGGCCTACTGGTTGCACACCACCATCCACAAGCCGGACCCGGAAGCCGCCCGCGACGCCATCAGCATGCGTCTGGGGTTGATCTCCAAGCAGTGCATGTCCGACTCGGAATGGTACAAGGGCATGATGCCCCACCTCTTCCAGCGCAGGAACGACACCCAGCGGCTGCTCAACCAAACCCGGGGCCGCTACTGTCCGGTGCGAATGTGGACGGGGATCAATCTCATCACCGAGCCCGAGCGCGCGGCGAGTGACGCCGACTACGTGACGGCCCTGTGGCGCAAGGCCGGCTACCGGGCCTCCCGGGAGCGATACATCTCTCTCCCGGTCTGGCTGGGCAGTCTGCCCTGGGGCTACAACCCGGCCATGGACCTGCCCACGGGCGGACTACAACGGGCCCAGATGGTGTCCAGCCTCAATGGCGCCTGTGCGGCAATCTGCCAGGGAGACTGGGGCGGCAACGGCCCGGTGATCAAGGCGACCCGAAGGACAATCCCTACATGTACGCCAACGGGCTGCTCCTGGTCTCGCGCCGGGGCCAGATGGCGTGCATCGACATCTTCGACAGCCCCACCAGCTACAACTTCGCGGTGATCGCCACCTCCGGCGCCGGGAAGAGCTTCCTGGCCAACGAGATGGTCACCGACATGCGCTGCCGGGATGGGCTGGTGCGCATCATCGACGTGGGCGGCTCCTACCGGGAGCTCTGCGAGTTGCTGGGCGGCCAGGAGCTTCGCTTCGACCCGAACCATCCGGTTTCACTGAACCCCTTCTGGGGCATCCGCTCCACGCGGAAGTGGGAGGACGACGAGGGCGGCAGCGAGATCGGGGAGATGATCCCCGTGCTCAAGGATGCCATCAGCCAGATGGCCTTCCCCCTGGGTGAACCGGACAACTACCAGTACCAGCTCATGGAAAAGGCGATCCTGGAGGCCCACCACGCCCACGGTGACCGGCTGGAAACGCGCCATGTGTGGGAATGGCTCGACCAGCGGGCGCAGGCCGACCCCGTGGCCCGCGACATCGCGCTGCAGCTGGAGCCCTACGCGGTGGGCCGCCACGCGGCCTGGTTCAACGGCGCCCCGCAGCTCGACCTATCCAATCCGTTCACCATCCTTGAGCTCGAGGAGCTGAACGTGGACAAGGAGCTGCGCAACGTGGTCATGACGCTGCTCATGGCGCGCACCACCCGGGATATGTACCTCCAGCCGAGGAACATCCCCAAGCTGATGCTCATCGACGAGGCCTGGGATCTGCTCGGCGATCCGAAAAGCGGGAAGTTCATTGAGACCGCCTTCCGGCGCATCCGCAAATACTTCGGGGCTGCCGGAATCATCACCCAGAGCTTCAAGGACACCGACCTGTCGCCGGCCGCAGCGGCGGCCTACGACAACGCCCCCTGGAAGTTCGTGCTCAAGCAGTCGGGACCGTCCCTCGACTACGCCAAGAAGCACGGCAAGCTGGGCGGTGAGGATGAGTTCCTCTTCGAGCTGCTGGGCGGCGTCAAGCCGGGCAACGGGTATTCGGAGGTCTACGTGCAACATGAGACCGGCGGGGGCCTGTTCCGCTTTGTGGTGGACCCCTACAGCTACTACCTGTACTCCACCAACCCGAAGGACATCGCCCGCATTCACGCCCTGCTCGATCAGGGGCTGGAGACGCGCGAGGCGATCCGGCGGCTCGCCGACCGGGAGGCGTGATGCTGGCGCTGGGCGCTCGCCTGGCCGCCATCACCGCAGCCAGTCTCGGCTGGCTGCTGATGGTAGTGCTGCCGGTGACAGGGCTGGCCCTCATGGCCGGCGGGCTGTTCGGGACAAGGCCACCCGGCCCTCTTGCGGCCGACTGGGCCCAGCGGGGCATGGCGGTCGGCGTCGGGATCTGGCTCTGGCAATGGGTGAAGCTGCGGCTCTCGCCCGTCGGCTACCGGGTCACCCGGCTGTTCGGTTCCGCCAGGGAAATCGGGACGGTCCAGGTTGGCAGGCACGGGGCCGGGCGCAGGCTGTGGGTGGCGCCGGGTGCGCGTGTGCAGGGCTACGCCCTTGCCGGCTTGGGGCGCGGCGCCGTGGTGCTCTCAGAGCCGGCGGCGCGACTGCCGGGCCCGGAACTGCGCTGGTTGCTCGCCCACGAGCTCTCGCACCTGGAGCGGGGGGACGCCGCCGCCTCTCTGTGGTGGGTTGCGGGCATGCGAACGCTGGGCCTTGGCGTCTCCCTTTCCGGGTTTCTGGTCCGGGTAACCGCCCGCTTGCCACTGATCGGCCTGATCGCACGGACGTACTACGGGCTCGCGGACCGCTCGCTGCGCACCGCCCTGTGGCTTTTCCGGCTCATCGACCGCGCCGTCGGCCGCGCCATGGAGTATCGGGCCGACCGCGATGCAGCGCTGGCCGCGTCGCCCCTGGCCGGGGTGCGGTTGCTCGGTCGACTGTCCTGTCCTCTAGAGCCTGACTTCGGGCTGTTCGCCACGCACCCGCCCACCGCCACGCGCATCAAACGGCTGGAGCGGCTCGCTGGCCGCGAACCAGGACACGGAGGTGCCGCATGAGCCTCATGGGTTACCGTTCCACCCTGGTCCGATCCGTCGTGGTGCTGACCCTGTTCTATGGCGGTGGTTCGGTGCTCGCCTTCTACCTGATGGGCCCGGGACAGCTCCAGCACTGGCTGGAGGCGCGCGACCTCTGGGATGCCGCCCGGGATGGCGCCGTCCATCCGCTGAACGCCTTTGAGGTGGCCACCACCGTGGTGGCGGACCGTGTCCACGCCATCGGGCCATGGCTGCTCGGCGGGACCGCGCTCGCATTGGGGCTCGTCTGGAGCGTCGCCGGACTGGTCCTGCTGGCAAGGCGGCTGCGTGCCCGTGCCCAGGGTGGGTTCCGGGGCCTCAAGGTCAGCCTCTCCACCATGCCCGCCCTGGCCAGGCCAGAGACCCGCGAGGTGGTGGTGCGTCTGCCGGATCGCGTTCCCGCCGCCCATCGCCCCCTCCTGACCGCGCTGATGGGCTACCTCAAGGCCCACGAGAACGCCTGGTGCGGCGATGGCCATGGGGTTGGCCTGCTCCAGCACACCTTGAACGTCGTCGGGCAGGCGCTGGAACTGGAGGATGCCGACCCCCTCCTGCCACTGGCGGCGGCCGCGCATGACGTGGGCAAGACCACCGCCTACCGTAAACGCGGGGATCAGTGGGTCCGGGTGCGACTGCATGACAAGGAAAGCGCCCGGATACTGGCCAGTCTTCCCGAATGGTGGTCGCTGCCCATGCCGGACCGCTCTCTGGTGATGATGGCGGTCAAGCACGAGCATGCACCGGATGGTCTCCCACGCAATGCGCCCGGCCTGGCCCCGGAGGACATCAAGCGCCTGGAGATGCTCGTTGAGCAGCTACGCCGTGTCGATGGGCTGGCAACGGGCGCGGAGAAGCAGGCACGCCTGGCGGACGTGGATGTGGAGGCGCTGGTGCTGGGCGCCTTCCTGCGCGTCATCCCCCAGGTGCCCTTCCAGGTGCGCGGGATGGCCAAGGGGATTCCCGCCGCCGGATGGCGTTCGGGCGACCGGCTGTACCTGCTGGAGCACCGCGTGCGGGATCTGGCCATGGCGCAGATGGACGCGGACATGGCGGCCGCCCTGGGCGGAGATTACCGGGCGGCCGGGCAGACGGCGGACTTCACCCGCCACCTGCTACCCGCGCTCGCTGGGTGCGGGTGGCTGGTCACCGAGGTCCAGGGCGAGGGGGAAAGCGCGGCAACCTGGAGACTGCCGGCCGAATCGGCACTATGGCGCATCAAGGCCGGGAAGCTGACCTTCAACGGCGTCTATATCGTCAAACTGCCCGAAGACCAACGGCACATGTATCCGGCGGAGTCACCATACCCGGTAACCGTGCTCGGACCTCTCCATGGCGACCAAAGGGAAACCCCACGACCCAAACCCACTCAGGCAATCCCCAAGACTGAGGCAGCCGACGTGCCCCTCTTCCGCCGGGAATGATTACTGCATTCTATGGTTCGCCGCGCAGCAACTCATCGCTGGTCCGTTCTGTATAGGACCTCTGCGGTATCCAGGAGTGCATTCAGGGCCCTCCCTGCCACACCCTCGGAAACTGGCAGCGACGCGACCTCATCCCGTCGACCGGCCCCGGGAGGATGCATCACCCGGTTGCCTTGTTGACGCAGGTGGTGCAGCTCATCCACGGGCAGACCCGGGATCTTCCGGACTGCCTCGTCGATCAATTGCTCCAAGTTCATTCCATCCCGGGACTGGCTGGGTTCCTGCAGCACATCCCTCAGCATGTATTCGAGAACGGACCGGGCAATGGCCACAACGCCCAACCAATTGCCGAACGCATAGGCATTCTGGGCCGAGGACAACAACTGTCGCACCTCTTTGGGGAATCGTTCCGCCCGCCGGTTTAGCAGCACCGGGCGCAAATGCGCCCAGTTCCGCAGCCACTGGTCCGGTCTGAACAGGGGTACTGACGTCACCCGTTGGGCACCCTCGAAGTCGAAGAACTCATCACGGCGCTCGTCGCACTCGTCGACCGTTCCATCATAGAACTCCAAGGCCGCGTGGATGGTTCTGAGCACCGGGGCATCGCTGTAATCGATCTCATCGTCCGCTGCGGGGTCCAAAATTAGACGGCCACCGAAGACGGCGTTGATCCAGACCACTGAGAGCGCAGACAACCTCGGCTCAATCACGCGGCGGTAGGCCTCATAATCGGCATCACGCAGTCCGCTCAGCAACGTTTTCTCGGACGTTGAGGCATCCTGCAGAGCCTCCTTGAGCCGGCGCCCCTCATCCACAAGCCGATCAAGTTGCGACGCGATGATCTCGCGCTTGGCCTCACTCTCCGGAAACCGTCCTGCCAGAAGGTCGTCCCAGGACGCGACACGTTCCAACGCGTCGAACCGGTCTTTCATGCTTCGTATGAATTCGGTAATTGTCTTGGTCGTCACAACTCTCCCCCGGACAGTGCTCAGCCCGATAGTGCATTGAGCGGAGGTCTGCTGTCACCCACCTCCCTATACCCCGATCGAAACCCCGCACCATCGCGGGCATTCGAGAGAGGGGATAACCATGTATCAGAAGACCTACGCCATTGGCCGCATTTCCGATCCGGAGACCCGGGAGAACCGCAACGGCAACATGTTCGTACGCTTCGGGCTCGCGGTGCAGGAGAAAAAGGACGATGACCCCACCTGGCTGAACTGCATCCTGGGTGGGCGCTTCGCCGAGGTCATGAGCGACCGACTGGCCAAGGGTCAGCTCATCTTCGTCGAAGGCCGCCTGTCCGTCCGCAAGGGCAAGGACAACGAAGGCGTTGAGCGCACCTACACCAATCTCATGGTGGACACCGCGCGCATCCTCCGCGACCCCTCCGACGCTGGCAACGGCCGCCGCGAGGAAGAGCAGGAGGACTACGACGACGACATTCCGTTCTGATTCATCCCGAGCCCTGGGCCTGTGCCTGGGGCTTTTCCATGTCCGCAACGCCCCCGGGGAACACCATGAACAACGATGCCTCCACGCTCCGGTCGCGATGGCGCAAGGTTGCTCTTCCAACCGTGCTCGGTGCCGCCGCCGGCATGGCTGCTGCGCTGGCCACGAGCTACACCGCACCGTCAGCCCCTGATGCCGAACCGGCCTTCGTGACCTTCGACACCGCCCGGTACATCAATGCCCGCCGCGCCGCCGCATCCCGTCTGCTGGGCGACGACCGGGAGGCCGCGGAAGCCACCATCTCCTCCCTGTCCCGGGTGGACCGGGGCGTGGTCCCTACCATTCAAGATCACGCAGGGGACCGACTGGTCCTGGTCCGACAGGCCGTGGTGCTGGAAGGCAGCGTGCCCGACATCACCGGCGAGGTGCTGGAATCACTCGGTCTGCCCACCGACGCACCATCGATCCACTTGGACCCCGAGTCCATGCCGGACACCACCTACCGGCATTCCCCGCTATACGAGTTCGCCGAACGGGCGGTCCGGGAGGCCAACCGGAAAGCGCGGGATGGCCAGGAAGCGGATCACGATCTGGACCTGGATGAATGGCTGCCGTGACCCGAATCCACAAGCATCGCCAACGAGCATGCGGCCGGTCCTCATCCGATGGGGTGGGGCCGGCCATCTCGGCGGTCGATCTCACCTACGCGGTGGAGCCGATCCTGACGCTGCACCAGGGGCCGCATCGACTATTGGGGCTGGAGTTGCTGTACCGGGGCGGTGACCTGCCCCCGGACCAGATGCTCATGGAATGGCTCGGGCAGGGCAGGCCCGCCTCAGTGCCACAACGGAACCGGGCCGTGCCCGTCCACGTGAACCTGGACACCACGGGCATTCTACGAATGCCAGAGCACCTGGTGCGCCGGGCGGCACTCCGGCAACCGTTGGTCGTCGAATGGACCGAAGAGCCGGTGGCCGACATGGCGGCAGTCCAACAGGCCGGGGAATGCCTTTCCGGCTGGCGCCATCGCTTCGGCCTATCGCTCGCCGTCGATGACCTCGGGTCCGGGGTGAATGGTCTGACGCGGGCCGCAACCATCGAGGGCGGGCCCGACGTACTCAAGCTGTCGGGACGGCTATTCCATCGGGCGCGCCGTGGCAAGCACACCCGGCGGATGCTGGAGACGCTGCTCAGCAACCTGCCGGCCTCGGTGCTCCCGGTCATCGAGGCGGTCGAAACCCGAGAGGACTACATACTCGCTCGAGCCATTGCCCGCGAGAGCGGCCTCGATGCCCGCCGGCCCATCGGTATCCAGGGGTGGCTGTTCCCGTCCAGTACCGAGACGCTGAACCGCCCCACGACCACCGGAGGCATCGCATGAGCCTCCCCGAACGCATCACGCCGGCCGGGCCCCTGGCCTCGGCCGACCCCTGTCGGCTATCCGCCGATGAGTTCATTGAACGCCTACGCCTGCTGCAAGCCGAACTGGTCCAACTGATCTCGGAGGGCGCCCCAGCGCTGCTGGAGCTGCTCGTTCTCGACTGGTTCCGCGTCTGGCGGATGGCGAATGAAAGCCAACGGAGTAGAGCATGCTGCAGATAAATACCCTCACCCGCCTCGGAACCGGCCTCGCTCTTGGCAGCGCGATGCTGCCTGCCCTGGCCGGCGCTCAGCCACTACCCCCAGTGCTGGAGAACCTCGGGATTCCCGATGCCCGCGTCGAGACCCGCTTCGAGACCGAAGTGCCGGGGGTGACCGGCTACGTGGTCCGCATGGGCGGGGAGTCGAACCTGATCTACACGGTGGACGAGGGACGGCATGCCCTGGTGGGGGTGCTGATCGGCGAGGATGGCCGCAATCACACCGAAGCCCATGCTGTGAAGCACTTGGGCATGAACCCCACAGATGGCCTCCCCGAGCGCGGAGCCGACGACGGGATGGACGCGGACCGGGCCCTGGATGCCGTGGAGTCCGCCCCGCTGTACATCCAGGAGGGCTCGGGTGATCCAGTGGTCTATGTGACGCTCGACCCCCAATGTCCGCACTGCGCACGCTACTACGACGCATCCAGAAGCGTGCTGGAGGAGGTCACCATCCGCTGGATTCCGGTCGCCATCCTGGGCCCGGAGTCGCTCAGGCAGGCTGCGCTACTGGTCGAGGCGGATGATCCCGTCCAGGCGCTGGAGTCGATGAAGGCCGGCGGCCTGGATGGTGAGCCTGGGCCCGAATCGGAAGCCATCGTCCGAGAGAACACGCAGCAGCTCACCCAGGCGGGTATCCGCGCCACGCCCACCACGGTCTACAAGAGCAGGGACGGTGATGCGCGCGTGCTCCGTGGTGCCCTGGATGCCGCGAGACTGCGTGAACTGCGTTGAGGGTGGGAGCATGCGCGGCTGGCTTGGATCGATCGCTGAGGTTATGTTTCCGCAGCTTGCGGTAAACCGACGGCTGCCCGCCCCGCCTGCCATCCGCCGGGATGGACGCCCGGGGTCACGCTGGCGGTGGCTGGCCCGCCCGCTGACCCGGGAGCAATGCCGGTGGGTGGCAGAGAGAGCCGGGGAATACTGGTTGCGGTGGTTCATCGCCTGGCCGCCAATGCTCTGGCTTACCGTGCAGATCGGCCCGCCGGCCGGGGCGGTGATTCACCTGCTATTCACCGCGTTGGCCGGCTGGACGCTGGTGGGGGTGACGGTGGCCGTGACCCGGGCGCGGCGCGAGCGGTCGCAGTTCGAAGCCTGAGCGGTCCTGCTCAAGTCTCTGGAGGTGGTGCGTACTCTTCTGGACGTCGCGCAACCACCTTCCCCTCCGAATCATAAACAAGCTCGGGGAACAGCGCCGCCTCCAGCTTTTTTGTCCCGACTTGGAAATAGCCGTCTGCCACCTGCTTCAGATTGCGTCCGTTGCTATGCCTTTTAGGTGGCGCGGCGACGGCAATGTTCTTTTTCGGGTGACGCCCCTTCACCATCCGCACAACTGGCACCAGGTCCGAGTCCGCGGTCAACAGCATCCCTCGGTCGAAAACATTGTCCTCAGCATCGGCCAGGAATCTTAGTGCCAAGTGGACATCCGTTTCCTTCTCCTCCCGGCTCTTCCACTTCGACTGGCACTGGAAACACTTCACGGTCTTTTCCTTGAAGTGCGCCATCACCACCTCAACCTCTGCGGCTTGCAGGGCGCTTGTGTACTCCCGGTGCCTTGCATAAGCATCGGGGAGCCAAGTTGCATAGGCGGAAAAGTAGACCACGGAAACAACCTTCTCAGAGGGCTTCGCAAGCTCCTCCGCCAACCGGAACAGGTTGACCCACTTCAGTTCCGGTCGTCGCAAGTCGTTCACCGCATGGTAGAAGTTGAATCCATCGACATACAGGGCCAGTCGTCTCATTTTCCACCACCCATGAAGTGAAAAGGCCGAGCCCCTTGCGGGAACTCGGCCTTTATCCTCGGGGACGCACCCCGAGGGGGGAACTCGAACGAGATGATGGGATACCCGCGACGAAAAATCAAGGAAAAATCTGTCCGTGGAAAAAGCATCATCCCATCGCTATGCTGAATGGACTGGGTGGCGCCCGGCCGTCCAGCTACTCACCTACTCAGCACTTTTTCCCGGTAGGCTTGGGCTTCGACCGTCGGTGTCCGGAAACACTGACGGTCTTCGGCCCAGGCTTGCCGGAAGTGCGTTTCGGATAACACTTCGTCTTGGCCATCGCCTCGACTCCTTCGTCTGACGACAGGACGGGCCTGCCTCCCCAGGGAGCCCCATGCCCCCAGCTTGTACGGGCTGGATCTCACAGGGGTCAGACAAAGAGAACGACCGGGCACCACAGATAAAGTGTAATAAGCCCATGCCTCGACCGGCAAATCTTCCACCCATGATCGAGGCGCGCTGCTTGATCCCGGTCTACCCGCTGTCAGCACCAGCCCTATCAGCAACTGGTGATTGCTGGATAGGAGCAATGGGGCAATGGACGGTCTGCTGTACGGCGTCGCAGATCGGGAACTGCGTCAGCAGTGGGAAATCAGGCGTATCGGTCCCAGGCCGGACGGGCCGGGCTGGACGGGCATCGTGCAGGCGCGGGTACGGTCCATCGAAGACCGGGTCATGCAGGTATCCAGCACGCACGGCCACATACTACGCGGCCTGCCACTTACCGTGGAGGACGTTGGCTTCATCCGGCGGTGTCTGGCCAGGATTCCCCGCCAACGCCACAGAGAGGTGCTGGGAGGCTACCGCCGCCGGTGGCGGGAGGCCTTCAACGCGGAGGGTGCGGATCACCGCCGGGAGAACGCTGGACGCAGGGCCGCCAATACCTATCTGGTAAAACGGCTTCCTGCCATGACCAGCATCCCCTTGAGACCTCCGGGGGAGAGCGGTAGCAAGCAGTCCGCCTGATTAACGACCCGACGCGTATGCCGCAACACGACACGCCGCGTCGCTACGAGGCCTCCCCGGCATTCCCCCAGAGCTGACGCCCCAGATCCGCCGCATCCAGGTGCGTATAGCGCGCCAGCATGCGCAAGTCCTTGTGTCCGCTGATCGAGGCGACCTGCATGGGGTTCAATCCCGCCTCGAACAGACGGGAGACAGCCTCATGCCGCAGATCATGCAGGCGGAGCCCTCGCAGATAGCCCGGATCGGGTTTGATGCCCTCATGCTTGCATGCCTGCTCGTAGTTCTGCCGGGCACGATGGATGACGCGCTCGATGGCGCGGCTGGCCGCCCGCGCCTCCATGGGAATGATACGACCGTCGATGGCTCTGGGCAGTCGGTCCAGCTCCGCCATCACCCTGGGGGAGAGCGGCACGGAACGCCCGGTCCGGGTCTTGGTGATTTCCGCCGGCAGAGTGATGACCCGTCGTTTCCGATCCAGGTTGGACCAACGCAGCGCCAGAATCTCCCCCCGACGCATGCCCGTGTCCAGCGCAATCAAAAGGAAGGCCACTAGATAGGGGGAGCGGGGCCGGTGCACCTGACCACCCCGGCCGCCATGTCGCCCAGGCTGGCTCTGCCGGCGGCAGGCCGCCAGCAACCAGTCCTCCTCTCCGTCGTACAGACGCCGCTCCCTGGCATCATCCACGGTGGGCCGGCTGACCCGGTCCAGCGGATTGAGGGTGAGGTGCATCCCCCACTCGTTCATCCCGTGCCGGATGGCACGCCGGATGATGGCCAGTTCGCGGCAGACGGTTCCTGGCTTCACCTCTCGGAGACGCTCATCGCGCCAGGCCGCAAAATCCATGGGCCGCAGGCGTGCTAGTGACCGGTCACGGAGGGGGTGATCGCGAATCCAGCGACTGAGCCGCGAAACCTCCTGGACGCGCCCCTTCGGCTCGACGACTTCATTACGGTAGCGGGTGAGCAATTCCCCGAGGGTCGTCTGTTCCGCCTCGCTGGTATCGAGGAAGCGGCCGGCGCGCATGGCGGCCTCCGTCTCCGCGGCCCAGCGGCGGGCATCACTGATCCTATCGAAGGTGCAAGTGCGCCGGGGATAGCCCTTGATACGGATCTGAACCTGATAGACGGTCCGTCCGCTCGGGCCACGGCGAGCAACGATGTGTGCCAAAGCAATCCTCCCGCAGTGCTGCATAAGTGCTGCAAAACAGCTCGGGAGATATAGGGAAAGCGCTGACAGGAGGGTAACTACTTGAAAATACTGGTGGCTACGGGTGGACTCGAACCACCGACCCTCGCATTATGAGTGCGATGCTCTGACCAGCTGAGCTACGTAGCCACTTGAGCGGCGAATTCTCGCCCGCCACCCTCCTGCTGTCAAGGCCCGGCCCCGGGCTGAACGCCCTTGCATTGCACCGCTGACCCTTGAGTGCCATCTTGTAAAATCAAGACCTTCAAAAGACCGCAAACACACTAGCCCCGAGGAGCCCACCAATGCGGAAACGGACGCTGAACCTTTTCATCCCATTGCTGGCCGCCCCCGGCCTGGTTGCCGCCGACAATATCCGGGTCGACGTGGAGCGCAACATCTACGTGCCCGACTACCCGAACAGCCACGGGACACTGCAAGTGGCGGCGGCCTACAACGACGACGAGATCCAGATCCATTACGTCTTCGAGACCGACAACCCCAGCTGGTACCACCAGTATTGGCGCTACGAGGACGGCGAATGGGTCCGCTACGGCTCCGGCGGCCCCAAGCCCGATCCCCACGGGCTTTACGAAGACCGGATCTCCATGCTGCTGGACGACGGCGCGGTTGACGGCTTCGACCGCTACGGCGGCTGGATGACTGCCCACGACGGTATGCGCAGCCTCACCTCCGAGGCCGAGAGCAGCGAGGTGGAGGCGCACCCGACACTGGGCGATGACCTAGGACGCAGCGACGTGCGCAAGTACCTGCCGCAGACCCGCGACGTGGACGACCCGACTGACGTCTCCTGGGACGCCGTCCGTGACGACGACGAGCTTGCCCAACTGCAGGAGGATGGTGTCTTCCTGGATCTCTGGCAGTGGCGCGCGCACCGCAGCCACCCCATGGGCTATGCCGACAACGGCTACGTGCTGCACTACCGCCTCTCCTCCGAGGGCGACAGCATGTTCACCACCAACTGGGATGACGAGGGCGACCACCCCGCCTACATGTTTGACCCGGATGAAACCGGTCGGGTGGCCTTGGACTGGGACGAGCTGGTGGACGGCGAGTACAGCCAGGACGACCCCTACTTCATCTCCGAGCACAACTCGGTGCCCTTCGACCCGAACCACGACTGGCAGGAAGGCGATGTCATCCCGCAGCGCTTCCTGCAGGAGCCCAGTGGCAGCCGGGGCGCCATCCGCGCGGAAGGCGGCTACGAGGACGGTGCCTGGCGCGTCACCCTGACCCGTTCCCTGGACGCACCGGACGCTATGGACAGCAAGACCCTGGAGGACGGCGGCCTCTACAACGTGGCCTTTGCAGTACACACCGGCGGCTTCGGCGCCCGCTGGCACCTGGTCTCGCTGCCGCAGACCCTGGGCCTCGGGGCCGACGATGAGGACGTGGACATCCAGGCCGTCCACGTGGACGGTGACCTGGCGGATGCAGACCTGGAGTGGACGGAGCTGACGGTGTTCCACCCGGGCCAGATCACCTGGCAGTTCCTGCACAGCGAGGACCACCCCGGCCAGGACCAGGTCCGCGAGGGATTGCTGGGCGTGCGTGACCACCATGTAATCGAAGAGCTGCGTCAGTACATCATCAAACAGGAATTGGCCCGCTGATCGCCAGCGGGCATGCGGGGGCACACTGTCATCAGGTTGGGTTATGGACCGCCACGGCGGCTCCGCCGCCTCCCTGTGACAACACCCCCCCTGTAATCCGGCATCCGTCCCCCGCCTAGCGAATGCCCCGTCCTTCACTTCATGCACGTTTTGATATAGAGTTGCGCGCCCTTGTCCGGCGAGCGACCGAGCAACACATGTCCACTCCCACCGCAAAGACCAGTCCGCCCTAGCGGACCACTCACTCCAGTCGCCTAGCCGAGGCGGCGGACCCCAGTGCAGTGCACGCAGGGCCATTCGCCGCCAACCGCAGGACCACACCTGACCGTGCGTGGTGATGCCGCATCCGCCCAAAACACGGGCGCCGGGCCACGGCCGCCCGGCTCGTGCCATCCCGCGCCGCCGCACGCTTATTCACACGGAAGCGCCCATGAACTGGAACAGACTGAAGCAGGAATGGTTCGGCAACATCCGCGGGGATGTGCTGGCCGGCATCATCGTTGCCCTGGCCCTGATCCCAGAGGCTATCGCCTTCTCCATCATCGCCGGTGTGGACCCGCAGGTGGGGCTGTACGCCTCCTTCTGCATCGCCGTGGTCATCGCCTTCACCGGCGCCCGGCCGGGGATGATCTCGGCGGCCACCGCCGCCATGGCCCTGCTCATGACCACCCTGGTGGCCAACCACGGCCTGGAATACCTGCTGGCCGCGACCCTGCTCACCGGGGTGTTGCAGGTGATCGCCGGCTACCTGCGGGTGGGCCAGTTCATGCGTTTCATCTCCAACTCGGTGATGACCGGCTTCGTCAATGCCCTGGCCATCCTGATTTTCATGGCGCAGATCCCGGAGTTGGTGGATGTGCCCTGGCTGGTCTACCCCATGGTGGCCGGCGGGCTGGCCATTATCTACCTGCTGCCCTACCTCACCCGGGCCATCCCGTCGCCACTGGTGACCATCGTGGTGCTCACCCTGCTGGCCTGGTTACTGGGCATGGAGGTGCCGACGGTGGGCGACATGGGCGACCTGCCCGATACCCTGCCGGTATTCCTGTGGCCGGACGTGCCGCTCAACCTGGAGACCCTCTGGATCATCCTGCCCTATTCCCTGGCCCTGACCGTCGTGGGCCTGCTGGAGTCCATGCTGACCCAGAACATTGTCGATGACCTGACCGATACCCAGACCGACCGCAACCGGGAGTGCAAGGGCCAGGGCATTGCCAACCTGGTGGCCGGCAGCTTCGGCGGCATGGCCGGCTGCGCCATGATCGGGCAGTCCATCATCAACGTGAAATCGGGGGGTCGCGGCCGGCTCTCCTCGCTGGTGGCGGGGCTGGTGCTCATCGTGCTGGTGGTCTTCCTCTCACCCCTGCTCCAGATGATCCCCATGGCCGCGCTGGTGGCGGTGATGATCATGGTCTCCATCGGCACCTTCAGCTGGAGTTCCATCCGCGACCTGCGCAAGAACCCCATGAGCACCAACATCGTGATGGTCAGCACCGTGGCGGTCACGGTACTCACCCACAACCTGGCCCTCGGGGTGCTAACCGGCGTGCTGTTGGCGGGTTTGTTCTTCGCCAACAAGGTCAGCCAGTTCATGCACGTCAGTTCCGACGTGGACGAGCGCCCGGACGACCAGACCCTGCAGCGCACCTACCGCGTCGTGGGCCAGGTCTTCTTCGCCTCCACCGAGAAGTTCATGAAGGCCTTTGATTTCAACGAGGATCTGGATAAGGTGACCATTGACCTCACCCGCGCGCACTTCTGGGATATCAGTTCCGTGGCGGCGCTGGACCGCGTGGTCATCAACTTCCGCCGCGAGGGCACCGAGGTGGAGGTCGTGGGCATGAACGAGGCCACCGCCACCATCGTCGACCGCCACGCCGTGCACGACAAGCCGGACGCCATCGACCGGCTTATGGGCCATTGAACCGCGAGCCGCATACCGACCAAGGAGCGATAACACCATGAATGAAAAGGTATTCGCCTGCGTGGACGGCTCGCGCTCGTCCGAGTCCGTCTGTGACCACGCGGCCTGGGCCTGCCAGCGACTGGGCGCACCGCTGACCCTGCTGCACGTCATCCGCAACCCCCACGGGGAACGCGAGCCCGACTACAGCGGCAACCTGAGCCTCGGCAACCGGGAAGAGCTGCTGCAGGAACTGGTGGAACTGGAAGAAAAACGGGGCAAGCTCGCGCGGGAGCAGGGCAAGGCCGTGCTCGCCGACGCCATCTCCAGGGTTGAGGCCGCCGGGGTGGAAAACCCGGGCCGGCTACTGCGCAATGGGGATATCACCGAGGCGCTGACCAACCTGGAGGAGGACATGCGCCTGCTGGTGCTGGGCAAACAGGGCAAGGATGGTGATGTGGTAACCCGCCACATCGGCAGCCACCTGGAGAGCATCATCCGCACCCTGCACCGGCCCATGCTGGTCGTGCCCCTGCAGTTCCGGGTGCCGGAGCGTTTCCTGATTGCCTACGACGGCAGCGCCACCGCCGACAAGGTAGTGGAACGCCTGGCCCGCAGCAGCCTGCTGGACGGTGCCGAAGCGCACCTCCTGATGGTGGGCGCGGAGACAGATGCCAACCGCGAAAAGCTGGCAACGCCCCGGGCCCGGCTGGAGAAGCAGGGCTTCAAGGTGACCACGGCGGTGAAATCCGGCGAGGTCAACGAGGTGGTCTGCGACTACCGCGAGGCCCACGACATCCACCTGCTGGCCATGGGGGCCTACGGCCACTCGCGGCTGCGTCAATTCTTCGTGGGGAGTACCACCACGCACATGATCATGCGCTCGCCGATCCCGCTGCTGATCCTGCGCTGAGGTGGCAACGGAGGGCGGTTACTCGCCCTCCCCTTCCCCCTGCCTGGATTCGAGCTTCTTCACCCGACGGAACAGACCGTCCAGCTGCGTAAAGCGAACCGTGTTGCGACGCCACTTGCTGATCGGCTGGGCAGGGAGTGGAGAGGCGTAGGCCCCCGGCTCGTCGATAGTGCCGGTGACCCCGGTCATGCCCATCAGCATCACCTCGTCCGCTAGCGAGATGTGGCCGGTGATGGCAGTGGAGCCGCCGATCATGCAGTCGCAGCCGATGGTGGTGCTGCCGGCCACCACGGTGTTCCCGGCGATGATGGTGCGGGCCCCGACCCGGACGTTGTGGCCGATATGGACCTGGTTATCCAGCTTCACCCCGTTCTCGAGGACGGTATCGCCGATGGCGCCCCGATCCACCGTGGTGTTGGCGCCCAGATCCACCTCATCGCCCAGGACCACCCGGCCCAGTTGCGGCACCTTGCGCCAGCCGGCATCGCCCGGCCCCTTGGCAAAGCCGAAGCCATCGGCGCCCACCACCACACCCGGGTGCATGATCACCCGCTTACCCACCTCGCAATGGGTGCCCACAGTGACCCGCCCGAGCAGTTGGGTGTCCTCGCCGAGGCGGGTCTGCGCACCGATGTGGCAGCCGGGCCCGATCTGGCAGCGGTCGCCCACCTGGACACCGGCCTCCAGCACCACATGGGGGCCGATCACCACGTCATCGCCGAGCACCACGTCGTCCGCCAGCACGGCCGTCGGATGCACCCCGAGTGCCGGGCGCTCGGCGGGATACAGGCGAGCCGCCACGGCCGCGTAGGCGTAATAGGGGTCGTCGACCACCAGCGCCGTGGTGGGACAGGCCTCCAGGTGCTCACGGCGGATCAGCACGGCGCCGGCCTGGGTGGCGCGCAGGGCATCCAGGTAATTGGCGTTGGTACAAAAGCCGATGGCGTCGGGGCCAGCGTCACCTAGGGCGGCCACCCGGCTGATGAGTGTATCGGCATTGCCCACCACCTCGGCCTCGACACACTCTGCCAGCTCCTGAACCGCTACCCCTTCTGACATCACGCTACTCCCAACCTGTCCCACGAATATTATTGCCACCGGCCATGCCGGAGGGCTTTGAGACTGATCCGCCACTCAGGTCAAGTCAAGGGCCCGCCCACTCAGAATGGAGCAACGGCTCAATCACCGCTAGGCTCAAGAATGACCATGGCCGAGTATGCCCCTGACAGCTACCGGACAGAACGAATCATGCCCCATAAGCATACCTGCACTGTTCTTTGTCTTCTCGCCGGCGGCAGCCTGGCTGCTCAGGCAGCGGCACCCCCAACGGGAGAGGCCGCCGAGACCCTCGCCCCCATCCAGGTCACCGCACCGCGGCTGACCCGGGATTGGCTGGACACCCCGTCGGCGATCACCACCGTGGCAACCGAGGACATTCAGCAGGGCCGCCAGCACCTGCAACTGGATGAATCCCTTAACCGGGTGCCTGGGGTCTACTTCCAGAACCGCTACAACTTTGCTCAGGACATCCGCATGTCCATACGCGGTTTCGGAGCACGAGCGCCGTTCGGGATCCGCGGCGTGCGGCTGATGATGGACGGGTTTCCGGAGACCACCCCGGACGGTCAATCCCAGGTGGATGCCATCGACCTGCTGTCAGTGCGCGACATTGAGGTGCTGCGCGGCCCCCACTCCGCCCTCTACGGCAATGCCACCGGGGGCGTGTTAAACATCACCACCGAGCCGGGTGGGCCGGAGACCACGGCCAGCGCTCGGGGTGAGCTGGGGAGCTATGGCTTTCAACGCACCGCCCTTCAGGGCGGCGGCCAGGAAGGCCCCTGGAACTACCACCTGAGCGCGTGGCACCTGGACTACGAGGGCTATCGGGACCAGAGCGAAGCGCGCAAGAGCCTGGTCCGCGCCAACGTCGGCCATCAATTGAATGAGCGCACCCGGGTCACCGGCGTGTTCCACTACCTGGATGCCCCCAAGACCGAAGACCCCGGCGGGCTGACCCGCGACGAGGTGCGCGCCGACCGGCGCGCTGCCCGGGACGATGCGCTAACACTGGATGCGGGCCAGGACGTGAGCCAGTACCGGGTCGGGTTGGCGCTGGAACATGAGCTGAATGCCCGCGATGAGGTGAGCGCCCGCGCCTTCTATACCCGGCGCGAGTTTGAGCAGCAGTTGCCCTTTCTCTTCCCTGACCCCAGCGAGAGCCTGGTGGGTTACGACCGGGACTTCTACGGGATTGGCACCCAGTACACCGGTCAACGTGACCTTGGCGCCCTGCCCGTAGTCTTCACCACGGGCGTGGATGCCGAGCAACAACAGGATGCGCGGGAGCGCTACGAATCAGGCAGCGCGGGCCGCGGCGACCAAGTGCAGGATCAGGTTGAAAAAGCCGCCACCGTCGCCGGCTACCTGCAGGGCGACCTGCTGCTCACCGACCGCTGGACGCTGACCCTGGGCACCCGCTTCGACCGCATGCGCTTCTCCATCGACGACCGGCTCGGTACCGGCGATGACGATCGTAGCGGTCGGCGCACGTTCAACGAATGGAGCCACAGCGCCGGCCTGAGCTACGCGTTCCACCCGGACCATCGGGTGTACGCCAACGTCGGCACCGCCTTCGAGACGCCGACCTTCACCGAGTTCGCCGACCCCGAGGGCAGCGGCTTCAACCCCAATGTGGACCCGCAGGAGGCGCTGAGCTGGGAGGTGGGCGTCAAGGGGGTTTGGGACCACACCGTGCAGTACGAGGCCAGTCTCTACACCGCCCGGGTCAAGGATGAGCTGGTGCCCTTCGAGGCCGAGAGCGGCCGGGAGTTCTTCCGCAACGCCGGACGCACCCGCCGACACGGCCTGGAACTGGGCGCCACCTGGTTCGCCACCGACCAGCTCTCCGTCAGCGGCGCCTACACCCACAACGACTTCAAATACCGCCGATTTGAGGACGACGAAGGGGAGCGCTTCGACGGCAACCGGCTGCCCGGCCTGCCCCGTAACACCCTGTTCGCCGAAGTCGCCTACCGGGAGAGCGAAGGTGTGTTCGCCGTGGCCGATGCCTACCTGGTGGACAGCACCTACACCGATGACGCCAACGACACCCGCGTCTCGGGTTACGGTGTGGTGAATGCGCGGGTCGGCACCCGCAGCCGCCTGGGCGGATGGACGGTGGAGAGCTTCGTGGCGGTGAACAACCTGCTGAACAAAGAGTATTTCAGCAACATCCGCATCAACGCGGACGGGGGCCGCTACTTCGACCCGGCCCCCGAACGCAACGTCTTTGCCGGCATCACCGTGCGGCCCTGATTTACCCCTGCAGCAGGTGCTCCACCGGGAACCCGAAGATCAGGTTGCCCCAATGGCGGCCCTCCACGTGGACCGGCAGGGAGAGGTCCACCAGCACTTCACCGGTATCGCGCAGGTTGATCTGCATGAGGAAGGGCCGGGTGTTGCGCGCCCGGCGCACCTCCATCTCGTTGGTGTTGAACATGCGCATGTGGCGGCTCTTTTCCCGGTCGTGCACCGGGTCCCCAGTCGGTGCCTCGGAGACCCAGCTGTTGTGTACCGGCAGGTAGCCGTTCACATCCACCAGGGCGCTGTAGACGGCGCCGGGCAGGTCCTTCACGCCCTCATCGATCAGCCCCTGCATCTCGCGCACGGCCTCCAGGTAACTGGTGGTGTACTTCTGCGGGTCGGTGTCGGGCACCGGCTGGTAGTGGGTATCGAAGATGTTCACACCCCGGCTGTGCATGGCCTCCAGCCGCTCCACCAATTTCTCGCGGTGCGCCTCCCGGCGGGCCAGCAGCGCCTCCAGCGCCCCTTCGTGGGTGCGCACCTGGCATAGCCCGAGCAGAGTGCGCTCCGAGACCTCGCGCAGGTTGGCGGAGAACTCATCGGCCCGCTCGGCATCCTCCTGAATGGTATCGCTGCGCCGGTCGATCTCGTTGATCCGCTCGTAGGTCTCGCGGTTGGTATTGGTCAACTCCTCGATCGCCGTGCCAATGCCCTCCAGTTCCACGTGGTTGGCCTCGGCATCGCGGATCATGTTCTGGAACCGCGCCGTGCCCTCGGCCAGCACCTCGCGCACGTGCTCGTTGTGCTCGTAGATCTCCTCGCTGCCCTGGCCGGTATCGCGGATCAGCTCATCCACCTGGGCGATGGTCTCACGGATCTCTTGGTTCGCCTCGGCCACCTTGCTGGCCAGGTCGCGCACCTCTTCGGCCACCACGGCGAAGCCCTGGCCTGCCTCGCCGGCGCGGGCCGACTCAATGGCCGCGTTGAGGGCGAGCAGGTTGGTCTGCTTGGAAAAGCCCTCCACCATGCCGCTGATTCGGTCGATATCCCCAGCGGCCTTTGAAAGCCGGCTGACCGTCTCGGCAAAGCGCTGCAACCGCTCGCTGGCGCTTTCCACGCCGGTAGCGGCCTCCTTGAGCTGGTCCTCGGCGGCACGACTGAGTTGCAGCCCCTCGGCATTGAGACTGGAGATGGTCTCCGCCCGGCGCGCGATGTCCTCCAGGGCCTGGGTGGTCTCGGTGGAGGCGCGAGTGATCTCGCTGGTCAGTTCGCTCTGGGCGGCGGCGTCCTCTTTCGCGGCACGGCTCTGCTTGCGCAGCCGCGCCCCCTCATAGGCCACGCGGACGGCCTGGGTACGCAAATCACCGATCACCGAGCGCAGCGGGGCCCGGTCCCGCTCCAAAAGCCCCGCGCCCGGCGTGCCCGGCTCCGGAGCGCCAATATCAATGATGTCCGTCGCGGCCGCGCGGTCCACCACCTCGGCGGCGTCCAACGCACTGCCCCGACCACGAAGGGCCTGGAGCGCGACCAACCCCCCTGCCAGCACCCCCATGGCAAGCGCGGCCGGCAACGTGGCCCACCCCGCCAGCCACTGGAGCAGCAGTAGCAGCACCACCACACTCTGGGCCACCAGGGCCACGGGCAGGCACCAGTGTTTGCCCCCAGCACCGGACGGCGCCTGTGCCAGCTCCTCGCGAATTGAAGCGTTAGTCACCGACATGTCTCCACCCTGCGTCTTGTAATTGTTTTGTCTGGCGGGGCTCGGCCACCTACCCGGCCCGCCTTTGTTCCCATGCTTGCGACTGGAATCCTCTCATGCACGCACCTGCCGGGGGAATCCCGACCCAATCACTGAGTCGGCATGGGGTGGCAAGACTTGAGCAGGGGGGGGGCGCCGACCCGGGTGGGCCGGCGCAAACCCTATGCTGCGCGGATGGAATGGGAGGGGACGGCGGAGGTCAGTCCGCCACCGGGTCCAGCCGGTAGAGCCCGCCTTCTTCCTCGTCGGTGAGGAGGTAGAGCCGGCCGTCGGGCCCCTGGCGCACGTCGCGAATGCGCCCGATGGTGCCGTCCAGCAGGATCTCCTCGTGGGCCACGCTGTCCCCGTCCAGCACCAGTCGATGGAGTTGCTCCTCGGCAAGCGAGCCGGCGAACAGGCTGCCCTCCCAACCCGGGACGTGGCCGTCCACGTAGAAGGCCAGACCGGACGGGGCCATGGAATAGTCCCAGTAATGCACCGCCGGCGTCACCCCAGGGGCGGACTTGCCGATGCCCACCATCTCGTCGGTGGAGTACTCAGTGCCGTAGGCCACCTGCGGCCAACCGTAATTGTTGCCGGCCTCGATGCGGTGGATCATGTCACCGCCCCGGGGGCCGTGCTCGCTGGTCCAGATCTCGCCGGTCTCCGGGTGGATCGTCAGGCCCTGGTTGTTACGGTGGCCGAAGGAGAAGATCTCCGGGCGCAGGTTGCCGGGGGCGCGATCCACCAGCGGATTGTCCTCAGCAGCCCCGCCATCCTCGTTGAGCCGGATCATGGAACCCGCCGGGTCGGTCAGGTCCTGCGAGGGCGCGCGGAGGCCGCTATCACCAATGGAGAAGATCACCGTGCCGTCACCCGGAAATGCGATGCGCGAGCCGTAGTGCCGCCCGGGCGCGGTGCGGGGCATCTGCACGTAGAGGGTCTCCAGGTCGGTCAACTCGGTGCCATCGTCGCTGAGCCGCGCCCGGGCCAGGGCCGTACCGCTGCCGAACTCGGCATCGCCGATGACGGTGTCCGGGTCACCGGGGCTGGCGTAGGTCATGTAGATCCAGCCGTTTTCCTCGTAGTCAGGGTGGACCACCAGATCCAGCAGACCACCCTGCCAGCTCTCCGCCAGGGCCAGGCCGTCACGCTCATCCGGGTTCACCCGCGGGGTGTTACTGACCTGCGTGACCTCGTCGCCATCCACCAGCCAGAGCCGGCCCGGCCGCTCGGTAACCAGCTTGCGGCCATCGGGCAACCAGCCCACCGCCCAAGGATGCTCCAGACCCTCCAGCACCTGGACCACGTCGAACGGGACCTCCTCGCTCTCGATCTCGGTCTCCACGATCTGGTCACTGCGACTGACCTCCGCCAGCGCGGGCAAACTGACTGCGAGCGAGAGTGCCGATGCCGCGACCAGACCGGCGTAACGGTGCGTTCGGTTGCGAAGGGATAGGCGGGATTGCTGCATGGTGCCTCCTCGGCCAAGTCTCGGGTTTGACTACAACGAGCAGCATAGCCCCCTGTTGCCTGACTTGCCGCAGGTCACTCCGTGTTGGGGAAGAACAACGGCTCACCACGTCGCTCATAGCTGGCGATGGCCCCTTGCCCGGATTCAGACAAAAGCCACTCGTGCCACTGCCGCGCCAGCTCATGCTTGAGATGCGGGTGGCGCGTCTCACTGAGCCGCAGGGTGCTGTACTGGTTGAACAGGCCTTCGTCGCCCTCGAAAAGGATTTCCAGGCCCTGACGGTTATCGAACGTGGCCCAGGTGGCGCGGTCGGACAGCACATAGGCACCCATGGCGGCGGCGGTGTTCAGGGTGGCGCCCATGCCACTGCCCAGCTCTCGGTACCAGCGCCCGGAAGGGGCGATACCCGCCTGCTCCCACAGGCGCTGTTCCGCCCTGTAGGTGCCACTGTCGTCGCCCCGGGAGGTGAAGGGGGCACGGCTGTCGGCGATGCGCTGGAGGGCGGTCTCAATGTCGTCGGCATTGCGGACGTCGGCCGGGTCATCCGCTGGCCCGATGATCACGAAGTCGTTGTACATTACCTCCTGCCGCTCGGTGGCATACCCCTGTTCCACCAGGGCCGCCTCGCCGGCCGGATCGTGCACTAATAGGGCGTCGGCATCGCCCCGCCGCGCAATGGTGAAGGCCTGGCCGGTACCGACCGCGATCACCCGGACATGGATGCCGGTTTCGGCCTTGAACTTCGGGATGAGGTGCGCAAACAGGCCCGATTGCTCGGTGGAGGTGGTCGAGGCCAGGGTGATGTATTCATCCGCTTGCGCGACACCCCACCCGGCCAGGCCGATCCAGGCCGCCAACACCAGGCCTTTGACTGTTCTCATGCCACGCCTCTCCAAGTGCAGCCTGCCAGAGCGGGCGCGAGCGGCTTCATCCGAATCCGCCACCCGAGGCCCACTACCAGACCAATTCCCCGCGGGCGAAGGCCTGCGCCTCCCGGCTGCGGGGTTTATCAAAGAACGCCTCGGCCGGGGTCTGCTCCAGAATCCGGCCCCGGCAGACAAAGACCACCTCATCCGCCAGCCGGCGGGCCTGGCCCAGGTCGTGGGTGGTCATGACGATACGCGTGCCCATGCGATCGAAGCCCGCCACGGCCTCCTCCACCGCCTTGGTGGCGGCCGGGTCCAGGGCCGCGGTGGGTTCGTCCAGGAACAGCACCTCCGGGGCCAGGGCCCAGGCCCGGGCCAGGGCGAGCCGCTGCTGCTCCCCACCGGAGAGCACCCGCGCCGGCCGCTGGGCCAGTGGTGCCAGGCCGAACCGGGTCAGGGCGGCCATCGCCCGCTCCCGCCGCTGGCGCCGGGGGTGGCCCTGTACCGCCAGGGCGTAGGTGACATTGGCCAGGGCCGAACGGCGGAGCATCACTGGCCGTTGAAAGACCATGGCCTGGCGCAGGCGCCGGTCCTCCGACCGATGGCCGCGGGGGCCGCGCCAGACCCGCTCCCCCTCCGTGGGCGCCAGCAACCCGTGGCAGATGCGCATGAGCAGGCTTTTGCCCGCCCCGTTCGGCCCCATGACAATGGTCTTGCCGCGGCCGCTGATCCGCAGGTCGATGCCCTGAAGCAGGTATTGGCCCCGATGGCGGAAGCCGACCCCCTTCAACTCCAGGGGGAGCAGGGCCGACTCACCCGGGTCGGGGGCCACCCTGGATGCGCGCTTGGTCTCTGATACTGCCTGCGGCATGCTCAGGCCTCCCGCCGTTTGGCCGCTTCACTGACCAGAAAGGCCACGCCGTTGACGATGGCTACCAGGGTCAACAGGATGATGCCCAGGCCCAGCGCCAGGGCCAGGTTGCCGCGGTTGGTCTCCAGCGCGATGGCGGTGGTCATGACCCGGGTCACCCCTTCGATGTTGCCGCCGACGATCAGCACCGCACCCACCTCGGCGCTGGCCCGCCCGAAGCCGGCCAGCACCACGGTGACCAGGCTGAAGCGGGCATCCCACAGCAGGGTCGGGATGGCCCTCGCCTTGGATACACCCAGCGAGCCCAGCTGCTCGCCATACTCCTGCCAGAGGTCCTCGATCACCTGACGGGAGAGCGCCGCAATGATGGGCAGCACCAGCACCACCTGGGCGATCACCATCGCCGTGGGGGTGAACAGCAGCCCGAACTGGCCCAGCGGCCCCGCCCGGGAGAGCATCAGGTAGACCATGAGCCCCGCCACCACCGGGGGCAGCCCCATGAAGGCGTTCAGCACCACCACGATGAAACCGCGCCCCGGGAACCGCCATAGCGCCACCACCGCCCCCAGCGGCAATGCGATCACGCTGGCCACCAGCACCGCCACCAACGAGACCTGCAGCGACAGGCTGACGATACCCAGCAGCACCGGGTCCAGTCCGATGATCAGTTCAAAGGCGGCGGCGAAGGCGTTTTCCGGCATACCCCGTCTTCACTTTCATGACTAGAGGCACATTGTCGCGGGTTATGGCGATTGACTGCTGAATCCGGCGGAATTAAAACAGCAGTATGCAACTAAAAAACACCGCACCCCCTCACCACTACCTCACCACCACCGAGGTCGCCGACTACCTCCGCCTGAAACCGCGCAAGGTGTACGACCTGGTGCACCAGGGCCTGATCCCCTGCACCAAGGTCACGGGCAAGCTGCTCTTCCCGCGGGAGGTGATCGACCTGTGGATCATGAATCACCTGGAGGGGGAGCAGCGCAGCACCCGGACCGTGCCGCCGATCGTGGCGGGCAGTCAGGACCCGTTGCTGGATTGGGCCCTGCGCGAGTCCGGCGCCGGCCTGGCCACCCTCTGCCGGGGCAGCGGCGACGGCACCCGGCGGCTGCTGGAGGGCGATGCCATGGTGGCGGGGATGCACATCCTGGCCCCAGAGAGCGGGGCCTATAACGTGCCAGGGCGGCTAGGCCTGGGCGGGATGCGCGATCTGGTCATCCTCCGCTGGGCGCGCCGGCGGCAGGGGCTTCTGGTGGCGCCCGGCAACCCCCAGGGCATTCAGGGGATCGTCGACCTGGCCTGCCCGGAACTGCGCATCGCGCACAGGCAGCCGGAGGCCGGCGCGGATACCCTGTTCCGCTGGCTATTGGAAAGAGCCGGGCTGGAGCGCGCCCGACTCAACCTCACCCCACACCCCGCTCTCACCGAGGACGACCTGGCCCTGTCCGTGCGTCACGGCGAGGCAGATGCGGGCCTGGCGGTGGAGGCCGCCGCCCACCGCCACGGGCTCTCGTTCATCCCGCTGCAATGGGAGTGCTTCGATCTGGCCATGCGCCGGCGCAGCTACTTCGAGCCCGCCGTGCAGGCCCTGATGCGGTTCGCGGCCACCCCCCGGTTACGGACCCACGCCGAGGAGATGGGCGGCTACGACCTCAGCGGGTTGGGCCAAGTCGTGTTCAACGCCTGATCCGCTAGCGCCCGACGCCCACCGCGGCCCTCAACGCGGACGGGACACATAGCGCCAAACCCGCTCGAAGGGCCCGCGCCCGAGGTAGCGCTGCCACAGCAGCGAGAAAGCGATCTGAAAGCCCCAGATCACCACCACCAGCCCCAGCAACTCGGCGTGACTGAGCTGCGAGAACAGCCCCAGCCCGAAGCCATAAAAGATCGCGCCACAGATCAGCGACTGGCCCAGGTAGTTGGTCAGCGCCATGCTCCCTACCGCCTGCAGGGCGCGCAGCGTGCGCTGCAAGGCACCGCTTTTCACCAGCATGATCCCGATGGCCAGCCAGGCCAGGCAGATCGCCACGCTGCCCCAGTGGTTGAAGATCCGCCCCAGGAACAGCGAATAGGCGAAATCCCAATCCACCGCCTCGTTGAACCAGACCCCGAGCAATACCACCGGCACGCCCATCCCGAGCCCCAGTGCTGCCACCCAGGCATAGGCCCGCATGGACCAGCGCCCGGACAGGAAACCCAACTGCAACAGCGCCATCCCCAGGAACATCATGGCAGTCATTCGCCAGAGTCGGTCCGTGCCGAGCATCCAGACCTGTGCCCCGACCGCGTTGATCAGCCGCTCACCGAAGGCGCTCACCCAGTCGTGGGTCAGCCGGTCCACCTCCGAGGCCACTGCAGAGGCGCTGGGTGTCCAGTAGCGCGCGGCCAGGGAATCCAGGGTGTCGGTGGGCAACAGGAACATCAGCACCGCGCTGATCACAGCCCAGAGCAGCATGACCGCCGCGAACAGCACCACGCTGGCCAGCAGCCAACGGGGCACGCTCATATGGCGGAAGTGCATGACAATCAGCCCGCAGACCGCGTAGGCCGCAAGGATATCCCCCGGCCACACCAACAGCCCATGGGCCAACCCGAACAGGAACAACCAGTACATCCGCCGCCGGAAGACCGCCTCGAATTCGGCGGCCGGTGCGCGACTGCGCTGCGCCATCAATAACAGTCCGGCCCCGAACAGGATGGTGAGCATGGAGATGAACTTCTCGTCCGCCACCAGGTGACTGATCAGCCAGACGAGCCAGTCCAGGGGCGGGGGATCGCCCAGGGCCTTGGGGTTGGCATATTTGCTGGAAATCAGTCCGAAGGACTGGATATTCATCAGCAGGATGCCCAGCACGGCCACCCCGCGGAGCACATCCAGGGTGGGCAGGCGACTGGCTGCGCCGCTACCAGGGCGGTAAGGGGTTGTCGTGGCGGCAGTGGTCATGGTGGGTGCGCCCGGAGAGTGCAAGCTTGGCAGCGTATACGCACACCCTACCGAAAAAAACCGGGCCCCGCTGCACGGGACCCGGCTCTCGCCATCAGCCTGGGGTGTGGCAATTACCAGCCGTCGTCCTCATCGTCGTCCGGCTCACCCCATTCATCATCGGTCTCTTCCTCGAAGTCCGCCCACTCATCGGCGGTCTCCTGGTCGTCCATGGCGTCGTCGTCGGAGTCGAACGCCCCGGCGTGAGCGCCACCAACGCCCAGCACCATAGCCGCGATGAAGGTCAACAGCATGTAGCGGAGTTTGGACTTCAGAGTCATGAGCTCCTCCTGCGATTTACTTGCGAAGAAAACGTCTTGGCTTCAAAGCCTTTGGCCTTCGCTGAGGCCCTCTCGGCTTCAACCTGGAGTTTGCAGGGGGCGTGCCAACTGATGCAAATCAGCAAAATCAATCACTTACGAAGCTGTGCCGCTGATCAGAACCGTGTGCGGGAATGACACATGTGCGGCGGGGTGGGCCCGGCACGGCACACGGAGATTGGGGGCGGGCCTGAAACGCAGGAGGGGCCCGCCGGAATGACGGGCCCCTCCTGTGGGGGAACAGCCGGCTCCGCATCACGGAGCCACTGGTCTCTGTCGCTATACCATGAGGGAGAGCACGGTGCTTCTCAGAACGGGATGTCGTCCTCAAACGCGCCGGCATCATCGCCCATGCTGTCCTGTTGCCGCCCACCACGGTCATCCATGGGCCGGCCGCGCGACTGGCCGCCGCCTCCCGGGCCACCCATGTCGCCAGCGCCGCCACGGCTGTCCAGCATCTGCATGTCGTTGGCCACGATCTCTGTGGTGTAACGGTCCTGGCCGTCCTGACCCTGCCACTTGCGGGTCTGCAACCGCCCCTCGATGTAGACCTTGGAGCCCTTGCGCAGGTACTCACCGGCAATCTCGGCGAGCTTGCCGAAGAAGACGATGCGGTGCCACTCGGTGCGCTCCTGCTGCTCGCCGGTCTGGCGATCGCGCCAGGAGTCGGTGGTGGCCAGGCGCACATTGGTGACCGCGCTGCCGTTGGCGGTGTAGCGCACTTCCGGGTCCACGCCCAGGTTACCGATGAGGATGACTTTATTGACGCCTCTTGCCATGACTGCTTGCTCCTGAAGGTGGTGGCCGGCGGGGTGCCGGATGGTTTACGTCCCTGTAGTGCCCGTGGTGACGGCCCCTGGCTTCCTGTTGCTTAAGGCGGGCCGATCCGGCCCCAGGCTGGGGAGACAATCTACCGTTTTTGACCCGGGCGTGAAACCCGGGGCACGCCCAACCGCACACCTATTCGATCATTCAACCCGAGCCCTCAGATGCTTGTGGGTCACCGACCGGCACCGGCGCACGCTGACCGCGGGCCAGTAATGCCCACAGGCTCACCATGATGGCGCACCCGAGCATGACCCCGGCCGCCCCAAAGCCCCCGGCCAACGCCCCGCCGATCAACCCGCCGGCGAAGGCCCCCAGGAACTGGGCCGAGGCGTAGACCCCCATGGCCGCGCCGCGCGCTTCACCGGGGGCAAAGCGGGAGACCAGCGAGGGCATCGCCGCCTCCAGCAGGTTGAAACTGACGAAGTAGAGCCAGAGGGCGAACAGCCAGAACGCCACCGGGCCCTCGGCCAGCAGACCCAGCCCCATCAGGCCCAGGGCCATGGCGGTCGCGGCGGCCGGAATGAGCCGGTGCATAATCCGGCGCCGCTCGGCCAGGATCAGCAGCGGCAGCATGCCGGCCACCGAGGTGATCAGCAGCGGCACCCAGACGCGCCAGTGCTGTGCCGCCTCCAGGCCGAATCGGGCCTGGATGAGCAGCGGCAGGGCCACGAAGATGCCGGTGAGTGCCGCGTGCAATACGAAGATGCCCACGTTGAGGCGCATCAGATCCGGGTCGGTAAAACTGCGCCGCAGGCTACCGGAGACCGCCGACTGGGCCGGGCGCGCCGGCCGGGGCATGCGCGCCACGATAACCAGGCCCACCAGGGATGCGCCGGCGGTGAGCCAGAAGAGTCCCTGCAGGCCGCCCAGCGCGGTGAGCGGTGGCGCGACCATCAGCGCCAGCAGAAAGGCCAGCCCCACGCTCATGCCGATAACGGCGAAGGCCCGCCCCCGGTGGGTCTCGCGGGTCACATCCGCAGCCAGGGCCATGACCGCCGCCGCGATCGCGCCGCCGCCCTGCAGGGCCCGACCGATGATCACCCCCCAGATGCCATCGGCGGTGGCCGCCACCACGCTGCCCACGGCAAATACCACCAGCCCGGCGGCGATCACCGGCTTGCGGCCCCAGCGGTCCGAGACCATGCCCATGGGGATCTGCAGCACCGCTTGGGTGAGGCCGTAGATCCCCAAAGCCAGACCGATGAGCAGCGGCGTGGCCCCCTCCAGTGCCGGGGCATACAGGGCGAACACCGGCAGGATCAGGAACAGGCCGAACATGCGCAGACCGAACACCCCGGCCAGGCCGGCGGCGGCGCGGCGTTCGGTGGCGTTGAGCGGTGTCTTGGCGGCGGACGGGTCGGACACGGGCATGCGTTCCATTCACGGCGGACAGGCGCGATATACTAGCAGGTTCGCCACGAATCCCGATGGCGGCCGTTCGACCATCCAATCCGGGAGTGTCATGGATCACATCCGCATCGAGGGGGCCCGCACCCACAACCTGCAGGACATCAACCTGTCCCTGCCCCGCAACCGGCTGGTGGTGATCACCGGCCTGTCCGGCTCGGGCAAGTCATCGCTCGCCTTCGACACCCTCTATGCCGAGGGTCAGCGCCGCTACGTGGAGTCGCTCTCCGCCTACGCCCGGCAGTTCCTCTCCATGATGGAGAAGCCGGACGTGGACCACATCGAGGGGCTGTCGCCCGCCATCTCCATCGAGCAGAAGTCCACCTCCCACAACCCCCGCTCCACCGTGGGCACGGTCACCGAGATCCACGACTACCTGCGCCTGCTCTACGCCCGCGCCGGCCGTCCCCACTGCCCCGAGCACGACATCGAGCTGAACGCCCAGACCGTCTCGCAGATGGTGGACCGCATCCTCGCCCTGCCCGAGGGGGAGAAGATCATGCTGCTGGCCCCGGTGGTGGAGGGGCGCAAGGGCGAGCACCGGGACGTGATCGACACCCTGCGCACCCAGGGCTACGTGCGCCTGCGGGTGGACGGCGAGGTGCACGACATTGACGGCGTGCCCGCGCTGGACCCGAAGCGGCGGCACACCATCGAGGCGGTGGTGGACCGCTTCCGGGTGCGGCCCGACCTGGCCACCCGACTGGCGGACTCGGTGGAGACGGCGCTGGCCCTCTCCGACGGCCTGCTGCGCGCCGCCTGGATGGACGACCCGGCGCGGGAGCCGATGGTCTTCTCGGCCCGCTACGCCTGCCCGGAGTGCGGCTACGCCATCAGCGAGCTGGAGCCACGCATCTTCTCCTTCAACAACCCGCGCGGGGCCTGCCCCGACTGCGACGGGCTGGGGGTGCGTACTTTCTTCGACCCGGCGCGGGTGGTGATCCACCCGGAACTACCGCTCACCGGCGGCGCCATACGGGGCTGGGACCGGCGCAACGCCTGGTACCACGCCATGATCCAGTCCCTGGCCCGGCACTTCGACTTCGACCCGGAGACCCCCTGGCAGGACCTGCCCGGCGGCATCCGCGACACCCTGCTCTACGGCTCCGGCGACGAAGCGATCGAGTTCCGCTACCCCGGCCCCCGGGGCGAGACCCGCAAGACCCACCCCTTCGAGGGGGTCATCCCCAACATGAGCCGGCGCTACCGGGAGACCGACTCGACGGCGGTGCGCGAGGAGCTGGCCCGCTATCAGGCGGTGCAGACGTGTCCCACCTGCGACGGCACCCGCCTCAACCGCACCGCCCGCCACGTCTTCGTCGGCCCCCTCACCCTGCCGGAGGTGGCGCACCTGCCGGTGGGCCGCTGCCTGGGCCACTTCCAAGCGCTGAAACTGGAGGGCGCCCGGGGCGAGATCGCTGGCCGCATCCTGCGCGAGATCACCACCCGGCTGAGCTTCCTGGTCAATGTGGGGCTCGACTACCTGAGCCTGGACCGGGCCGCCGACACCCTCTCCGGCGGCGAGGCCCAGCGCATCCGTCTGGCCAGTCAGATCGGGGCCGGCCTCACCGGGGTGATGTATGTGCTCGACGAACCCTCCATCGGCCTGCACCAGCGGGACAACGAGCGGCTGCTCAACACCCTGGTGCGGCTGCGCGACCTGGGCAACACCGTGATCGTGGTGGAGCACGACGAGGACGCCATCCGCGCCGCCGACCACGTGGTGGACATGGGCCCCGGCGCCGGCGTGCACGGCGGCCGGGTGATCGCCGAGGGCACCCCGCAGCAGGTCACCGACCACCCGGACTCGCTCACCGGCGACTACCTGGCTGGTCGCCGCGAGATCCCGGTGCCGGCCGAGCGCCGCCCGGTGCAGGCCGACCGAGTGGCCTGGCTGCGGGGCGCCACCGGGCACAACCTGAAGAACGTGGACGTGGGCATCCCCGCCGGGCTGTTCGTGGCGGTCACCGGGGTGTCCGGCTCCGGCAAGTCCACCCTCATCAATGACACCCTCTACCGTTACGCCGCCCGGGAGCTGAACGGCGCCAGCGCCGCCCCGGCCCCCTGCCGGGGCATGGACCACCTGAAACTGTTCGACAAGGTCATCGAAATCGACCAGGCCCCCATCGGCCGCACCCCCCGCTCCAACCCCGCCACGTATACCGGGCTGTTCACGCCGCTGCGGGAGCTGTTCGCCGGCACCCCGGAGGCGCGCTCCCGGGGCTACGGACCGGGGCGCTTCTCCTTCAACGTGAAAGGCGGGCGCTGCGAGGCCTGCCAGGGGGACGGGGTGATCCGGGTGGAGATGCACTTCCTGCCCGACCTGCACGTGCCTTGCGATGTCTGCAAGGGCCGGCGCTACAACCGCGAGACCCTGGAGATTCGCTACAAGGGGCTGGACATTGCCCGGGTGCTGGAGCTGACCGTGGAGGAGGCGCTGGACCTCTTTGACGCCATCCCCGGCATCCGCCGCCGGCTGCAGACCCTGATGGACGTGGGCCTGGGCTACATCCACCTGGGCCAGAGCGCCACCACCCTCTCCGGCGGCGAGGCCCAGCGGGTAAAGCTGGCCCGGGAACTGGCCCGGCGGGACACCGGCAAGACACTCTACATATTGGACGAACCCACCACCGGGCTGCACTTCCACGACATCGCGCAACTGCTGGGGGTGCTTCAGCGTCTGGTAGAGCACGGCAACACGGTGGTGGTCATCGAGCACAACCTGGACGTCATCAAGACGGCCGATCATGTCATCGATCTGGGCCCGGAGGGGGGCGACGGCGGCGGGCGCATCGTGGCCACCGGCACGCCGGAGGCCATCGCCCGGGTAGAAGCCTCGCATACCGGGCGTTTTCTGCGGCCGCTGCTCTCAGGTAACTGAACGCGAGCGTTTAACGCGGGCACCGGGGCATGCCCACCGGGACCCGCCGCTGTTCAATCGCCGTTATTTTTGCGCGCTGCCACAGCGGCCCGCACCAGGGCGCGGAACAGCGCCCGCTGCTCCCGGCGCTGGGGTAGGTACTCGGGGTGCCACTGCACGCCCAGTAGCAGGGCGCCCCGCTGGCCCTCCACCGCCTGCACCACGCCGGCCCGCTCCCAGGCCACGGCGGCCAGGCCATCGCCCAGTTCATTAATGGCCTGGCGGTGCAGGGAGTTGATCCGTGCCTCCGGCCCCAGCCACCGGTACAACCCGGAACCGCGGCTGACTGTCACCCGCTTGTACGGCCAGATGCTGTGCACCTGGGGACTCTCCTCGTAAAAGCTGCTCAGGTCCTGGTGGAGCGAGCCCCCCATGTACACGTTGAGCAACTGCGCACCGCGGCAGATGCCCAGGACAGGGATGTCCCGGGCGAGGGCATCGGCCAGCAGGCGCCATTCCAGGGCATCACGAGCGTAGTCGCCCCGGGGGCCGGGGCTGATGCTGAGCAGCCAGCGCAGCACGTAGATCACCGGCAGCAACAGCCAGGAGAGCAGGAACCGCCACCAGGCCGTGGGCCCGCGGCGCATCTCCCCGGGCTCCACCCGCTCCTCGCCGTAAAGCCCCGGGTCCACATCCGCCCCACCGCCCAGGATCAGACCGTCCAGGGGGCGGGGCGGCTCAGGACGCCGCGGGGAGACCCGCCAGGGCCGCCCCCCGGCCAGCCGCACCGCCAGGGCGGCCATCAACCAGGCCGCGGCGCCGCCCCGGTCGGGCCCGGTGACCCCGATCAGCGGCCGCTGCGGGCGAGGCATCGGTCCACGTGCTGGATCCAGCGCTGATCGGTGAGGCTGAAACCCCGGGCAAGCCAGTCGCTGATCAGTTGCTCCAGCAGCGACCCGTTTCCGGCCAGGCGCTCCACCATCAGCCAGTCGGCCCAGGGGCGGGCGATGCGCCAGTCGGGGTCGTCCACCAGGCAGTTGGGCAGCCGGTAGTGCCAGGTCGGCCGCGCCTGGGTCAGCGGGTCATCCGGCAACGCCTTGCGGACCTGGTCCCGGTCCAGGTGGGTAAGCAGGGGCAGCAGGTCCAGGCTGCGGTTGCGGGTGGTGTTCCAGGCGAGGAAGTCCCGGATGAACGCATGCTGGTCCGGCCGATAACCCGGCCGCAGCACCTGGCGCACATACTCGGCCGGGAAGTCCTGTATGAAGGGGGTGAGGCGGCGCACGGCATCGGTGTCATCGCGCCACTTCAGCCAGGGCAGCAGCAGCAGATAGGCCTGCAGGGTGCTGCGGAGGGTATCCACCTCCAGGTCGGGCAGTTCGGGGTTGAGGTGCAGGCCGAAGGCGTACATGAGGCCGGCCCGGGTCCCCTGGGCGAGCCGTCGGCGCAGGGCTTCGCGCAGCGACTCGATCTGCCCGGCCTCGGTGACGGGCACCGGCGGGGTAACCACTTCTACCGGCACCACGGTGCTCGCCAACCGCAAGACCTGCTCGTCCAGGTTGTCCAGGGTCTCGGGCTCGAGGTTGAATCCCATCTGGGTGAGCAGGCTCCGGTAGCTGCGCTGCTTGAGCACCCGGGCGTCCACTTCTACCTTGAACTCGCCCCAGGCGGTATCGCAGACCCGGTTTACGAAGCGGCTCTCCCTCCGGACCTCGCCGCCGAACACCTCCTGGATCGCATCCGCGGCGCCGTCCGGCGAAAGCCCGGCAAACTCCAGTTCGAAGCCGACCAGGCGCGACTGACCGTCAGCCCGACAGGCGCGCTCCGGCAAGGGGAAACCCGGATCCATGGGGCTTGGCGCCTGTGGCTCAGACACTGCGTTGGCTCCTGCTGGCTGCGGGGCGGACGGCGGACCAGAGACCTGGCGGGCGACCCCTATATTAGTCATACTCTCGCAGGACTTGTCTAGGAAGCGGGCGGGCATTATGATACCGCCCTTTCGAGTTCAGCCATTTCCGGGACAATAGCGCCCGGTCCCGCGAATCAGGTGGCAACCATGAAGCAAGGCATTCATCCCAAATACCGTGAGGTTGTGTTTCAGGACATCTCCTCCGATTTTGCATTCCTGACCCGCTCCACGGTCCGTACCAACGAGACCATCCAGTGGGAGGACGGCAAGGAGTACCCGCTGTTCAAGGTAGAGGTCTCCAGCAAGAGCCACCCCTTCTACACCGGCAAGCAGCGTGCGCTGAGCTCCGGTGGCCGGGTGGATCAGTTCCAGAAGAAGTTCGGCATCAGCACCGGCAACTGAGGGGCGAGGGCGTTTCTACCCCTCTCCCCTGAAAAGCGCCTGCACCCCGGGCGCTTTTTTGTATCTCACTGCAAAACGGCGAGATACGTATTATAACAAGCGGTTAACCACCGCAAATAAATCACCGGGGTCCTCTGCAGGAACGCCAGCACCCTGGCCACCTGTCAGTAGCAGGCCAGCGCCTGCCCCCCGGAGTCGCCCGACACCACGCACCATGGAGGCGGGCGAGGGGCCCATCCGCGTCGGGGTATGGGCCCCAGAGGAACGGATTGCTGATGACACGGGCGTTATCTCAACGCCCTTTCAGTAACTCCCGGACCGTGACCGGTAGACACACGCAGGTGCCCTGAGGGGGGCATCGCGACGCGCCCGCAGGCGCCGGCCGGCATCACGGTATTTCGAGAGCTGTCTAGGAGAGCGTTCCATGTCCGAGAAGACCGTCACCCTGACCGACAACAGCACCGGCAAGTCCGTGGAGCTGCCGGTCTACCAAGGCACCCATGGCCCCGAAGTCGTCGACATTAAAAGTGTCTTCGGCGAATTGGGCTACTTCACCTACGATGCAGGCTTCACCTCCACCGCAAGCTGCAAGAGCCGTGTCACCTACATCGATGGTGATAACGGCGTGCTGCTCTACCGCGGCTACCCCATCGAGCAGCTGGCCGAGAAAAGCTCTTTCCTGGAGGTTTCCTACCTGCTGCTGCACGGGGAACTGCCGAACAAGGCCGAACTGGACCAGTTCGTCAGCTCGGTGACCAACCACACCATGCTCAATGAGAGCCTGAAGGACTTCTTCGACGGCTTTCACTACAACGCCCACCCCATGGCGATGCTCACCGGCGTGGTCGGGTCACTGTCCGCCTTCTACCACGGCGAGCTGGACATCAACGACCCGAACAACCGCGAACTCACCGCGCACCGGGTCATCGCCAAGATGCCGACCATCGCGGCCGCGGCCTACAAGCACCTGGTGGGCGAGCCCTTCGTCTACCCGCGGAACGACCTGTCCTACTCGGGCAACCTGCTGAACATGCTGTTCTCCCGCCCCACCGAGAAGTACGAGGTGAACCCGGTGGCGGAGCGGGCGCTGGACCAGCTGTTGATCCTGCACGCCGATCACGAGCAGAACGCCTCCACCTCCACGGTGCGCCTGGCGGGCTCCACCGGCACCAACCCCTTCGCCGCCATCGCCGCCGGCTGTGCCGCGCTGTGGGGACCGGCCCACGGGGGTGCCAACGAGGCGGTGCTGAACATGCTCAACGAGATCGGCGACGTCTCCAACGTGCCGAAATTCATCGAGAAGGCGAAGGACAAGAACGATCCCTTCCGCCTGATGGGCTTTGGCCACCGGGTCTACAAGAACTTCGATCCGCGCGCCACCATCATCCGCAAGACCTGCCACGAGGTCCTGGAGGAGCTGGGCGTGGGCAAGGACCCGCAGCTGGAGCTGGCCATGGAGCTGGAGGATATCGCCCTGCAGGACGACTACTTTGTGGAGCGCAAGCTCTACCCGAACGTCGACTTCTACTCCGGCATCATCTACCGGGCCCTGGGCATCCCCACCGAGTTCTTCACGGTGCTGTTCGCCCTCGGGCGCACCCCGGGCTGGCTGGCGCAGTGGATGGAGATGGTCAACGACCCCGAGCAGCGCATCGGGCGTCCGCGCCAGCTCTACACCGGTGCGGCCAAGCGCGACTATACGCCGGTGGACCAGCGCGGCTGATCGCCACCCGATCAGGCCGTAAAAAACCCCGGGCGGCCAATGGCCGCCCGGGGTTTTCTTTGTTCGGCAGGGGCTGCCACAACCCCCAGTGACCGATCAGGGCGGAAACGCCTCCGCCGCCCCCGCCTCATCGGCGGCCAGCAGGGCTTCCACCTCGGCCACCGCGGCCCGCGCCATCGGCCGACCATCCACCTGACTCCGCGGCGCCTCGCGTAGCCCCTTGGGGCTAAAGACGGTCAGGTCCACCACGTGCTCGCCGGCCACGAAACGGATCACCGGCAGCGCCTCCCACTGGTCCCGACCGAAGCGCAGCCGACGCTCGCTGGTCTCGTGAGGAACACCCCGCTCCATCAGGAAGAGCGTGATCTCCTCCGGGGTCTCGGCAAAGACGTGCAGATGCACATCACAGCCCTGATCCGCCGTGCCACTCAGCACCGGGCCCACCAGGCGGGGTCGAAAGGGCTCGAAGAACCCCATGGCCTGCACCGCCGCCTCGCGCAGCGACCGCAGCCAGGCCCCCTGCTCCTCGCCGAGGAACAGCCGCTGGTATTCCACCAGCGCCGACTGTACCTCGCGGTTGCTGGGCAGGTTGCGGGTGTCCGGGGCACCCAGGCGTTCGGCGGCCTTGCGCTTGGCCTGGAAGTGGTCACGAACCCCCTCCTCGGCCATGATGCGGGCGGCCTCCTGGATGAGCCGCTCGCGCATGCGCTGGTCCTTGGTGTTGGATCGCTTGGCCATGACCCCTCCCGGGCTGACGCCCTGGCTAGAAGATATCCTGCTCCCGGCTGCCCGAGCCACTGCCGCCAGAGCCCCGCGGCGCCACATCGGGCAGATTGTCCTCGCGGAAGATCTCGAACATGCCACCCTCACCGGCCCGTACACGGCGCCCGTCCTCCGGGTCGATCCGCACGGTTACCAGCCCATCGGGCTGCCGCAGTGGCGCATCGGGCACCCCGTTGAGGGCCTGCTCCATGAAGTCGGTCCAGATGGGCAGCGCCGTGGATGCACCGGTCTCCCGGGGGCCCAACTGGTCATTGTTGTCAAAGCCCACCCAGGCACTGGCCACTACCCGGTTGTTATAGCCGACAAACCAGGCATCCCGGCCGTCGTTCGTGGTGCCCGTCTTGCCCGCCAGGTCGTTCCGCCCGAGACGCTGCGCGGCCCGACCGGTGCCCCGCTGAATCACGTCCTGCATGATGCTGGTCATCAGGTAGGCGTCGGTGGCCGGCAGGACCGAGTCCGCCACCGGTTGCAGCGCCACGCTACCGGCCTCCTCCTGCAGGTCGGTCTGCACCTGCATCCGGCTGCAGTCGACGCAGGCAACGGGCGGCCGAGCCTGGAAAAGGACCTCGCCCTGAGCGCTCTCGATCCGATCGATGAAGTGGGGCATCACACGGAAGCCGCCGTTGGCAAACAGGGCGTATCCCTGGGTCATGGCCAACGGCGTCATCTCCCCGCTGCCGAGGGCCAGCGAGAGGCCGTTGGGCATGACACTGGTGTCGAGCCCGATCCGGGCCAGGTAATCCAGCGTTTCATCGATGCCCACGTTGCGGAGCAGGCGGATCGAGGCCAGGTTACGCGAGTGCACCAGGGCCTCGCGGAAGCGGGTGGGTCCGTAGACCCGCCCGCTGTAGTTGGTCGGCCGCCAACTCGTCTCCAGGGATTCGTCATGCATGACGATCGGCGTGTCACTGAGCATGCTCGCCGGCGTGTAGCCCTGCTCCAGTGCAGCGGCGTAAATGAAGGGCTTGAACGCCGAGCCGGGCTGACGGCGCGATTGCACCGCGCGGTTGAAAGAACTGCGGAAGAAGTCGAAACCACCCGCCAACGCCAGTACCGCACCATTCTCCGGGTCCAGCGCCACCACTGAGCCCTCCACCGCCGGGATGGCAGCCAGCCTCGGAACATCCGGCGCGCGGTCCACCCGGATAATGTCACCGACCGAGACGACATCGGAAACGTTTTCGGGCGCTGGCCCCCGCGTGGTACGGCTGAGGTAGGGGCGCGCCCAGGCCATGCCCTCGAAGGGGAGCTCCAGCTCGCCGTGGCGACGCACCCAGACCCGGGCCAACTCCGCCTCGTCATCCACTGAGAGCACCAGCGCGGCCTCGAGCCCCCCGTACCGCGGATGGTCCACCAGCAGGGCTTCACGCTCACTCTCGTCCTCGTCACCGGTCAGCTCCACTTGCCGCTCGGGACCGCGATACCCTCGGCGATGGTCGTAGGCGCGCAGCCCGTCCCGCAACGCCCGGTCGGCGGCAGCCTGCATCCGCCCATCCACGGTGGTACGCACCACGTAACCGCCGGTGTAGGCCTCCTCCTCCCCGTACTGGGCCACCATGGTCTGACGCACCATCTCGGCCACGTAGGGGGCAGACACCTCCACGGGCGCGGCGTGGACCTCGGCGGTGATCGGCGCATCCACGGCCTCGGCGTGCTCCTCCGGGGTGATATAGCCCTCGGCCAGCATCCGGCCCAGCACGTAGGCGCGGCGGATCTTTGCCCGCGGGGGGTTCGCAATGGGGTTGTAGGCCGACGGGGCCTTCGGTAGACCGGCAATCATGGCGGTCTGCGCCAGGTCCAGCTCATCCACCGACTTGCCGTAGTAGATGCGCGCGGCCGCCCCCACGCCGTACGACCGTTGGCCCAGGTAAATCTTGTTCAGGTAAAGCTCAAGGATCTCCTCTTTGGAGAGGGTGCGCTCTATCTTGAGTGCAAGCAGGATCTCCTGCGCCTTGCGCTGGAAAGTCTGGTCCCGGGTCAGGAAGAAGTTCCGCGCCAACTGCATGGTAATGGTGCTGCCCCCGGGCCCCTTCTCACCGGTAAGCAGCAGGTGGCGCACGGCCCGGGCGATGCCTTGATAGTCGACACCCGGGTGGTCGAAAAAGCGGTCATCCTCTGCAGCGAGAAAGGCCTGCACCAACTGCGGCGGCAGGTCCTCGGACTGCAGCGGGATCCGCCGCTGTTCGCCGTACTCCGCTATCAGGCCACCCTCCCGGCTGACCACGCGCAGCGGAACCTGGAGACGGACATCGCGCAAGGTCTCCACCGATGGCAATCCCGGTGCAAGCATTGCGTAAGCCACCGCAGCGGCGATCAGCCCGACCAGGCCGAGGGAGACCACGCTGGCGAGCACCCAGAGAGATAGACGAGAGAGTAGCCGCATAGGATCGTAAGGCGCGCTTGGAGTAGAGCCGGAGGATAGAGTATATCAGGACAACCGCCATAAACCTTCGGTTCCGCTACGTGAAAGAATTCCTTGCATTGCTCTATAGTTGCGGCGAGTATTGATACAAAGACTCGAGAGAGTGAAATACTTGGGGCAATAATAGGGACTTTGCTGTGCAGATTTTCAGGAAGAAGCGACCGTCGTTGCTGGGCATCGATATCAGCACGACGGCCGTAAAACTGCTCGAATTCAGCGAGCAGCGGGGCGGAGGGCTTCAGGTAGAGAGTTACGCCGTCGAACTGCTGCCCGCCAACGCCGTGGTGGAGAAGAACGTCGTCGAGGTGGACGCCGTCTCCGACAGCATCAACGCGGCCTACCAGAAGTCCGGCAGTCGCACCAAGGGCGTTGCCCTGGCGGTGCCCTCCTCGGCGGCGATCAGCAAGGTGATCAACCTGGCGGCCGATCTGAACGACGAGGAAATGGAGGCGCAGATCCGCGCCCAGGCTGATCAGTACGTGCCCTACCCCCTCGATGAGGTCAATCTCGACTTCCAGCGCTTGGGCCCGGCACCCGGCCGGTCCGACGAAGTCCAGGTCCTGCTGGTTGCCTGCCGCAGTGACAACATCGAATCCCGGGTGGACGCCCTGGACGCCGCGGGCCTCACCGCCGAGGTGATGGACGTGGAGAGTTACGCGGTGGAGAACGCTTTCCACCTGATGTCCCGGGCGCTACCGGACAATGGCGATGGCAAAACGGTCGCCGTGGTGGATATCGGGGCCACCATGACCGCGCTGACTGTCATGGCCGACGACCGTATTGTCTACACCCGCGAACAGCTCTTCGGCGGCCGGCAACTCACCGAGGAGATCATGCGCCGCTACGACATGACCTTCGAGCAGGCGGGCAAGGCCAAGCGCCTGGGCGGGCTTCCCGACACCTACGAGCAGGAGGTGCTGGAGCCGTTCAAGGAGGCCATGGCCCAGCAGGTCTCGCGGGCGCTGCAGTTCTTCTTCGGTTCCGGCCAGACGAGCACTGTCGATTACGTGCTCTTCGCCGGCGGTTGTGCCACCATCCCCGGCGCCGCGCAGGTGGTGGCGGAACACACCGGTACGCCCACGGTGGTCGCCAACCCCTTCACGGGCATGACCGTGAACCGGCGCATTAACCCGAAGGTCCTGGCCGCCGACGCCCCGGCCATGATGATTGCCAGCGGACTGGCCATGAGGAGCTTTGACTGATGACCCGAATCAACCTCCTCCCCTGGCGGGAAGCCGAGCGCGAACAGCGCAAGAAGAGCTTTTTCATCCAACTCGGCGCGGCCGTTCTGGCCGCCGCGCTGGTCTGGTACGGGGCATCCTGGTACATGGACGGGCTGATCTCCCACCAGGAGGCCCGCAACGACCGAATACAGCAGGCCTCCCGAGAACTCGACAGCAAGATCGCCGAGATCGAGGACCTGGAACAGGAGCTGGAGCGGTTGCTCAGCCGCGCCGAGGTCATCCAGGACCTCCAGGATGGCCGGACCTCCGTGGTACAGCTGATGGAGGAGATGGTCTCCATCCTCCACGATGGCATCTACCTCACCCGGATACAGGAGCAGAATGGACGAGTCTCCATCCAGGGGCGCTCCCGCTCGCCGCAGGAAGTATCCGTCTTCCTGCAGAATATCGACAACTCCAGCCTGCTGGGCGACCCGGATCTCGACTCCTTCGAGGCCGGCGGCCCGGATGGAGACGGCCAGCCGCGTTACTACAACTTCGCGGCTCGCACGTCCCAGCAGGCTAATCGCTGAGCGCTCAGGGAGGACGCCCAATGAAGCTTGACGAACTCCGTGACCTGGACCCGAATAACCCCGGCGCCTGGCCGGGCGGGGTACGGGCAGCAGCCATTGCCCTGGTCTTCGTACTGGCGGTGGCCGGGGGCTGGCACTTTGGCT
>SR_TP_S13solDRAFT_1000091_pt1 | contig 48685 bp, 44 predicted proteins | sample SodReaTP_S13sol_FD_11159 | JGI IMG/M metagenome (IMG submission 11159) | reverse complement strand
CAAGCCATACCACCACCCGACAATCGCGGGGTGGAGCAGCCCGGTAGCTCGTCAGGCTCATAACCTGAAGGTCGCAGGTTCAAATCCTGCCCCCGCAACCAAACAGAACAAGGGCTTAGCCGAATAACACCGGCTAAGCCCTTTTCCCATGTCCGGACCATGTCCGCGATTTGCCGCCCGCAGGCCGTACTCACCGACTCGATCCGTGCCGTGGCGCCTGCTCCGTGGAAGCCTTGCCTGTCGCTCCCCGATCCCTGTCACGAAAGAATCACCCTTTGCCGGTTGACCTGGCTCGTCGCCTGTCGCCATCCTGGCAAGGTGATCTAGACCTTTTACCTGTTGGCGGAGGCGAGAGTGGGCCAGGCGCAGGGAGCGGGGCAGCAGTGGGTTCGCCGGCGCTGGATGGGCGTCCTGGCGCGCGCCTCCACCGCGACGCTGGAGCAGGCCTGGGCGGCCTTGGAGGCGCGGCCGGCCTACGACTTCCTGCGCCGGCCGGAGATCGGCATGGTCATGGTCCGCGCCCGCGCCGGGGGCAACGGCCAGCGCTTCAATCTGGGGGAGATGACGGTCACCCGCTGTACCCTGCGTCTCGCCGCAGCCGGGCCAGACGCCGGGCCTGAGCAGGCCCTCGCCGGCACCGCCTACGTCGCCGGGCGCGACGCCCGCAAGGCCGAGCTGGCCGCCGTCTTCGACGCGTTGCTGCAGGATCCCGCGCGCCGTCCGGCGCTGCTGGCCGCGGTGGTCGAGCCGCTCGCCGCCGAGCAGGCGGCGGCGCGGCGCGCCGCCGGCGCCCGGGCCGCGGCGAGCAAGGTGGAGTTCTTCACCGTCGCCCGCGAGGCCGGCGAGGCGGCCGGCGAAACGGCCGGGGCCGGGGAGAGCGGGCGATGAGCCCCGCCGCGCGCGAGGCCGCGCTGCGCAGTCTGCCCCCGGCCTTCGCCGAGGAGGTGCTGGACGCCCAGGCCTGCTTCCGCGAGGCGATGGAGGCCATGGCGCGGCCCGGCGTGCCGCGCAGGCTACCGGCCGTCCCCGGCCTGCCGGGGCCGCTGCAGCCGGCGACGGCGGCGCTGCTGCTGACGCTCTGCGACCTCGACACGCCGGTCTGGCTCGACCACGCCGTCTGCGACAGCGGCGAGGTGGCGGCCTGGCTGCGCTTCCACCGCGGTGCGCCGATCGCCGGCCGGCCCGAGGAGGCCGCCTTCGCCGTGGTCGCAGACCCGGCCTCGCTGCCGCCACTCGACCACTTCCGACTGGGCGATCCGGAGTATCCGGACCGCGGCGCCACGCTGCTGATCCAGGTCGCGGACTTCCGCGACGACCGCGGCCCGCTCTGGAGCGGCCCCGGCCTGGCGGCACCGCTGCGGCTGCAGCCGCTCGGCCTGCCCGACCGCGTCTGGGCCGAGCGGCGCGCGCTGGCCTCGCTCTTCCCGCTGGGCCTGGATCTGATCTTCACCGCCGGCAGCCGCCTGGTGGCGCTGCCGCGCAGCACCCGACTGGAGGACTGAGCCGGTGTACGTCGCGGTCAAGGGAGGCGAGAAGGCGATCGAGGCCTCGCTGCGGCTGCTGGCCGAGGCGCGGCGCGGCGACCCGGCCGTGCCGGAGCTGAGCCTGGAGCAGATCAAGCAGCAGATGACGCTGGCGGTCGACCGCGTCATGACCGAGGGCTCGCTCTACGACCCCGATCTGGCGGCGCTGGCGGTCAAGCAGGCGCGCGGCGACCTGATCGAGGCGATCTTCCTGCTGCGCGCCTACCGCACGACGCTGCCCCGCTTCGCCGACTCGCAGCCGCTCGACACCGGCCGCATGACCCTGGAGCGGCGCATTTCGGCGATCTTCAAGGACCTGCCCGGCGGCCAGCTGCTGGGGCCGACCTTCGACTACAGCCACCGCCTGCTGGACTTCGCCCTGGCCGCCGAGGGCGCCGCACCGCCGGAGGCCCCGGCGCCCGGCGAGCCGCCACCCGACTACGTGCCGCGGGTCTCGGACATCCTCGGCAGCGAGGGCCTGCTGGAGCAGGAGGTGCCGGACGACGACGGTCTCGCGGTCGCCGACCTCACGCGCGAGCCGCTGCCGCTGCCGGCCGGCCGCGACGTGCGGCTGCAGAACCTGGCGCGCGGCGACGAGGGCTTCCTGCTGGCGCTCGGCTACTCGACGCAGCGCGGTTACGGCCGCACCCATCCCTTCGCCGGCGAGATTCGCAGCGGCAGCCTGGCGGTGGAGATCGTGCCGGAGGAGCTCGGCTTTCCCATCGAGATCGGCGAGATCGAGGTGACCGAGTGCCAGATGGTCACGCAATTCGCCGGCAGCGAGGAAAAGCCGCCGCAGTTCACCAGCGGCTATGGCCTCGCCTTCGGCCGCGCCGAGCGCAAGGCCATGGCCATGGCCCTGGTCGACCGCTCGCTGCGCGCCGCCGAGCTGGGCGAGGAGGAGGGGGCGCCGGCGCAGGACGAGGAATTCGTCCTCTATCACAGCGACAACGTCGAAGCGTCGGGCTTCCTCCAGCATCTCAAGCTGCCGCACTACGTCGACTTCCAGAGCGAACTGGGCCTGCTGCGGCGCCTCCGCCGCGACCGGGAGCAAGCGGCGGCAACGAGAGCGGACGACGGGCGGGAGGCGGCGGAATGAGCGAGACCGGCTACAACTTCGCCTATCTGGACGAGCAGACGAAGCGGATGATCCGCCGGGCAATCCTGAAGGCCCTGGCGATCCCGGGCTACCAGGTGCCCTTCGGCAGCCGCGAGATGCCGCTGCCCTACGGCTGGGGCACCGGCGGCATTCAGGTGACCGCCGCCGTGATCGGCCCGGGCGAGGTGCTGAAGGTGATCGACCAGGGCGCCGACGACACCAGCAACGCCGTCAACATCCGCCGCTTCTTCGCGCGCACCGCCGGGGTGGCCACCACCGAGCGCACCAGCGAGGCGACGCTGATCCAGACCCGCCACCGCATTCCCGAGACGCCGCTGGCGGAGGGCCAGGTGATGGTCTTCCAGGTGCCGATCCCGGAGCCGCTGCGCTGGCTGGAGCCGCGCGAGACCGAGACCCGCAAGATGCACGCGCTCTGCGAGTACGGCGTCATGCACGTGCGCCTCTACGAGGACATCGCCCAGCTCGGCCGCATCGGCACGGCCTACGACTATCCGGTCCGCGTCGACGGACGCTATCTCGCGCGGCCCTCGCCGATCCCCAAGTTCGACAACCCCAAGCTCCACATGAACCCGGCCGTTCTGCTCTTCGGGGCGGGGCGGGAGAAGCGCATCTACGCCATCCCCCCCTACACCCGGGTGGAGAGCCTGGACTTCGAGGACCACCCCTTCGAGATCGAGACCTGGGACGAGTGCTGCGGGCTCTGCGGCGCCACCGACTCCTTCCTGGACGAGGTGATCGTCGACGACCGCGGCACGCGCCTCTACGTCTGCTCCGACAGCGACTACTGCGCGCGGCGGCGCGAGGCCGGGCACCTGGGGCCGCAGGGCGGCGAGCCGCCGGGCGGGCAGGCGAAAGGGGAGGCACGGCCATGACGTCGACGGGCGATCCCCTGCTGCGGGCGATCGACGTGAGCCAGACCTTCGGCAGCCTGCGCGCCTGCGACGAGGTCTCCCTNGAGCTCTTCCCAGGCGAACTGCTTTGCATCGTCGGGGAATCCGGCTCCGGCAAGACCACGCTGCTGTCGATCCTCTCCGGCCGACGCCCGCCTGACGCGGGCAGCGTCCGCTACGACGGCCGCGACATCTATGCCCTGCCGGAGGGCGAGCGCCGGCGGCTGCTGCGCAGCGAGTGGGGCGTGGTGCACCAGAACCCGCGCGACGGCCTGCGCATGGGCGTGTCCGCCGGCGCCAACATCGGCGAGCGGCTGATGGCCCTGGGGGAGCGCCGCTACGGCAGCCTGCGGCAGACGGCGGAAAGCTGGCTGGCCCGGGTGGAGATCGACGTCGGCCGCCTCGACGACCGGCCCGAGACCTTCTCGGGGGGCATGCAGCAGCGCCTGCAGATCGCCCGCAACCTGGTGACCGGGCCGCGCCTGGTCTTCATGGACGAGCCGACCGGCGGCCTCGACGTCTCGGTCCAGGCGCGGCTGCTCGACCTGCTGCGCGGCCTGGCGGCAGAGCTGGACCTGGCGGCGGTGATCGTCACCCACGACCTGGCGGTGGCGCGCCTGCTGGCCGACCGTCTGATGGTGATGCAGCGCGGCCGGGTGGTGGAGGCCGGGCTGACCGACCAGTTGCTGGACGACCCGCAGCACCCCTATACCCAGCTGCTGGTCTCCTCCGTACTGCAGGCCTGAGGCGCCAGGGAAGGAAGCAGAGCATGACCTTGATGCTGCGCACCGAGGGGCTGGCCAAGACCTTCGTGCTGCACACCCAGGGCGGCAAGCGGTTGCCGGTGCTGGGCGGCGTCGAGTTCGCCGTCGCCGCCGGCGAGTGCGTCGCGTTGCACGGTCCCTCCGGCAGCGGCAAGTCGACCCTGCTGCGCTGCCTCTACGGCAACTACAAGCCCAGCGCCGGCCGGGTGCTGCTGCGCGACGGCGACCGCGAGATCGACCTGACCGCGGCCGCGCCCGGCGAGGTGATCGCGCTGCGCCGCGGCCTGCTGACCGTGGTGACCCAGTTCCTGCGGGTGATCCCGCGCGTGCCCGCCCTGGAGATCGTCGCCGAGCCGGCCCGGGCCTCGGGCCTGCCGGCGGAGGAGGCGCGGGCGCGCGCCGCCGCCCTGCTGACCCGCCTGCGCATCCCGGAACCGCTCTGGGGTCTGGCGCCGGCCACCTTCTCCGGCGGCGAGCAGCAGCGCGTGAACCTGGCGCGGGGCTTCGTGGTGGAGCGGCCCATCCTGCTGCTGGACGAGCCCACCGCCTCGCTCGACCCCGCCAATCGTGAGACGGTGATCGAACTGATCCTGGAGGCCAAGGCCCGGGGCGCGGCGGTTGCCGGGATCTTCCACGACGCCGAAGTGCGCAGCCGGGCCGCCGACCGCCTCTTCGAGCTGCAGGAGGGAAAGGCGGCGGCATGACCGACGAGCTTCTGCTGTCCAACGCGAGGATCGTCACGCCCGATCGGGTGGTCGATGGCACGCTGCGCCTCGCCGGCGGGCGCATCGCCGAGGTGGCGGAGGGGGCGACGGCCGCGCCCGGCGCGCTGGACCTGGAGGGCGACGTGCTGATCCCCGGGCTGGTGGAGCTGCACACCGACGCCCTGGAACGGCACCTGCAGCCGCGCCCCGGTACCGATTGGCCGGTGGCCGAGGCGGTGGTGGCCCACGACGCGCAGATCCTGGCCTCGGGCATCACCACGGTGCTCGACGCCGTGGCGCTGGGCGACATCGTCGTCGACGGCGCGCGGGTACAGCGGCTGCAGCCTGTCCTGGAGGGGCTGGCCGAGGCGCGGCGTCTGGGGGTGCTGAAGGCCGATCACCTGCTGCACCTGCGCTGCGAGATCTCCTTCCCGGGCCTGCCGGCGCTGCTGGAGGCGGCGGTGGCGGACCCCGCCGTGCGGCTGATCTCGGTGATGGACCATACACCGGGCCAGCGCCAGTTCGTCAGCCTGGAGACCTACGCCACCTACTACCAGGGCAAGTACGGCCTGTCGGACGCCGCCTTCGCCGCCTTCGTGGCGCAGCGCCGCCTCGAGCAGGAGCGCTATGCCGCCGCCCATCGCCGGCTGGTGGTGGAGACCGCCCGGCGGCGCGGCATCGCCCTGGCCAGCCACGACGACGCGACCCCCGCGCATGTCGCCGAGGCGGTCGCCGACGGCATGGCGCTGGCCGAGTTCCCCACCACGGTCGAGGCCGCCGAGGGCAGCCGCGCCGGCGGGCTGGCGGTGATGATGGGGGCGCCGAACCTGGTGCGCGGCGGCTCCCATTCCGGCAACGTCTCGGCCCGCGAGCTGGCGGCGCGCGGGCTGCTCGACATCGTCTCCAGCGACTACGTGCCGGCCAGCCTGCTGCAGTCGGCCTTCCTGCTGGCCGGGCCGCTGGCGCTCATGACCCTGCCGCAGGCCGTGGCGGCGGTCACCTCGGCGCCGGCGCGGGCGGCCGGGCTGGCCGATCGCGGGGCGATCGAGCCGGGTCTGCGGGCCGACCTGCTGCGGGTGCGCCGCCACGGCACGCTGGCGACCGTCGAGGCGGTCTGGCGGGAGGGGCGGCGTGTCGGCTGACGGGCGCCCGCCGGCGGCGGGGCGGCTCTTCCTGGTGGTCGGACCCAGCGGTGCCGGCAAGGACAGCCTGATCGCCGCGGCGCGCGAGCGCCTGGATCCGTCGCGCTTCCACTTCGCGCGCCGCACCATCACTCGGCCGCTCGACGCCGGCGGCGAGGTCCACGCGGAGGCCACGGCGGAGGAGTTCATCGCGCTGGAGACGGCCGGGCGCTTCGCTCTCTCCTGGCGCGCCCACGGCCTCGCCTACGGCATCCCGCGCGGCATCGAGGCGGAGCTGGCCGCCAGCCGTGGCGTGGTCGCCAACGTCTCCCGCGCGGTGATCGCCGAGGCGCGCCGGCGCTTTCCGGGCCTGCGCGTGCTGCTGGTCACGGCGCCGACCGCGGTGCTGGCCCAGCGGCTGGCCGGCCGTGGCCGCGAGACGCCCGAAGCGGTGGCGGCGCGCCTGGAGCGCGCGGGCTACGCCGAGCCACAAGGGCCGGACGTCGTGCGCATCGTCAACGACGGCCCCCTGGAGGCGGCGGTGCCGCGCTTCCTGGAGGCCCTGACGGCGCCCTGATCGAAGGCCGAGGCGGGGGCAGCAGCCTCGGCGGTCACGAGCTCTGGGCTCCTCTCAGGGGAAAGCGCGCCGCCAGCACGAAGGGATCGCCTGCGGCCGGCTGGTGGAAGAGGCTCAGGGCGTCGCAGGGCAGCGGTGCTGCCAGGGCCTCGGCGAAATGGGCTTCGGCCGCCGCCGCCAGCACGCCGCGCTCCGCGTCGGGCAGCCGCTCGGACAGCGTCATGTGAAAGCGGAAGCGCTGCATCACGTAGGGATAGCCCCAGCGTCGCAGCAGCGCCTCCTCCTCGGCTGTGAGGCCGGTGCCGCGCCGCCGCGCCAGCTCCGCCTCGCCGGGGGCGGCGCGGAAGGCATCGAGCTCGGCGACGCAGCGCGCCGCCAGCGCCTCCAACGGTGGGCAGGGGGCGGTCGGCAGCAGGGCGAGGAAGCCGCCTATGGTGCCGACCTGCAGCGGCGGCAGGGGGAAGGCCTCGACCTCGCCGGCCAGCGTGGCCAGGGCCCGCTGAAGTTCCTCCGCCTCGGCTCCCGCGGCCAGGGCGAAGGGGGGCTTCAGCGTGCCGTGGAAGCCGTAGCGGCGGGGCGAGGCCGTCGCCGCGGCGAAGCGCTCCGCGTCCAGCCCGGCCGGCGGCGCAACCTGAGCGACGGGCGCGCCGCTCGGATCGCGGCCCAGCCAGGCGGCGGCGCGGCGCCACAGCGGGCTGTCCGGCGGGGGCGCGAAGTAGACGGCCCAGCGCGCGCTCACGACAGAGCCGCCTTGCACCTTTCGGTGCCGTGGTCGAAGTTCAGCGGAGCGAAGGTCCAGGGGGCGGGATGCGGATGGGCGAGACGGTGAACAGGCGCGGCGGCGAGCCGCTCTGGCGGCAGATCGAGCGGGGGCTGGCGGCCGACATCGCCGGCGGCGTCTTCCCGGCGGGTTCGCAGCTGCCCAAGGAGGCCGTTCTGGCGGCGCGTTTCCAGGTCAACCGCCACACCCTGCGCCGCGCCGTGGCGGCGCTGCAGGAAGCCGGGCTGGTGCGGGTCGAGCAGGGGCGCGGCACCTTCGTGCAGGAAGAGGTGATCGACTACCCGGTCGCCCGTCGGACCCGCTTCAGCGAGAACATCCTGCGCATCCAGCGCCACCCCGAGGGCCGCCTGGTCGAGGCGGCGGTGGAGCCGGCCGAGGCCGAGGTGGCCAAGGGGCTGGAACTGCGCCGCGGCAGCTCGGTGGTGCGGCTGGAGCGGCTGGGCATGGCCGACGGTCGGCCGATCAGCATTACCTCGCACTACTTCCCCCATCACCGCTTTCCCGATCTCATCGAGCATTTCCGTGCGTCCGGCTCCATCACCAAGGCGCTGGCCGCCCAGGGCCTCGCCGACTACACCCGCAAGTTCAGCCGCGTGACCGCCGCCCTGCCGGAAGCGGAGGAGGCCCGCCTGCTGCAGCAGCCCCGCAACCAGCCGATCCTGCTGGTCGAGAGCGTCAACGTCGACGCCGAGGGCCGCCCGATCGAATACGCCCACTCCCGCATGGCCGCGATCCGCGTGAACCTCGTCTTCGAGCCCTGAGACGGGCGCGAGACCGAATAGCACAGGGCCGGTTATCGTCGTGTGACGCTTCGTCATTCGCCTGTCAAACGAAGCTGCTAGGAAGCCGGGACGAGTCTCCTGCAGGGGAAAGAGAGCATGCAGCGCGTGACGATCGTCGGCGCGGAAGTCCTGGTCGGCGAGGAGGGCGAGCCGCGGCCCTCGACGGTCGTCGTCGAGGAGGGGTGCGTCGCCGCCCTGCTGCCGCCGGAGGCGCCGCTGCCGCGTGGACCGCGACTCGACGGCACCGGGCTGATGTTGGCCCCGGGGATCGTCGACCTGCACGGCGACGCCTTCGAGCGGCAGATGATGCCGCGGCCCGGCGTGCATATCGACCCGGCCGTGGCCCTGCTCGAAACCGACCGGCAGCTGGTGGCCAACGGCATCACCACGGCCTACCACGGCATCACCTATTCCTGGGAGCCGGGGCTGCGCGGTCGCGAGTCCTGCCTGGCGCTGATCGAGACGCTGCAGGGTCTGAACGGCCGGCTGGCCTGCGACACGCGCCTGCACCTGCGCTTCGAGACCTACAACCTGGACGGCCTCGAGGACGCCCTGGGCTGGATCGCGGCGCGGCAGGTCGACCTGCTCGCCTTCAACGACCACTTCGCCCCGATCGCCGGCGGCACCATGGATCCGCGCAAGGTCGAGACCTACGCCCAGCGCGCCGGGCTGAGCCGCGACGGCTACGCGGCCCTGGTGGCGCGCGTCGGCGCCAACGCGGAGCGGGTGCCGGCCCTGGTGGCGCGGCTGGCGGAGGCGGCCCGGGCGGCCGGCCTACCGCTGATGTCGCACGACGACGAGAGCCCGGCGATGCGGCGCGACTACGATGCCCTGGGCTGCGGCATCGCCGAGTTCCCCAAGACGCGGGAGACGGCGGCGGCCGCGCGCGAACTGGGTAACGCGGTGGTTTTCGGTGCCCCCAACGTGCTGCGCGGCGGCAGCCACAACGGCATGGTGCGGGCCGCCGACATGGTGGCCGACGGCCTCTGCGACGTGCTCGCTTCGGACTACTACTATCCGGCGCCGCTGCTGGCGCCCTTCCGCCTCGCCGCCGAGGGACTGCTGGGCTTGGGTGCCGCCTGGCGCCTGGTTTCCAGCAACCCGGCCCGCGCGGCCGGCCTGGACGACCGCGACACCATCGCCGAGGGCAAGCGCGCCGATCTGGTCCTGCTGGCCCGGCCCGAAGGCGGCGCGCCGGCCCGGGCCGTGGCGACCCTGGTCGAAGGCCAGCCGGTGCATCTCGCCGAAGGCCGCCGCCTAGCCGCCTGAGGGCGGGGCCGTGGCGCCGCCGCCCTGTCTCGCGGGCTTCGAGGCGCGCCGCTCTACATCAGCCGGCGGCGCAGGGCGCCGCTGGCCTGCTCCACGAGCAGCACCAGCACGAAGATGGCCAGGATGATGGTGGCGGCCAGGTCGTAGGCGAAGAGGTCCATGGCCACCTTCAGCTCGATGCCGATGCCGCCGGCACCGACCAGGCCGAGGATCACCGAGGAGCGGGTCGCCTTCTCCAGCGAGAAGAGGCTGGTGGCGGTGAAGGAGGGCAGGGCGGCGGGGATCACGGCGGAGAAGACCAGACCGGTGCGGCTGGCGCCGATCGCCGTCAGCGCCTCCTGCGGCCCCTTCTCCTGCTCCTCCATGGCCTCGGCGAAGAAGCGGCCGCAGAAGCCGATGGTGTCGATCATGATCGCCAGCGTGCCGGCGAAGGGGCCGAGGCCGACGGCGATGACGAAGAACAGCGCCCAGATCAGGTCCGGCACGGTGCGGAAGAAGGCGATCAGGCTGCGTGCCGCGTGACGCACCAGCGGGTGGGGGCTCAGCCCCCGCGCGGCCAGGACGGCCAGCGGTAGGGCGAGGATCACCCCCAGCACCGTTCCGACCACCGCCATCTGGAAGGTGACCAGCAGCGCCTTGCCGATGGCCGGCAGGCGCTCGAGGTTCGGCGGGAACATGCGGTCCAGCATGCGGCCGATCGCCGGCAGGCCGTCGGCAAGGCGGCCCAGCGAGAAGCCGGTGCCCTGCACGGCGGCGACCAGGAAGGCCAGCGCCAGAACCCAGCCGAGGAAGGCCAGGGGGTGCGGGCGATCGAAGCGCGGCGGCAGGCCGTGCGGCCGGGAGCCTGCCGGAGCAGGGGGCATCTCGGTCATGTCCGGACCTCAGTCGTAGAGCGCGCGCAGGCGCTCGATGTCCTGGTCGGCACTGGCCGCTTCCAGCTCCACCCGGCCGGCGCGCAGGGCGACGAGCCGGTCGGAATGGTCCAGCGCGTGGCGCAGATTGTGCGAGGTGAAGAGCAGCGAGATCCCCTCCTCGCGCAGCAGCCGCACGAAGAGCGCCATGACCTCCTCGCCGGCCGCCGGGTCCAGGCTGGCGACCGGCTCGTCGGCCACCACCAGCTCGGGCCGCTGCATCAGTGCCCGGGCGATGGCGACACGCTGGCTCTGGCCGCCCGAGAGCGAGGCTGCGCGCTGGCCGGCGAAGCGGGCGAGGCCGACCCGCTCCAGGCAAGCCAGCGCCTCCTCGCGCAGCCGCCGCGGCGCAGTCGGCGCGTACCAGGCCAGGGGGCCGTCGCCGCGCGCCTGGGCGCCGTGCAGCACGTTGCTGAGCGCCGAGAGCCGCGGCACCAGGTTGTGTCTCTGGAAGACGAAACCGACCCGCGCCCGCAGCCGCCGCAGACGGCCGCGGGACAGGCCGGTCAGCGGCTCGCCGAGCAGCTCGATGCGGCCCTGGTCGGGCTCGACGAGTCGCAGGCAGCAGCGCAGCAGGGTCGACTTGCCGGCGCCGTTCGCGCCCAGCAGCGCGAGGGCCTCGCCGCGGCCGAGCTGCAGGTCGACGTCGTCGAGCACCGGGGGCCCCTCGACACCGAAGCGCTTGTGCAGCCCCCTGGCCCGCAGCACGGGCTCGGCGGCCGCCGCCGTCTCGGCAGCGGCCGCCGTCTCCCGCGGCAGGGCGAGAGCGAGCGCCATCAGTCGCCCACGAACTCGGCGTACTCGGGGAAGCCGATGGTCGCGTACATCGAGCGGACGTAGTTGTAGTCGGCATCGGTGACGCTCGGGCGGAAGCCGCCGCCGGCGAACTTCTGGTTGTCCTCGCCGCTCATCATCGCCTGCAGCAGCTCCGCCTCGTGGTCGGCGAAGAGCCGGCGCAGGGTCTCGACGGTCTCCGGCGCGACATGGGCGCCGGCCAGAAGGATGTCGTCCGGCAGGTCGCGGCCGCGGGCGACGACGCGGAACTTCGTCTCCGGGAAGGCCTCGCGGATCCGGCGCAGGTGGACGAAGTTCATGCCGACACCGGCCACGTCGCCGCGGATCATGGCCTCGACCGCGACGTTGCGGGAGATGTTCAGCGCCTCGTAGTCGACGCCCGGCCGCAGGCCCTGGTCGGCCAGCGCCTGCATCGGTCCGAGGTGGGCCGAGGTCGAGCCGACGTCGCCGAAGGCGATCTTGCTGCCGCGCAGGTCCTCGGCGGTGTTGTAGGGGCTGTCGGCCAGTACGACCACCTGGGCGAAGTAGTCCGGGCGCTGGAAGGCGACCACCGGCACGGCCTCCAGCCGGCGGTTGAAGACCACGTACTCGGCCGGGCCGGTCAGCACGAAGTCGACGCGCTCGGCGCCCATGGCCTCGACCGCGGCGGTGCGGCTGTTGACGGGATAGAACTCGATCGTCATGCCGCTGCGCGCCTCCAGGACCTCCTTGAAGTCCTCGAACTCGCGCTGCAGCTGCTCCAGGCCGGCCAGGTCGGTCACGGCGAAGCGGACCGTCTCGCTCGCCTGCGCCATCGCGCCGCCGAGGGAGATCAGGGCGGCCGCGCCAAGGGCGGCCAGTGTCTTCAGGCGCATCTCGTCGGTCTCCGTCGCTGGTCGATCGGGGGACGACGACCGGCGGTCGCCTCTGCCCGCTCGGCGATAGGTCTAGATGCCTTTGATGACGCCGGCTTTACGCCTGGATTATGAAACCGCTACGTTCGAGAGCCGACCCTGGAGGCGGCGAGGATGCCGTGGACCGGGAGGTCGGCCTTGCGTCGCATCGCCGAGCGGCCCCTCCCGTTGCGCCGCCGAGCCCGAGGGGCTCAAATGCCTCCGCCGGCGCGAATCGACGCGGCCGGGGCCGGCAGCGAGGCGGGTCGGGCGCGCGGTGTGATGGGGAAGCCATGAAACTTCGGGACCTGGACGTTCTGGTCGTGGGCACCCCGCCGCCGGGTTGGGGCGGGCGCTACTGGATCTTCGTCAAGCTGACCAGCGACGACGGCATCGTCGGCTACGGCGAGGTCTATGCCGCCTCGGTCGGCCCGAAGGCGATGCGGGCGGTGATCGAGGACGTCTTCGAGCGCCACATGCGGGGCGAGAGCCCCGAGAACCTCGAGCTGCTGTTCCGCCGCGCCTATTCCTCGGGTTTCACGCAGCGCCCCGACCTGACGGTGATGGGCGCCTTCTCGGGCCTGGAGATCGCCTGCTGGGACATTCTGGGCAAGGCGCGCGGGCGGCCCGTGCACGCCCTGCTGGGCGGGCGGATGAACGATCCGATCCGCGCCTATACCTACCTCTACCCCCTGCCGCACCACGCCAAGGCCGAGTTCTGGACCTCGCCCGAGATGAACGCGGAAGCGGCGCTGGCGGCGGTGGAGCAGGGCTTCACCGCGGTCAAGCTCGACCCGGCCGGCCCCTATACCCTGCGCGGCGGCCATCAGCCCGCGCTGTGGGACATCGACCTCTCGGTGCGGATGCTGCGTGCCATCCGCGAGGCGGTGGGCGAGCGCGCCGACATCCTCTTCGGCACCCACGGCCAGTTCACCCCGTCCGGCGCGATCCGCCTGGGCCAGGCGATCGAGCCCTTCCTGCCGCTCTGGTACGAAGAGCCGATCCCGCCCGACAACCTGCTGGACTTCGCGCAGGTGGCGCAGGCCGTGCGGATTCCGATCGCGACGGGCGAGCGACTGACCACCAAGGCCGAGTTCGCCACCCTGCTGCGAAGCGGCGGCGCCTCGATCCTGCAGCCGGCGCTGGGACGCTCGGGCGGCATCCTGGAGACCAAGAAGATCGCCGCCATCGCCGAGGCCTTCGGCGCCCAGGTCGCCCCGCACCTCTATGCCGGGCCGGTGGAATGGGCCGCCAACGTCCAGCTGGCGGCGAACATTCCCAACCTGCTGATGGTCGAGAGCATCCAGACCGGCGGGGAGTTCCACCTGCCGCTGATCCGCCACGCGATCCGGGTCGAGGGCGGCTTCATCCGCGCGCCGCAGGCGCCGGGACTGGGGATCGACTTCGACGAGGACCTGGCCCGCGCTCATCCCTACGAGGGGACGGCGCTGCATCTGGAGATGCAGGAGGCCCCCTGCGACTACGCCAGCGGCAACGCCTTCGCGGGCGGGGCGCCGCGCGACTGAGGCGGCGCTACTCCAGGCGGGCCGGGAAGCCTGGCGCGCGCAGGTCGGTCTGCAGCAGGTCTTCCAGCAGTTTGGCGATCATCGGCGACTCGGCCTCGCCGCCGTAGGCCGCGCGCGCCGCGACGTAGGTCTGCTCCGTCGCCGCCGCCAGCTCGAGCGGCACGCCGAACTCCCGCCCGAAGGCGAGCGCGAAGCCGAGGTCCTTCAGCGCCAGATCGACGCTGAAGGCGACGTCGTAGCTGCCGTTGAGGATCAGCGCGCCCTCGGTCTCGTGCACGAAGGAGGTGCCGGAGGACTCCTTGATCGCCTCCCAGGCCTGGCCGAGGTCGAGCCCGCCGCGCCGGGCGAGCATCAGCGCCTCGGCGGAGGCCTTCAGGTGGATGAAGGCCAGCATGTTGGTGATGACCTTGATGACCGCCGCCGACCCCAGGTCGCCCATGTGGAACTGGCGGTTGCCGATGGCCTGCAGCGCCGGCAGGTGCAGCTCGTAGAGATCGCGCGGGCCGCCGGCCAGCACGGTGATCTCGCCGCGCGCGGCCAGATGCACGCCGCCGGTCACCGGCGCTTCGAGCAGCCGCACGCCCGCCTCCTCGGCCAGCGCACCGAGCCTCAGGATGTCGTCGCGGCCCAGCGTCGAATTCTCGATCCAGCTCGCTCCGGCCTTCAGCTGCGGCAGCATGGCGCGCAGGACCTTCTCCGAGACGGCGGGGGAGGGCAGGCAGGTGAAGACGTGATCCACCTGGGCCGCCAGCTCGGCGGGGCTGTCGGCCCAGTCGGCGCCGGCCTCGAGGTGGCGCTGCGCCAGCCCGGGGTCGAGGTCGTGCACCACCAGCGCGAATCCCGCCCGCCGCAGGCTGGCCGCCAGGTGTCCGCCCAGATTGCCGAGCCCGACATAGCCGTAGATCATGCCCCGTAGCCCACCAGCGCCTTGACCTCGCAGAAGTCGCGGATGCCCCAGTCGGCATACTCGCGGCCGTTGCCAGACTGCTTGTAGCCGCCGAAGGGCGCGTAGAGGTCCCAGTCCGGCGCGTTGATCTGCACCTGGCCGGCGCGCAGCCGGCGCGCCACCGCGCGTGCCTCGGACAGTTCGCCGCTGACGTAGGCGGCCAGTCCGTAGGGCGTGTCGTTCGCCATCTCCACCGCCGCCTCGACCCTGTCGTAGGGCAGGATGCACAGCACCGGGCCGAAGATCTCCTCGCGCGCGACGGTCATGTCGTTGCCGACCTCGGAGAACACGGTCGGCCGCACGAACCAGCCGCGGTTCAGATGCTCGGGCCGCCCGGTGCCGCCGCAGACCAGCCGGGCGCCTTCGCGCAGCCCCGCCTCGATCAGCCCTTGCACCTTGTCGAACTGCGCCTTGGACACGAGCGGGCCCAGCGTGGTGGCGGGATCGCGCGTGTCGCCGATCACCGCCTCCGCCGCCACCTGCGCCGCGATCGCCTCCACCTCCGCCAGCCGCCCGCGCGGCACGAACATCCGCGTCGGCGCGTCGCAGCTCTGGCCGCTGTTGCCGAGACAGCCCTCCACCCCGCCGCGAACCGCCTGCGCCAGATCGGCCGAGGGCAGGATGATGTTGGCGGACTTGCCGCCGAGTTCCTGCGCCACGCGCTTGACCGTGGGGGCGGCCAGCGCTGCCACCGCCGTGCCGGCGCGGGTGGAGCCGGTGAAGCTGATCATGTCCAGGTCCGGGTGGGCGGCGAGATGCGCGCCCACTTCGGGCCCCAGGCCCTGGACGAGGTTGAACACGCCCGGCGGCCCCCCCCCCCCCGCCGCATGGCAGACCTCGGCGAAGAGCGCGGCCGAGAGCGGCGCGATCTCGCTGGGCTTCAGCACCATGGTGCAGCCGGCGGCGAGCGCCGGCGCCACCTTGCAGACGATCTGGTTCATCGGCCAGTTCCAGGGCGTGATCAGCCCGCAGGCGCCGATGCCCTCGTGCAGGATCAGGGTAGCGCCGCGCCGCTCTTCCCAGGCGAAGGCCTCGGCCGCGGCGATGGTCGCCTCGAGGTGCGCCTCGCCCGCGCCGACCTGCGCCTCGCGCGCCCAGGTGATCGGCGCGCCCATCTCGGCGCGCATGGCCTCGGCGAAGTCCTCGGCGCGCGCCCGATAGACTTCGAGGATTCGCCGCAGCAGGGCGACGCGCTCCGCCAGCGGCACCCGCGACCAGCCGTCGAAGGCCGCGCGCGCCGCCGCCACGGCCCGGTCGGCGTCGGCGGGCGTGCCCAGGGGCAGCTGGGCCAGGACCGTCTCGCTCGCCGGGTCTTCCACGGCCAGGCGGGCATCGGAGAGAGGCTCCACCCATTCTCCGCCGATGTAGAAGCGTGACAGCGTCTCGGGGATCATCGCGTCCTCACTCGAAGTAGATGTTCCACCGCGCCCGGATCGCGGCATCGATCTCCGGGTCGATCGTGCAGCCGGCCCTGGCGAGGATCTCGTTCTTGCGGGCGATCGCCCGGTCGAGGAGCTGCGGCCGTCCCGCCTCGACCCATTCCTTGGGGCTCATGCGGTTGCCCACCTTGGGGTAGACGTATTCCCTCTGCATCAGGGCCAGCGTCTGATCCGAGCCGAGGTAGTGCCCCGGGCCGCCGTCCAGGCAGACGGACTTCATCACCTCGATCGAGGTCGAGTCCTCCGTCACCTCGATGCCGCGCACCACGCGCAGCGCCTGCCCCAGAATGTCGTCGCCCATCACCAGAGATTCCAGGCAGAAGCCCAGCAGCGAGGCGTGCATGCCCACGGCCTCGTAGACCATGTTCAGCCCCGAGGCCCCGGCCAGGACGTTGGTGATCATCTGCTCCCAGCCGGCCTGCATGTCGGGCAGCTTGCTGTCGGAGATCCCGGCCGCCGCCCCGCCGGGCAGGTCGTAGAAGCGATGCATCTGCGCGCAGCCGGCGGTCAGCAGCGCCTGTTCGGCGCTGCCCCCCGACATGGCGCCGCTGCGCAGGTCCGATACGAAGGGCCAGGTGCCGAAGATGCAGGGTGCGCCGGGCCGGACCGCATTGGCATAGACGAGGCCGGCGAGGCATTCCGCCACGGCCTGTACGATGGTGAGCGCGATCGAGGCCGGCGCCGTCGCCCCGGCCTGGCCGGCCGAGAGCAGCAGCACGGGCATGCCGCCGCGCACGCAGGCCTCCAGGGTGACGCAGCTCTCCTCGGCGAACTTCATCGGCGGCACGACGAAGCAGTTGGAGTTGCTGACGAAGGGCCGCGCCCGCCAGTTCTCCTCGCCGCCCGCCACCAGGTGCAGCAGCTCGAAGCAACCCTGCACGTGCGAAGGATCGCCGAAGGAGGTGCCCACGTGCTTTGTCGTGCCCGAAAGGCAGGCATAGAGCGTGTTCACGTCCATCTCGTAGTTGTCCGCCACGTCGCGGCAGACCAGGGCGCGCTGGAAGAAGTGCACGTTGTCGAGATGTTGCACCAGCCGGGCGGCGTCGTAGAGATCCTGCGCCGTGCTGTCACGATAGGCCTGGGTCACCGGGTCGACGACATGCACCGCCGCCCCGGCGGTGCCGAAATGCACCCGGGTCCCGCTCAGCTGCAGGTCGTGCTTCGGATCGCGGGCGTGCAGCGTGATGTCGCGCGCGGCAATCGCCAGCTTGTCCTCCACCAGGGCACGCGGAAAGCGGAGGCGCCCGTCCGCGCCCAGGACCGCCCCCGCGCCGGTAAGGATCTCGACCCCCGAAGGCGGGGCCTGCGACAGGCCGATCTGTTCCAGCGCGTCCAGCGCCGCCTGGTGGATGCGCGCCATGCCCGCCTCGGTCAGCGGTCGGTACTGTCCCCCCGGCAGGCCGGGGCGCACCGGGCGCAGATTCTCCGCCAGAGGCGCCGCCCGTTCCGCCAGCCGTCCCGCGCGCCCGCCGCGCAGCCGCGCGCGGGGCGGGGCCGGGTGTGCCGATTCTGCCGTCGTGGTCATGCGCGCAGCCTCTCGTTGGCCGGGTCCCAGAGCGGGGCGTCGGGCTGGACGGTGGCGCGCCGCCGCTCGCCGAAGACCTCGACCTCGACCTCGGTCCCCGGCCGGGCCAGGTCCGCGCGCAGCATGCCCAGCGCGATGCACTGTCCGGTGCGGTGGCCGAAGGAGCCCGAGGTGGTCTCGCCGACCACCGCGCCGCCGTGCCAGAGCGTCGACATGTAGGGCGGGTCGCTGTCGCCCGCCTCTACCGTCAGCGTGACGAAGCGCTTCGTCACGCCGGCCCGCTTCTCGGCCGCCAGCGCCGCCTTGCCCTTGAAGACCGGCTTGTCCCACTTGACGAAGCGCTCGAGGCCCGCCTGCAGCAGGCTGTAGTCGGTCGAGAGATCGCCTTTCCAGGCGCGGTAGCCCTTTTCGATGCGAAGGCTGTCCAGGGCGAACATGCCGAAGGGCCTGAGGCCCCGCGGGCCGCCGGCGGCAAGGACCGCGTCCCAGATCGGCGCCGCGTCTTCGAGGGCGGCATGGATCTCCCAGCCCAGTTCCCCGGCGAAGGACACCCGCGCCAGCCGGCAGCTGCGCCCGGCGATCTGCGCGGACTGGTGGGTGAGCCAGGGCAGGCCCAGGTCCGCATCGGTGACCTGCGCGAGGATCTCGCGCGCCCGCGGCCCGGTGACGATCTGGCAGCCGAAGGCGTCGGTCTCGTCGGTGATTTCGATCGCGCCGCCCTCGGGCAGGTGGCTCGCCAGCCAGTGGTAATCATGGCTCTGCGCCACCGCAGCGGTGATCAGGACGAAGACCTCCTCGTCCAGGGCCAGGATCGACATCTCGGTGACGATCCGCCCCCTGTCGTCGGCGAAATAGCCGAGGCCGATGCGGCCCGGCGGCGGCACCGTCCCGGTGATCATGGTCTCCAGCCAGGCGCGAACCCCCGGGCCGGAGACGCGGAAGCGCGAGAAGCCCGGCAGGTCGAGGATGCCGCAGGCGTCGCGCACGGCCTCGCACTCGGCCTTGACCGCGGCGAACCACGGGCCCTCGCGGTTCCAGGTTCGCTGCGCCGCCTCGGCGGTGTCGTCGCCGGGCCGGGCATACCAGAGCGCGCGCTCCCAGCCGTTGAAGGCGCCGAACTGCGCGCCGAGCGCCGCCAGCCGCTCGTGCAGGGGGCTGCGCCTCCGGTCGCGCCCGGCGGGCCAGGCGTGATGCGGGAAGTGGATGGCGTACTCGTGGCCGTAGACCTCCAGGCCCTTGGCGACGCAGTAGGCCTGGTCTTCCCAGCCGGTGAAGCGGCGCGGATCGCAGGACCAGACGTCCCATTCCGTCGCGCCCTCGCTCACCCACTCGGCCAGCACCTTGCCCGCGCCGCCCGCCTGGCAGATGCCGAAGGTGAAGACGCAGGCTTCGAAGGCGTTGGGCACCCCGGGCATCGGCCCGATCAGCGGGTTGCCGTCGGGCGTATAGGGGATCGGCCCGTTGATGACCTTTTGCAGCCGCGCCTGCGCCAGCAGCGGCACCCGGGCCATGGCGTCGTCGATGTGCCATTCCAGCCGGTCGAGGTCGTCGGGAAAGAGCTGGAAGCTGAAGTCCTCGGGCATCGGGTCGTCGGGCGTGGCCCAGTGCGCGCGGCCGGGGTTCTCGTAGGGGCCCAGGTTGAAGCCGGCCTGCTCCTGCCGCAGGTAGTAGCTGGAATCGACGTCGCGCAGCAGCGGCAGCTTCCGGCCCGCCTCGCGCGTCCAGGCCTCCAGCTCGGGGATGGTGTCGAACAGCAGGTACTGGTGGCTCATCACCATCATCGGCACCCGCCGCCCGAACAGCGCGCCGACCTGCGCGGCGTAGTAGCCGGCGGCGTTCACCACGTACTCGCAGCGCACCGCGCCCTTGGGCGTGGCGAGCAGCCATTCCGAGCCCGTCCAGCGCGCCGCCGTCACCGGGCAGTGCCGCTCCACCCGCGCGCCCAGGTCCCGCGCGCCCTTGGCCAGCGCCTGGGTCAGCTGCGCCGGATCGATGTCGCCGTCGTAGGGGTCGAAGAGCGCCCCGGTCAGGTCGTGGAGCTCGACGAAGGGGTACTTCGAGCGAATCTCGTCCGGCGGCAGGATGTCCAGCTCCATGCCCTGATAGCGGCCCATGCCGACGACGCGCCGGAACTCGCGCAGCCGCTCCGGCGTATGGCCCAGCCGCAGCGAGCCGGTGACGTGGTAGGTCATCGGGTAGTCCACCGCGGATGCCAGGCCGCGGTAGAGCTCGGCCGAATAGCGCTGCAGGTTCATGATCGACCAGGAGGCGGAGAAGGTCGGGACGTTCCCCGCCGCGTGCCAGGTGGACCCCGCCGTCAGCTCGGACTTCTCCAGCAGCAGCGCATCCGACCAGCCGGCCCGCGCGAGATGGTAGAGGCAGGAGGCCCCGACCACGCCGCCGCCGATGACGACCACCCGCGCCTGCCCCGGAACCGCGCCCATGCCTGCCTCGCTCTCCGTCCTTCGCCGATCCCGCAGTGGCGCGGCCGGCCTCGGCTTTCCAGGCGGAACACCGCCTCACTATCGGCCGGCGCCGGCGCGGTTTCAATTCGGCTCGCTCTGCGTTATTGATCGATAAATCCGATCAGGGCCCTCATGCAGCCGGACCAGATCGCCACCTTCCTCGACCTCGTCGAGACCCGCAGCTTCCGCCGCAGCGCCGACCGGCTGGGGGTGACGCAGTCGACCGTCTCGGCCCGGCTCAAGGCGCTGGAGGCGGCACTGGGCGTGACGCTCTTCAGCCGCTCGCGCGCCGGCGCCGACCTGACCACCGACGGACTGCGCTTCGAAGCGCATGCGCGGGCCCTGCGCGCCGAATGGGCCGCCGCCCTGCGGGCGGTGGGCTGGACGGGGGAGCAGGCGCTGGTGGTGCGGGTCGGCATGCAGCACGATCTGGCCGGTGCGCGCCTCGCCGACTGGCTGGCGGACTTCCGTGCCGAGCTGCCCGATGTCGCGTTCTACATCGAGCTCGACTACTCCACCCAGATGTGCGCCGACCTGATCGCCGGCGCCCTGGACTTCGCGGTCCTGTTCTCGCCCCGCGCCCACCCCGACCTGCATTTCGTGACGCTCGGCGAGATGCGCTACCAGCTGGTTTCGACCCATGCCGCGCGCCTCTCGCAGGTCGATCCGGCGCGCTACGTCTTCGGCAACTACGCGCCCGCCTTTGCCGCCGCGCACCGCGCCGCACTGCCGCAGCTGCACGCGCCGCCGGTGACGGTCGGCCAGGCGGCGGCGGTGGCGCGGCTGCTGACCGGGCTGGGCGGCAGCGCCTATCTGGCCGAGGAGACGGCGCTGGCGCTGGCGGCCTCGGGGGAGGTCCAGCCGGTCGCCGATGCGCCGGTGCTGACCCAGCCGGTGCACGCCGGCATGGCCTTGCGCCAACGCACCGCGCGGCTGCAGGGGCGGCTGCTGGCGATCGTGCGCCGCCAGTTCGGGGCGCGGCGCTGATCGCCTGCCTGCCGACGCCCTCTGTTGCAGTACACCCATGCGATTCGCCCGATGGCGGGCGGCGGCGCTGCAGTCTATATGCTGGGATGCACGGCCGCGTCGCCGCGGCCGGGACCGCAATCGGGAGAATTCTGTGTCACCACCCTCGCGGCCGCCGCATCGGCCGCCGCCTCCCATCGACCCCGAGGCCCAGGCGCCGCTGATCGCGCGCCTGACCGAGGAGCTGCTGGCCGGGCGCAGTGAGGAGATTTGCCGGATCTTCGCCGACTGGGGCGCGCCGCCGCCGGAGATCGAGCTGGAGCCCGAGGAGGCGAGCCTGCCGGACGAGCGGCTGCGCTTCCTGCTGCGCTACTGGCGGGAACTGCCGCGGCGGCCCGGCGCCGATCTGCCGGAGGCCGCCGCCGTCGACGCCCTGGCGATGAAGCCGGCGCTGGGCTACGTCATGCTGCTCGACGTGCTGGATGGCGGCCGGGACTTCCGCTACCGCGTCTATCCCACGGAGGTGGCCCGCGCCGCCGGCGCCGACCACAGCGGCAAGCGCACCTCGGAGATCCCCTTCACCGCCTCGGCGCTGTTCTACCTCGCGAGCTACCGCGCCACCATCGCGCGGCGCCGGCCGCTCTACTCCCGCCATGCTTCGCCGCCGCACGTGAACGTCCATCACTGGGACCGCCTGGTGCTGCCGCTCGCCGATGCCGAGGGGCGGGTGATCCGCTTCCTGGTGGGCAACGTGCCCGGGCCCTATCGCCCCGCAGCCTGACCCCCCCCGAATCCGGGGTTCCCCCGGCGCCGCGCCAAAACTAGTCTGTGCACGAAGCTTGCGGCTGCGCGCCGCGGCTTCCGCATTCGAGACACGACGCCGGGGGAAAGGCATGCCCAAGCGGACGCAGAAGCGGGCCAGCGATCTGGTGGAGGGGGCCCTCACGCGGGTGCTGGAGCAGGCCGCGGCGGCGGAGCGGCCGCTGCTGGAGCCCTTCGCGCGGGCCTTCCTGCAGGACGCGCCGCCCGAGGACATCCGCCACGAGACGCCCGAGACCCTGGCCGGGATGGCCTGCGATCTCTTCGGCTTCGCCCGCGAGCGCAAGCCGTCCGCCGCCAAGGTCCGGGTCTACAACCCGGCGGAAGGCCGCGAGGGCTGGACCACGCCGCACAGCGCCGTGGCCATCGTCAACGACGACATGCCCTTCCTGGTGGATTCTGTCACGGCCGCCCTGAACGGCCTGGGCACGGAGGTCCATCTGGTGGTCCACCCGATCCTGCTGGCGCGGCGCGACGCCGCGGGGCGGCTGCAGGATCTGGCCGAGGCCACCGACCTGGAGGCCGAGGGCCGGCCGGAGTCGCATATGCTGCTGCTGATCGGCGAGCAGCCGGCCGCCCGCCATGCCGAGATCGCCGCCACCCTGGAATCGGTGCTCGCCGACGTGCGGGCCTCGGTGGAGGACTGGCGGCTGATGCGCCAGCGCTGCCGCGACCTGCTGCGCGAGCTGGAGCGCGACCCGCCGGGCCTGCCGCGCGAGGAGATCGTCGAGGGCATCGACTTCCTCGAGTGGCTGGACGACGACCACTTCACCTATCTGGGCTACCGCGAGTACGCCTTCCGCGGCACCGGCGCCGAGGCCGTCGCCGAGATCGACGCCGAGAGCGCGCTCGGCATCCTGCGCGATCCCGACTACTCCGTCTTCGCCGGCTTGCGCGACCTCGGCAAGCTGCCGCCCGACGTGCGCGCCTGGGTGAAGTCGCCGCAGCTGGTGCGCATCACCAAGGCCAACCGCCGCGCCACGGTGCACCGGCCGGTGCACATGGATACCGTGGCGGTGAAGCGCTTCGACCGCGCCGGCAAGGTGATCGGCGAGCGGCTCTTCGTCGGGCTCTTCACCTCCACGGCCTACAGCCGCAGCCCGCGGCAGATCCCGCTGCTGCGGCGCAAGGTCGACGAGACCATCGCCGACGCCGGCTTCGTGCCCGGCAGCCACAACGGCAAGGCGCTGCTGCACATCCTCGAGACCTTTCCGCGCGACGAGCTGTTCCAGATCGGGCGCGAGGAACTGAGCCGCGTCGCGCTGGGCATCCTGCACCTGCAGGAGCGTCAGCGCACCGCCCTCTTCCTGCGGCTCGACCCCTTCGAACGCTTCGTCTCGGCGCTGGTCTTCGTGCCGCGCGACCGCTTCGACACCAACCTGCGCCTGAAGCTGCAGGCCCTCGTGGCCGAAGCCTACGGCGGCGAGGTCGAGAGCTTCCAGACGCAGCTGGGCGACTCGCCGCTGGCGCGGCTGCACCTGATCGTCCGTACCCAGCGCGGGCGGGTGCCGAAGGTCGACGTCGAGGCGCTGGAGCGGCGGCTGGCGCAGGCGGCGCGCTCCTGGAGCGACGACCTGGAGCAGGCGCTGGTGCGCGAGCACGGCGAGGAGCAGGGGCTGCAGCGCTTCCGCCGCTGGCAGCTTGCCTTCCCGGCCGGCTACCAGGAGGGCTTCGGCGAGACCGACGCCGTCGCCGACATCGCCCGGATGGAACGTCTGGGCGCGGAGCCCGGCTCGCTGCAGGTCGACCTCTACCGGCCGCAGGACGCGGCCGAGAGCGTGCTGCGCTTCAAGGTTTACGTGCGCGGCCGCCAGCTGGCGCTCTCCGACGTCCTGCCGATGCTGGAGCACATGGGCCTGCGGGTGCTGGGCGAGGTGCCCTACCCCGTGCGCCCCGCCGGCGAGACGGAGCCGGTCTGGATCCACGACTTCGACCTGGAGCCGCCGGACGGGGAGTTCGAGATCGCCCGGGTGCGCGAGGCCTTCCACGAGGTCTTCACGCTGGTCTGGTTCGGCCGCATGGAGGACGACGGCTTCAACCGCCTGGTCCTGGCGGCGGGGCTGACGGCGCGTGAGATCCGCGTGCTGCGCGCCTACTGCAAGTACCTGCGGCAGGCGCAGATCCCCTTCAGCCAGGACTATATGGAGGAGACCCTGGCCGCCAACCCGGCGCTGACGGGCAAGCTGGCCGAGCTCTTCGCGCAGCGCTTCGACCCGGCCCGGCAGAAGAAGGGCGGCGCCAAGGCGGCGGCCAGGCTGGTCGAGGAGATCGAGGCCGGGCTGGAGGCCGTGGCCAACCTGGACGAGGACCGCATCCTGCGGCGCTTCCTCAACCTGATCCTCTCGACCCTGCGCACCAACTACTTCCAGACCGACGGCGAGGGGCAGCCGAAGGACTACATGTCCTTCAAGCTCGACGCCGCCGCGGTGGAGGAGCTGCCGGCGCCGCGACCCTACCGCGAGATCTTCGTCTACTCGCCGCGGGTCGAGGGCGTGCAGCTGCGCTTCGGCCCGGTGGCGCGCGGCGGCCTGCGCTGGTCCGACCGCCGCGAGGATTTCCGCACCGAGGTGCTCGGCCTGGTCAAGGCGCAGCAGGTCAAGAACGCGGTGATCGTGCCGGTCGGCGCCAAGGGCGGCTTCGTCGCCAAGCGCCTGCCGCCGCCCTCGGCCGGGCGCGAGGCCTGGCAGGCCGAGGGCGTGGAGGCCTACAAGACCTTCATCCGCGGCCTGCTCGACGTCACCGACAACCTGGACGGCGAGACCCTGGTGCCGCCGGAACGGGTGGTGCGCTACGACGGCGACGATCCCTACCTGGTGGTGGCCGCCGACAAGGGCACGGCCACCTTCTCCGACATCGCCAACGGCCTGGCGGCGGACTACGGCTTCTGGCTCGACGACGCCTTCGCCTCCGGCGGCTCGGCCGGCTACGACCACAAGGCCATGGGCATCACCGCCCGCGGCGCCTGGGAGTCGGTGAAGCGGCACTTCCGCGAGCTGGGCCGCGACATCCAGTCCCAGGACTTCACCGTGGTCGGCTGCGGCGACATGTCGGGCGACGTCTTTGGCAACGGCATGCTGCTGTCGAAGCACATCAAGCTGCTCGCCGCCTTCAACCACCTGCACATCTTCATCGACCCCGAGCCCGACCCCGCCGCCTCCTGGGCCGAGCGCCAGCGGCTCTTCGAGCTGCCGCGCAGCGCCTGGAGCGACTACGATCCGAAGCTGATCTCCGAGGGCGGCGGCGTCTTCGAACGCCGCGCCAAGTCGATCCCCGTCTCGGCCGCCATGAAGAGCCGCTTCGGCCTCGAGAAGGAGCGCGTCACCCCGAACGAGCTGATCACCGCCCTGCTGAAGGCCGAGGTCGACCTGCTCTGGTTCGGCGGCATCGGCACCTACGTCAAGGCCTCGGACGAGAGCCACCACGAGGTCGGCGACCGCGCCAACGACGCCCTGCGGGTCGACGGCCGCGCGCTCCGGGCCAAGGTGGTGGGCGAGGGGGCGAACCTGGGCATGACCCAGCGCGGGCGGATCGAGTTCGCGCTGGCCGGCGGTCGGCTCAACACCGACGCCATCGACAACTCCGCCGGCGTCGACTGCTCCGACCACGAGGTCAACATCAAGATCCTGCTGGGTGCGGCGGCGAAGAAAGGCCGCCTCTCGCGCAAGCGCCGCGACGCCCTGCTGGAGCGCATGACCGACGAGGTGGCGGCGCTGGTGCTGCGCGACAACTACCTGCAGAGCCAGTCGATCACCGTCTCCAACGAGCTGGGGCCCCGCCTGCTGGACCGCCTCGGGCGCTTCATGCGGGCGCTGGAGCGCGAGGGACTGCTCGACCGCTCGATGGAGTTCCTGCCCGACGAGGAGACCCTGGCCGAGCGGGCCGGCGCCGGACAGGGGCTGACCCGCCCCGAGCTGGCGGTGCTGCTGGCCTACGCCAAGATCGACCTCTATCGCGACCTGCTCGACTCCGACCTGGCCGACGACCCCTGGCTGGAGCGTGACCTCTTCGCCTACTTCCCGGAGCCGCTGCGCCGCGACTTCGCCGTCGGCATCCGCCGGCACCGCCTGCGCCGCGAACTGGTCGCCACGCAGCTCGGCAACGAGCTGGTCAACCGTCTGGGCGTCAGTTTCGTGCACGAGGTCTACGAGAAGACCGGCCTGCCGGCGGCGGCGGCCGCGCGGGGCTACGTGGCGGCGCGCGAGCTGCTCGGGCTGCCGGCCGTCTGGGAGGGGATCGAGGCGCTGGACAACCGGACGCCGGCCTCGGTGCAGACGGCGATGCTGCTGCACTGCGGCCGGGCGGCCGAGCAGCTCGCCTACTGGCTGCTGCGCGCGGCCGGGCAGCAGCTCGACATCCAGGGCTGCGTCTCGGCCTATGCCGAGGGCTTCCGCCACCTCGCCGAGGAACTGCCGGGCCTGCTGGAGCAGCCGGGCCGCGACGCCCTCGACCGCGAGGTCGCCGCCCTGGTCGAGCAGGGGGCGCCGGAAGACCTCGCGGCGCAGGTGGCCGTGCTGCCGCGGATCGCCCCGGCCGGCGAGGTGGTGCGGCTGGCCCGCGCGCACGAGGTGGGCGTCTCGGCCGCCGCCACGGCCTACTTCCGCGTCGGCAGCCGCTTCGGCTTCGACTGGCTGCGCGAGACCGCCGCCCGCCTGCCGCGCGAGCTGGCCTGGAACCGCCTGGCCATCACGGCTCTGGTGGACGATCTGCACGACTACCAGGCGCGCATCGCCGGCGGCCTGCTGGCCCAGGGTGGCCCGGTGGAGGAGGCGCTGCAGGCCTGGATCGCGCCGCGCGCCCTCTACGTCGGCCGCGGCGACCAGCTGCTCGGCGAACTGCAGTCCCTGGCCGCGCCCAGCCTCGCCATGCTGACGGTCGCCAACCGCCAGCTGAAGACCCTGGCGGAGATCTAGGCGCAGCGCGTCGGGTTGGCGCCGGCCCTCCCGGCTCTCTCGCCGTCATCCTGAGCGCAGCGAAGGATCTCGATCCATTGGAGCTCCTTCCCCGCGAGATCCTTCGCTGCGCTCAGGATGACGGCGCGGGGGACGACATCGCAGAGGATTCCGCGGGCTCGCCCGCCTCAGCCTTCGGCCAGGCGCTCCATCCAGTCGGCCAGGGCGGGGGCCTCGGTGCGCAGGCCCTGCAGCACGCCGGCGCGGTCCTCGGCGCTGCGGTTCTGGGACAGCTTGGCCTTGGCGGCGACGCGTGGCGCCAGCAGCTCGAAGGCCAGGATGCCGCGCAGCTACTTCGCCAGGAAGTCCGGCGCCTGGCCGTCGAGCGACCAGGGCTGCGGCCGGCCCGCCTCGTAGTCCTCGACCAGGCCGCGCAGCTCCGCCAGCACGGCCTCCGGCTCCTCGATGAGCCGCAGCCGGCCGCGCAGCTCCACCGCCAGGTAGTTCCAGGTCGGCACCGCCGGCCCCGGCCGGTAGTGGCTGGGCGAGACGTAGGCGTGGGGGCCGCCGAAGACGGCCAGGACCTCGCTGCCGGCCGCCGCGGCGCGGGTGATCGCCGCGCACTGCGGATTGGCGCGGGCGAGGTGGCCGAAGACGCGGGTCGGGGTGCCCGCGGCGTCGAACTCGACCCGCAGCGGCAGGTGGCTGGCCTCGATGCCGGCCTCGGCGTCGGCCGTGACCAGCAGCGCGAAGGCCTCCTCGCGCAGCAGCCGGGCGACGGCTTCGGGATCGTCCAGGGCGAAGGCTTTCGGCAGGTACATGCGGCTCCCTCCTCTCGGGAGCCCGGCTCTAGACCGGAAGCGGACCGGCCGCCAGGACCGCTTGCCGCGCTTCGAGAGGGCCACTCGGGCCTCCCACTCGGCCTTTCGACTCGGCCCGGCCGCTCAGCGCAGCCGCAGGCGGTCGAGCAGGCGCGTCACGTCGGGCTCCGGTTCCGGCAGGCCCAGCTCGGCGCGCTGGCGCGGCGGCAGGCGCTCCAGCTCGACCCTGTCGCCGCGCAGGCCGCCACGCAGGCCGCCGGGCGCGTCGCCAGAGGACTCCACTTGCGACCGGCGCCGGCTTCCGGCGGGTCGTTCGCGGGGCGCGAAGAAGGCTTCGGCGATTGCCGACATGACTCTGCATCCTTTCGTATCTCTTGGGTTCTCTTGCGGAAGGGTGTGCTCCGCTTTCCCCCTATTTCTGCCGGAAAGGAGCGAAGGGCAAACGATTTCCCTTGCTGCTATAATTTAGGAAAACTAAATTCATATCATGCCTTCGGACAGCCGCCGCCTGCCTTCGCTCACCGCGCTGCGCGCCTTCGAGGCGGCGGCACGCCACCGCAGCCTGACCCGGGCGGCGGAGGAGCTGCACGTGACGCCGGCGGCCGTGAGCCACCAGGTCAAGGCGCTGGAGGAGGAACTGGGCGTCGGGCTGCTGCGGCGCGAGGGGCGGGGGCTGGTGCCCAGCGCGCCGGCGCTCGCCGCCCTGCCGCTGCTGGGCCAGGGCTTCGAGAGCCTGCGCGGCGCGGTGCGGCTGCTGCGGCCCGAGGCGGAGGAGCGCATCCTGACGCTCTCGGTGGTGCCCTCCTTCGCCTCGACCTGGCTGCTGCCGCGGCTGGAGTCCTTCCAGCAGGCCCACCCGGAGATCGACGTGCGCATCGACACCAAGTGGGGGCTGACCGACTTCACCCGCGACGCCGTCGACCTGGCGGTGCGCTACGGCCCGGGCGGCTACCCCGGCCTCTTCGAGGAGCGGCTCTTCGCCGAGGAGTTCTTTCCGGTCTGCAGCCCGCGGCTGCTGGCCGGCCCGCGCGCCCTGGCGCGGCCGGAGGACCTGCGCCACCACCGGCTGCTGCACGTCGACTATCCGCCGGACTGGCGGATGTGGCTGCAGGCGGCCGGGGTCGAGGGGGTCGACGCCAGCCGCGGGCCGCACTTCTACCAGACGGTCTTCGCGCTGCAGGCGGCGGAGCAGGGGCAGGGGGTGGCGATCGGCACCACCGCGCTGGTGCAGGACCTGCTGGCGGCGGGGCGGCTGGTCAAGCCCTTCGAGCTCTCCGTGCCCTACGGCCACGGCTACCACCTGGTCTGTCCGCCGCCGCACCTGCAGCGGCCGAAGGTGGCGGCCTTCGCCGACTGGATCCGCGCGGCGGCGCACGACGGCCCGCTGCGGCCGGAGGGTGCGAGCCCCGGCCTGGGCGCGTCATCCTGAACGTCAGCGAAGGATTTCAACCCCGTTCTTCGCCGATCCCGGCGACGAGCGCGTCGCGTCGTTGGGCTTGTTTCACGCGGAGCCACGGAGGCGCGGAGCTATGGCGAGGCACAGCCTCCGCGCCTCCGTGGCTCCGCGTGATACCAACGAGCCTTCGAAACGACTCCCGTCATCCTGAGCGCAGCGAAGGATCTCGGGCCAGTTGGCGCTCGATTCCCACGAGATCCTTCGCTGCGCTCAGGATGACGGGGGAAAGCCCGCGGCGGCCTCAGCCCTTGCGCTCGACCATCAGCTTCTTGATCTCGGCGATGGCCTTGGCCGGGTTCAGGCCCTTGGGGCAGGTCTTGGTGCAGTTCATGATGGTGTGGCAGCGGTAGAGCCGGAAGGGATCCTCCAGCTGGTCGAGCCGCTCGCCGGTGAACTCGTCGCGGCTGTCGGCGATCCAGCGGTAGGCCTGCAGCAGCACCGCGGGGCCCAGGTAGCGGTCGCCGTTCCACCAGTAGCTGGGGCAGGAGGTGGTGCAGCAGAAGCAGAGGATGCACTCCCACAGCCCGTCCAGCTTGGCGCGCTCCTCCGGCGTCTGCAGCCGCTCGCGCTCCGGCGCCGGGGTGGTCGCCTTGAGCCAGGGCTCGACCGAGGCGAGCTGGGTGTAGGCCTGGGTCAGGTCCGGCACCAGGTCCTTGACCACCGGCTGGTGCGGCAGCGGGTAGACGCGGATGTCGCCGGCCACCTCGTCCATGTTCTTGGTGCAGGCCAGCGTGTTGGTGCCGTCGATGTTCATGGCGCAGGAGCCGCAGACGCCCTCGCGGCAGGAGCGGCGGAAGGTCAGCGTCGGATCGATCTCGTTCTTGATCTTGATCAGCGCGTCCAGGACCATCGGCCCGCAGTCGTCGAGGTCGATGCGGTAGCTGTCGACCCGCGGGTTGGCGCCGGAATCGGGGTCCCAGCGATAGACCTTGAAGGTCTTGACCCGCTTGGCGCCGGCGGGCGCCGGCCAGGCCTTGCCCTCCGTGATCTTGGAGTTGGCGGGCAGCGTGAAAGCGACCATCGGACTCTGCGCCTTTCCTGGATCTCGTGATCAGTAGGCCCGCACCTGCGGCGGGAAGGCCTGGACCTCGTTGGTGAGGGGCTGGAGCATCACGGCGCGGGTGCCGAGCCGCGTCTTGCCGTCGTCCTCGACCCAGGCGACGGAGTGCTTCATCCAGTTCTCGTCGTCGCGCTTGGGGAAGTCCTCGCGGGCGTGGGCGCCGCGGCTCTCCTCGCGCACGGCGGCGGCCTCCAGCGTGGCGACGGCCTGGTAGCTGAGGTTGTCGTACTCCAGCGTCTCCATCAGGTCGGAGTTCCAGATCATCGAGCGGTCGCTGACCGAGAGGTCGGCCTTCATCTGCCAGACCTCGGCCATCTTGCGCTTGCCCTCCTCCAGCGTCTCGCCCTTGCGGAAGACCGCGGCGTGGGTCTGCATCACCCGCTGCATGGCCAGGCGCTGCTGCGCCGTCGGCGTGCCGCCCTGGGCGTGGCGCAGGCGGTCGAGCCGCTCCAGCGAGCGGGCGTCGGCGTCGGCCGGCAGCGGCCGGTGCGCCTCGCCGGGCTTCAGGGTCTCGGCGCAGCGCTTGCCGGCGGCGCGGCCGAAGACCACCAGGTCCAGCAGCGAGTTGGAGCCCAGGCGGTTGGCGCCGTGCACCGAGACGCAGGCGGCCTCGCCGGCGGCCAGCAGGCCCGGCACGACGGCGTCCTTCTTGCCGTCCACCACGGTCAGCACCTCGCCGTGCACGTTGGTGGGGATGCCGCCCATGTTGTAGTGGCAGGTCGGGATGACCGGGATCGGCTCCTTGGTCACGTCGACGCCGGCGAAGATCATGGCCGTCTCGGAGATGCCGGGCAGGCGCTCGTGCAGGATCTTCGGGTCGAGGTGCTCGAGGTGCAGGTGGATGTGGTCCTTCTCCGGCCCGACGCCGCGGCCCTCGTTGATCTCGATGGTCATGGAGCGGCTGACCACGTCGCGGCTGGCAAGGTCCTTGGCGTTGGGGGCGTAGCGCTCCATGAAGCGCTCGCCCTCGGAGTTGGTCAGGTAGCCGCCCTCGCCGCGCGCGCCCTCGGTGATCAGGCAGCCGGCGCCATAGATACCGGTCGGATGGAACTGCACGAACTCCATGTCCTGCAGCGGCAGGCCGGCGCGCAGCACCATGGCGTTGCCGTCGCCGGTGCAGGTGTGCGCCGAGGTGCAGGAGAAGTAGGCGCGGCCGTAGCCGCCGGTCGCCAGGATGGTCTTGTGCGCGCGGAAGCGGTGGATCGTGCCGTCGTCCAGGTTCCAGGCGACGACGCCGCGGCACTCCCCCTCCTCCATCATCAGGTCGAGGGCGAAGTACTCGATGAAGAACTGCGCGTTGTTGCGCAGCGACTGCTGGTAGAGGGTGTGCAGCATGGCGTGGCCGGTGCGGTCGGCGGCGGCGCAGGTGCGCTGCGCCGTGCCCTTGCCGAACTCCGTGGTCATGCCGCCGAAGGGGCGCTGGTAGATCTTGCCGTCCCGGGTGCGGCTGAAGGGCACGCCGAAGTGCTCCAGCTCGATGATCGCCGGGATGGCCTCCTTGGTCATGTACTCGATGGCGTCCTGGTCGCCGAGCCAGTCGGAGCCCTTGACGGTGTCGTACATGTGCCAGCGCCAGTCGTCGGCGCCCATGTTGGCGAGCGCGGCGGAGATGCCGCCCTGCGCCGCCACGGTGTGGCTGCGGGTCGGGAAGACCTTGGAGATGCAGGCGGTCTTCAGGCCGGAGCGGGCCAGTTCCAGGGTGGCGCGCAGTCCCGCGCCGCCGGCGCCGACGACGACGACGTCGTAGCTGTGATCGATCTTGCTGTAGGCTTCCGGCATGGGGCTGAGACCTTCGTGCTTGCTACGGCCGGCGGCCCGACGGGGCGGGCGCGGCGGAGGTCAGAAGAGCAGGGCGAGGACGGAGAGGATGCCCAGGGTCGCCAGCAGGATGCCGAGGCCCTGGACCAGCAGCAGCAGCGCGGTGCGCGCGACGCGATCGTGGACGTAGTCCTCGATCACCACCTGCAGGCCCAGCACCGCGTGGTAGAAGGTCGCCACCAGCAGCAGTACCAGCAGCGTGGCGCTCAGCGGATGGCCGGCCCAGGCGGCGACGGCGGCGTGGTCGGCGCCTGCAAGGCCGATCACCGAGATCACGAACCAGAGGGTCAGCGGCAGCAGCGCCAGAGCGGTCACCCGCTGCATCCACCAGTGATGCGTGCCGTCCTTGGCCGAGCCGAGGTGGCGGACGCGGGCGAGGGGGGTACGGAGGCTCATCGGCCGGCTCCCTAGATCACGATCAGGCCGACGACCCAGGCCAGCAGGGTCAGGACGCCGGTGGCGATCACCACGGCCCAGCCCGAGGCGTAGGCCTGCGGCAGCTCGAAGCCGTAGCCGGCATCCCAGAAGAGGTGCCGGATGCCGTTGCAGAGGTGATAGAAGAGCGCGACGCTCCAGCCGAAGAGCAGCAGCAGGCCCAGCCAGGAGCCGATGAAGCCCTGGGCCGTCGCGAAGGCCTCCGGCCCGGCGGCGGCGGCGGCCAGCCACCAGACCAGCAGCAGCGTGCCGAAGCCGAGCGCGACGCCGGTGAGGCGGTGCAGGACGGAGAGCGCCGAGGTGAGCTGCGGTTTGTAGACTTGCAGATGCGGCGACAACGGCCGCTCGTGGGCGGACATGAACCCTCTCTCCTCAGGTCGGCTCGGGCCGGGATTGCGCCCCCGCGGCCCTCGGCGTTGGTTTAGTGCGCTGCGGCATACAAGTCAACGAGCGGCCCCTTTCAGTGGCTTAGCGCCTTCGGTCGCGGCCGCGCGGCAAGGGCTGTGGAGGGGGCTGTGGAGGGGGCCTGTGGACAAGGCTGTGGACGGCCTGGGGGCGGCCTGTGGCCTGCGGCGCGAAGCGTGCACAGGATTCGCGCGCCGCTCTGCGAAAAGCGCCTTGCCGCCATGCGAGGATCGTAGGACGCTTTCTCCAGCACGCGAGAGCGTGAGGATCGGGACCCCAAAGCCCGCTCCCCGGTGGCGAGAGCTTCGCCCAGACCGCCGGGGGCCGTGTGGAAGGGATCGATCCGCCCTCCGGGGCCGTGGCGGGAGCCTTCGGGCTGCCGACAGCGGGTTCGGAGGGGTTGCGGGCCGGCCGCCCTGTCGTGAAATCCGGGTTCTGCCCGATTTGCGGCGGCGGCCAGCGGGAGCCACCCGCGGCCCGTGGCTCGACGGCGGCCAGGGCCGGCTTCGGCCGGACCGGGCGGGGAGGAGGGGCCGTTTCACGGCCTGCGCGACCAACCCGCCGCGGCGAGGGCGACCTCGCCGGCGAGCCGCCGCCGGGAGACGGGCGAGACGCGGCGCGGTGTCCTCGGGACCTCGTCCCGGCGAAACCGCGAAGTCTTCCGGGGGCGCGCGACCGGGGCATTCGGCAGTCCGGTGCGGACCATCCGCGCGCCGGCGCCGTCCCCCGGCGGAACGGCGCCCGCAGTCCAAGTCTTCCGGCGGCACCCCCGGCGGTCGATCCGGACGCAAAAAGCCCGACGCTCTCATGATGCTGTGGAGCCGCTGCTACGGCTCCTGGCGAGGCGTCGGGCGTGTCCTGCTCCAGGGCGCGGCGCAGAGGAGACTCTGCACCCGGCGCCTCGTCCTTTAGCGCGCCGTTTCGCGATTCGCAAGCAGATTTTGACGGCCGCGGCGTTTCAGCCCCCAGATCTGGGGTTTCCCCCGGTTCCCCGGCTCAGGGCGAGATCCTGCAGGAGCAGCGGCGGCCGCGCCATGGCCCGCACCGCCTCGGTCATCTGCTGCATCACCGCGCCGCCCAGGGCGGGCAGATCGACCCGGCGCTGCTCCAGCATCCGCCGCAGGGCGTCGAGGTGGAGCTGCGAGCGCTTCGCCTCGCGCCGCTCGCGGTAGATCGCCGCCAGCAGCAGGTGCGCCACCGCGGTCTGCGGCGAGGCCGGGTGGCCCAGTTCCTCGGAGAGCGCGAGCAGGCGCTGGTTGTAGACCTCGAAAAAGACGTCGCTGCGGAATCGCTCGCGGTCGAGCCGCGCGCCGCGCTCGACCAGGGCGGGGAAGTAGCGCTGCAGCAGGCGCCGCTTGACGGCCGCCAGCTCCTCGGCCGGCGCGGCGCGGCGGGTCGCCGCGGCCAGCTCCTGCTCCAGCGCCACCACCTCGGGATCGGCCGGCCCGAGCTCGAGGGTGCGCCGCAGGCTCTCCTCCGTCGCCGCCTGCTCCGGCTGCCCTGTGTCGTCCATCGCCTTCCTCCCGGTCCCCTCCGCCGAGGGGCAGGCCTACGCCGGGAAGACGCACGGCGGGGACCGGCGTGAAGCGAGGGCTCCGGTCGGTCTCGGCCGGCGTCTCGGCCTCGGGGTTCAACCGGCCTCTCGGCCCCAGGGCTCGTCCTCCTCGCCGACCTCCCCGGCGATCCGCTCCACCGCGCGCACGGCGGCGTCGTGGAAGGGGTTGAGGACCAGGTCGGCGCCGGCCTTGTAGAGGCTGCGGGCGTCGAGCAGGTCGGCGCTGGTGAGCGCGAAGCGGCCCTCGTAGCCGGCCTCCCGGAAGGACTGCAGCATGGCCAGGCGCGGGTCGCTCTGGCCCGGCGGCACCCGCTGCGGCGGCGTCGCCAGCACCACCCAGCCGACGCCGCGCAACGGCAGGCTGGCCGGGAACTCCGGGTCGCCGGCGTCGCCGTAGGCGCCGGGCAGGCCGCGGGCCGTCCAGCGCCGCAGCGCCTCGGGATCGAAGTCCACGCCCAGGACCGTCATCTCACGCTCCTGCAGGCCGCGGGCGATGCCCCGGCCGTAGCGGCCGAGGCCGAAGAGGATGACGTCGAAGTCGCGCGTGCCGGCGAAGTCCTCGGCGGCGTCCTCGCGGAAGGGGTGGCGGCGCTCGAAGGGGCCGAGCAGCGGCTCCACCAGCTCGTAGAGGCGCTGGCTGTGGGTGATCATGTAGGTCGAGAGCGTGATGGTCACGAGGCCGATCAGGGTCACCAGCCCCATGGCGGAGTCGCTCACGTGGCCCAGCACCAGGCCCATGGCCATGAAGATCAGGGAGAACTCGCTGATCTGCGCCACCGTGAGGCCGGCCAGCAGGCCGGTGCGCTTGCGGTAGCCCATGTAGCCCATGATCGCCAGCACGATGAGCGGGTTGCCGATCAGCACGAAGAGCGAGAGCAGCACCGCCGAGGGCAACTCCTGGCCCAGCACGCCGAGCTCCAGCCGCGCGCCCAGGCCGACGAAGAAGAAGAGCAGCAGGAAGTCGCGCAGGCTGGCCAGCCGCGCCGCGATGGCCTCGCGGAAGGGCGAGGAGGCGAGGCTGACGCCGGCCAGCAGGCCGCCCAGTTCCTTGCCGAAGCCGATCATGTCGCCGAGCGCCGCCAGCAGCACCGCCCAGGCGATGGCGAAGGTGACCAGCAACTCGGGGCTGCGCGCCAGGCGGCGCAGCAGGGGGTCGGCGCCGTAGCGGATGAAGAGCACGACGCCGCCGACCATGGCGACGCCGCCGCCCAGCACCTGCAGCAGCGCCGCCGTGCCGCCCCCGCCGTGCGCCGTGCCGACGCCGATCGCCGAGAGGGCGACCATGGCCAGCACCACGGCGATGTCCTGGACGATCAGGAAGCCCAGCGCGATGCGGCCGTGCAGCGCGTCGATCTCGCGTTTGTCGGACAGCAGCTTGACGATGATGATGGTGCTGGAGAAGGTCAGCGCCACGGCGACATAGGCGCTGGTGACCCAGTCCATCCCCAGCGCCAGGCAGATCACGAAGCCGATGCCGGCGGTGAAGCCGACCTGGCCCAGGCCGGTCGCCAGGGCCACCGGGCCGAGGGTGCGCACCAGGCCGACGTCCAGCTTGAGGCCGACCAGGAAGAGCAGCAGCGCCACGCCGATCTCGGCCAGCAGGGCGATGTGCTCGCCGGACTGGGCGAGGCCGAGCACGTCCGGTCCGGCCAGGATGCCGGCTGCGATGAAGGCCACGATCAGCGGCTGGCGCAGCAGCAGCCCGACGAAGCCCACCACCGCCGCCAGCGCCAGCAGCCCCGCCACCTCCACGAATACCGCTCCGACCTCGTGCTCCAAGCCTCACTCCTCTCCGCTGTCCCCGGGCCGCTGTTCCCGGTCGCATAGCCGCGCCGCCAGCTTAGCATCTTGATCTGGATCAGGAACGGACCGGCCCTCTCCCCTCATCCTGAGCGACAGCGAAGGATCGCGACCCCTTTCTGCTCGGACGGGACGGTGTCGGTTTGTTTCACGCGGAGCCGCGGAGGCAAGCGGGCGCTAGCCGTGGAGCGCCTACGGATCGAGATCCTTCGCTCACGCTCGGGATGACGGCGGTCGTACGGCGGCCTCCTGTCGAGGGGCGCCTGCGCCGTTGCGCCCGGCGGGTCCAGGCGCTATGCCACGCGGCCATGGCTCCGCTCGTCATCGCCATCGACGGACCGGCCGCGGCCGGCAAGGGGACGCTGGCCCGGCGGCTGGCGGCCGTCCTCGATCTCGCGCACCTGGACACCGGCCAGCTCTACCGCGCGGTCGCGGCGCTGCTGCTGCAGGCCGGCGGCGACCCGGCCGACGCCGCGGCGGCGGCGGCGGTCGCCGAAGCGCTGCGCCCGGCCGACCTGGCGCGGCCGGACCTGCGCGGCGAGGCCGTCTCGGCCGCCGCCTCGGAGGTCTCGGCGCATCCGGGGGTGCGTGCGGCGCTGCTCGACTTCCAGCGCCGCTTCGCCGCCACGCCGCCGGAGGGCCGCAGCGGCGCGGTGCTGGACGGCCGCGACATCGGCACGGTGGTCTGCCCCGAGGCCCCGGTGAAGCTCTTCGTGACGGCCAGCCCGGAGGCCCGGGCGCGGCGTCGGCACGAGGAGTTGCTCGGCCGGGGCGAGGAGTCTATATACGCGCACGTGTTGACCGAGATGCAGGCCCGCGACGCCCGGGATCGGGATCGCGCGGTCGCACCTTTGCGTCCGGCGACGGACGCCGTGATCCTGGATACCACGGCGCTGGACGCCGACGCCGCCTTCACGGCGGCGCTGGAACTGGTCGCCGCGAGGACCGGGCGCGTTCCGCCCGGCAAGGAGAAGCCCGGACGACATCCGGGAAGACCGTCGGAAACAACCGGCAGGCCCGCAACCGACAACGTGAAAGGACCAACTGAATGAGCACCGATGTGGCGGCCCAGCCGCAACCGAAAGAATCCTTCGCCGCGCTGCTCGAGGAGAGCCTCGGCACCGAGGACGGCCTCGAAGGCAACGTCCTGCGCGGCCGTGTCGTCTCCATCGACAGCGATGCCGTCATCGTCGACGTCGGCCTCAAGTCCGAGGGGCGCATCCCCCTGCGCGAGTTCGCCAAGGCCGGCGAGGACGCCGAGCTGAAGGCCGGCGACTACGTCGAGGTCTTCCTGGAGCGCATGGAGGACAAGAACGGCGAGGCGATGCTGAGCCGCGAGAAGGCGCGCCGCGAGGAGGCCTGGAACCAGCTGGAGAAGTCCTTCGCCGACGCCCGCCGGGTCACCGGCCAGATCTTCGGCCGGGTCAAGGGCGGCTTCACCGTCGACCTCTCCGGCGCCGTCGCCTTCCTGCCCGGCAGCCAGGTCGACATCCGCCCGGTGCGCGACGTCACCCCGCTGATGCACACGCCGCAGCCCTTCCAGATCCTGAAGATGGACCGCTCGCGCGGCAACATCGTCGTCTCGCGCCGCGCGGTGCTGGAGGAGGATCGGGCGGAGCAGCGCAGCGAGCTGATCGCCAACCTGAAGGAAGGCCAGATCCTCACCGGCGTGGTGAAGAACATCACCGACTACGGCGCTTTCGTGGACCTGGGCGGCGTCGACGGCCTGCTGCACGTCACCGACATCTCCTGGCGGCGCATCAACCACCCGACCGAGGCCCTGTCGATCGGCCAGCAGGTCCAGGTGCAGATCATCCGCTTCAACCCGGAGACCCAGCGCATCAGCCTCGGCATGAAGCAGCTGGAGGCGGACCCCTGGGAGGGCGTGGCGGCCAAGTACCCGGTCGGCACCAAGTTCGAGGGCCGCGTCACCAACATCACCGACTACGGCGCCTTCGTGGAGCTGGAGCCGGGGATCGAGGGCCTGGTCCACGTCTCGGAGATGAGCTGGACCAAGAAGAACATCCACCCGGGCAAGATCGTCTCCACCTCGCAGCAGGTCGAGGTCATGGTGCTCGACGTGGACGAGGAGAAGCGGCGCATCTCGCTGGGCCTCAAGCAGACCATGGGCAACCCCTGGGAGGACCTGGTCGAGAAGTACCCGCAGGGCTCCGTGCTCGAGGGCGAGATCAAGAACATCACCGAGTTCGGTCTCTTCGTCGGCCTGCCCGGCGAGATCGACGGCATGGTCCACCTCTCCGACCTCGACTGGGGCCGCGCCGGCGAAGAGGCGGTGCAGGACTACGCCAAGGGCATGGTGGTCAAGGTCAAGCTGCTTGAGGTCGACGTCGACAAGGAGCGCATCAGCCTCGGCATCAAGCAGCTGGAGTCGGATCCCTTCGAGGCCGCCGCCGACGGCGTCAAGAAGGGCGACGTGGTCACCTGCACCGTGAAGCAGGTGCAGGAGAACGGCATAGAGGTCGAGCTCGCCGACGGTGGCATCGGCTTCATCCGCAAGGCGGAGCTGTCGCGCGAGCGCAGCGAGCAGCGGCCGGACCGCTACGCCCCGGGCGAGAAGCTCGACGCCAAGGTCACCACGGTCGACCGCAAGACCCGCCGCATCACCCTCTCGATCAAGCAGCTGCAGATCGAGGAGGAGAAGCAGGCCATGGCCGAGTACGGCTCCACCGAGTCGGGGGCCAGCCTGGGCGACATCCTCGGCGCCGCGATCGCCAAGCAGCGCCAGGAGACCAAGTCCGACGACAGCTGAGACCGCTGTCGGCGGGACGAGTAAGCGAGGGCGCCGACCGCCGGGTCGGCGCCCTTTGCTTATCTCGTTGTTCTGAAAGGCATCCTTGACCCGCCCCCCGCGCCTCTGGCAGGCTGGTCTCTCGGGCGCGCAGGGGGCCTGCCGGCGCCGCCTCCAAATCCCTGGCCCGTTTCGGGCCCTTGTCGGGGACGGGACATGACCAAGTCAGAGCTGATCCAGCGGATCGCGGAGCTGAATCCGCATCTCTATCACCGCGATGTCGAGCGGATCGTCGGCACCATCTTCGACGAGATCGGCAGCGCGCTGTCGCGCGGCGACCGGGTCGAGCTGCGCGGCTTCGGCGCCTTCTCGGTGAAGCAGCGCGACGCCCGCACCGGCCGCAATCCGCGCACCGGCGAAGCCGTCGCGGTCGAGGCCAAGTCGGTGCCCTACTTCAAGACCGGCAAGCAGTTGCGCGAGCGGCTCAACGGCGCCTGAGCCGTCCCTCTCCCCGTCGTCATCGGAAGGCGCGAGCGACCGTGAGAAGACTGAGCTGGATCGTCACCCTGCCGCTGATGCTGATCGGCGTGGTCTTCGCCGTGGTCAACCGCCAGGCCGTCGAGGTGCGCCTCTGGCCGCTGGAGATCGAGCTGCAGGCGCCGCTCTTCGTCGTCGTGCTACTCGCGGTCTTCGTCGGCTTCGTGCTGGGCGGCGTCGCCACCTGGTTCGCCGCCGGCCGCAGGCGCCGCGCAGCCCGCGAGGAGCACCACCGCCTGCGCCAGCTCGAGCAGCAGGTGGCCGACCTGCGGCGCGAGCGGGAGCGTTCGCTGGTTCCCCGCTCCCCCGCCGCCTGACCCTTCCCACCCGCCGCTTCCCGCCGGGAGCGAGAGGAGACCCATGCGCAGCATTTCCGCCGAGGCCACCCGCGCCGCCCTGGACTTTCCCGCCCTGGTCGAGGCCCTGCGCCAGGCCTTCCGCGGCGAGGTCGAGGTGCCGGTGCGCCACCATCACACCATGGCCCGGCGCGACGAGCCCGACGCCACGCTGCTGCTGATGCCGGCCTGGCAGGGCGAGCGCCACGTCGGCGTGAAGATCGTCACCGTCACCCCCGGCAATGCCGCGCGCGCGCTGCCGGCGGTGCTGGGCGTCTACCTGCTGAACGACGGCCTGACCGGCGCGCCGCTGGCGCTGATCGACGGGCCGATGCTGACCCTGCGCCGCACCGCCGCCGCCTCGGCGTTGGCCGCCGACTATCTGGCCGGGCCCGAGGCCTCGCGGCTGCTGATGGTCGGCACCGGCGCGCTGGCGCCGCACCTGATCGAGGCCCATGCGGCGGTGCGGCCGATCCGCTCGGTCGCCCTCTGGGGCCGCAACCCGGAGAAGGCGCGGGCCGTGGCCGCGGACCTGAAGCTGCCCGGCCTCGTGGTGCGGGCGGTGGAGGACCTGGAGGCCGCCGTGGCCGAGGCCGAGGTGATCTCCTGCGCCACGCTGTCGAGCGAGCCGCTGCTGCGCGGCGCGTGGCTGCGCCCGGGCCAGCATCTCGACCTGGTCGGGGCCTTCACCCCGCAGATGCGCGAGAGCGACGACGCGGCGGTGCGCCGCGCCCGGGTCTTCGTCGATACCCGCGCCGGCTGTCTGAAGGAGGGCGGCGACATCGTCCAGCCGCTCGCCGCCGGGGTGATCGGCGAGGCCGACGTGGTCGCCGACCTCTTCGAACTGACACGCGGGCAGCGGAGCGGCCGCGGCGGAGCCGAGGAGATCACGCTCTTCAAGTCGGTCGGCACCGCGCTCGAGGACTTCGCGGCGGCACAGCTGGTCATGGAGAGGAGCTGAGCCTCATGGTACCGGGCATGGAGCGCGTCCTGGTCGGTCTCGACACCCCCGACCTGACCCGGGCGGCGGATCTGGTGGCGGCGCTGCGCGGCCTGGTGGGCGGCTTCAAGCTGGGCAAGGAGTTCCTCGCCGCCCAGGGCGCGCCGGCGGCGCGCGCGGCGGTCGGCGGCGAGCCGCTCTTCCTCGACGTGAAGTTCCACGACATCCCCAACACCGTGGCCTCGGCGATCCGCGCCCTGGCGCATCAGCGCCCGGCCATCGTCAACGTCCATGCCGCCGGCGGGGCGGCCATGCTGCGCGCCGCCGCCGAGGCCGCGCGCGAGGCGGCCGAGGACCTGGAGGTGGAGCGGCCCTGGGTGATCGCCGTCACGGTGCTGACCAGCCTCGACGAGGCCGATCTGGCGGCGGTGGGCCAGCAGGGGCCGATCGAGGCGCAGGTCCTGCGCCTGGCGCGGCTGGCGCAGGACTGCGGCCTCGACGGCGTGGTCTGCTCGCCGCGGGAAATCGCCGCCCTGCGGGCCGCCTGCGGCCCCGACTTCAAGCTGGTGGTGCCGGGCATCCGCCCGGCCTGGGCCGCCGCCGGCGACCAGAAGCGCATCATGACGCCGGCCGAGGCCCTGGCCGCCGGCGCCGACCGCCTGGTGATCGGCCGTCCCATCACCGCCGCCGACGACCCCTCCGCCGCCGTCCGCCGCATCGCCGCCGAGCTGGCCGAGGCCTGAGTCGCGCGACTTCGCTTGCCCGTGGCGCGCCGGGGGGCTAGACCAAGCGCGACGAAGGGGAGCGGGCGCACCGTGAGCAGCGGAAACGACGAAGACTTCACCAGCCTGCCGGAGGACCGGCCGCTGGCGCCCTTGCCCCTCGGCGAGACGGCGCGGGAGGCGATCGCGCTGCTGCTGGGCAACGCCGGCGACATCGCCCGCCTGGCGCTGGTGCCGGTGCTGGTCGGCTTCGCCCTCTCGGCCGCGGTGATGTCGCTCGACCTGGGTCCGGCGGTGCGCTTCTTCGCCATGGGCGTCAACCTCTACCTGCTGATCTGGTTCGCCACCGCGGTCTTCCGCCTGCTGCTGCTCGGCCCCGGGCCGGAGCTGGCGCGGCCGATCCCGAACTGGCGGCCGGCCGAGGGCCGCGTCGCGCTGCGCGGACTCGGCGTCATCGGCATCACCATGCTGATCACGCTGCCGGCGACGCTGTTCTTCGCGACGCTGGGCGGCGGCATCGGCGCCGAGGGGCCGCAGCCCGGAATCTGGATGCTGGGGCCGCTGCTGGTGGCCGGCATCGCCACCCTGGGCCTCAGCTTCACCCTGCCGGCCGCCGCCGTCGGCCAGGGCTACGGCTTCAAGCGCGCCTGGCGCGAGTCGAAGGGCGCCCTGGCGCAGCTCTTCGCGCTCTTCGCCGTGCTGGTGCTGCCGGTCGACCTCACCATCGCCCTGGTCGACCTGCTGCTGCTGCAGCTGCAGCTCGCCACCGACCTGGTGATCCCGCGCGCCGCGGTCGGCACCGCCGCCAACTACCTCTCGGTGGCGCTGGCCTCGACCGTGCTGGGCCTGGCCTTCGCCAAGCGCACCGGCTGGCAGCGGCCCGGCGGTTCGCCGCCGGCCGTGGTCTAGGATGGCGCCATGGCCGTCGAGAGCAAGATCTGCGGCGTGAGCGATGTCGCGGCGCTGGAGGCGGCGGTGACCGGCGGCGCCCGCTGGGTCGGCTTCGTCTTCTTCCCGCGCTCGCCGCGCGCCGTCACGCCGGAGCAGGCGGCGGCGCTGGCCCCGCAGGCGGCGGGGCGGATCGAGCGGGTCGGCCTCTTCGTCGACCCGGACGACGCCCTGCTGGAGGAGACGCTGCGCAAGGTGCCGCTGGAGATGCTGCAGCTGCACGGCGGCGAGACCCCGCGCCGGCTCGGCGAGATCCGCGCACGCTGGAAGCTGCCGGTGATGAAGGCGGTGAAGATCGCCCGCGCCGAGGACCTGGCGGCGGTGGCGGACTATGCCGCCGTGGTCGACCGCATCCTCTTCGACGCCAAGGCGCCGAAGGAGATGGCCGGCGCCCTGCCCGGCGGCAATGCGCTGGCCTTCGACTGGCGGCTGCTGGCCGGCCGGCGCTGGCCGAAGCCCTGGATGCTGTCCGGCGGCCTGAAGCCGGAGAACCTGGCCGAGGCGGTCTCGCTGACCGGGGCCACGGCGGTCGACGTCTCCTCCGGCGTGGAGGAGCGCCCCGGCGTCAAGGATCCCGCCCGCATCCGCGCCTTCCTGGACACCGCCCGGGGCCTCTGAAGGAAGCACCTTCACCCCGACCCTTTCCCGTCATCCTGAGCGGAGCGAAGGATCTCGAGCCGACTGGTGCTTCCTTCCCGCGAGATCCTTCGCTGCGCTCAGGATGACGGCGAAGGGGAGGGGGAGCGGCCGACAGCGAAGCGGTGCTTGGCGGGCCTGCCGCGAGGGCTTATCTTTCCCCGCGATGACCCAGGGCGAAAGCAACATCGAGCGCTTCCGGCGCGCCACCGGCGCGGCGATCCGCGCCATCGCCGAGCGCGACGACCTCTCCGCCAGCTTCACCCCCGGCGGCCACGGCCTGAGCGGCACCGAGGCGCGGCTGCCGCTGCCGGCGCGCGACCTGCCGGCCGAGGAGGTGGCGCTGGTGCGCGGCGAGGCCGACGCCCTGGCGCTGAAGCTGCGCCACCACGACGCCGGCCTGCACGCACGCCAGCAGCCCCAGACCGCCGAGGCGCGGGAGATCTTCGACGCCGTCGAGCAGTCGCGCTGCGAGGCGCTGGGGATGCGCCGTCTGACCGGCTGTGCCCTGAACCTCGACGCCGCCCTGCAGGAGCGGCTGCGCCTGCGCGGCCTGACCCGTGCGCGCAGCCACGAGGAGGTGCCGCTGGGCGAGGTGCTGCGGCTCTTCGTGCGCGAGCAGCTGAGCGGCCACCCGCTGCCGCCCGACGCGCAGCGGCTGGTGGAGGCCTGGCGGCCGCATCTCGATCCCCAGGCGCTGCGCGATCTGGCCGAGCTGCCGGCCCTGGCCGACGACCAGGGAGCCTACGGCCGTCTGGTGCGCCGCCTGCTGCAGCACCTGGACCTCGAAGCCGGCAGCGAGCAGGAGCCGCTGAACGACGAGGACCAGGAGAGCGAGGGCGAGAACCGGCCCGACGAGACCGCCCAGACCCGCGGCGAGGGCGGCGAGCAGGACTCCTCCGAGGCCTCGGTGGCCGAGTCGGGCGAGCGCGCCGACGCCGAGGAGGCCGGCGAGGGCGAGGACGGCGGCGAGGTCGACGCCGAGGGCGAGATGACGGCGGCCGAGGGCGAGGACCAGCCTGGCAGCCAGGCGCGGCGGCCCAACTGGGACGCCCGCGACGGCGCCCAGTTCGCGGCCTACCAGGTCTTCTCCACCGAGTTCGACGAGGAGGTGGAGGCGCCGGATCTCTGCGATCCCGACGAGCTGAACCGGCTGCGCCAGCTGCTCGACCAGCAGCTCTCCTCGCTGCAGGGGGTGATCGCGCGCCTCGCCAACCGCCTGCAGCGCCGCCTGATGGCGAAGCAGACCCGGGCCTGGGAGTTCAACCTGGAAGAGGGGATGCTGGACACCGCGCGGCTGGCGCGGATCATCGCCAACCCGACCCACGCGCTGACCTTCAAGCGCGAGCTCGACACCGACTTCCGCGATACCGTGGTCACGCTGCTGATCGACAACTCCGGCTCGATGCGCGGCCGGCCGATCTCGGTGGCGGCCATGAGCGCCGACATCCTGGCGCGCACCCTGGAGCGCTGCGGCGTCAAGGTCGAGATCCTGGGCTTCACCACCCGCATGTGGAAGGGCGGGCACAGCCGCGAGCGCTGGATCGCCGCCGGCAAGCCGGCCGCGCCGGGCCGGCTCAACGACCTGCGCCACATCGTCTACAAAGGCGCCGACGTGCCCTGGCGCCGCGCCCGAAAGAACCTGGGGCTGATGCTGCGCGAGGGCATCCTGAAGGAGAACATCGACGGCGAGGCGGTGCTCTGGGCGCACGACCGCCTGCTGGCGCGCAGCGAGCAGCGGCGCATCCTGATGGTGATCTCCGACGGCGCCCCGGTGGACGACTCCACCCTCTCGGTGAACCCGGGCAACTACCTGGAGCGCCACCTGCGCGAGGTGATCCGCTACATCGAGACGCGCAGCCCGGTGGAGCTGATCGCCATCGGCATCGGCCACGACGTCACCCGCTACTACCGCCGTGCCGTCACCATCGTCGACGCCGAGCAGCTCGGCGGCACCATGCTGGAGAAGCTGGCCGAGCTCTTCGACGAGGAGACTCCCTCGGCCCAGCCGCGCACGCGGCGCGGCGGCGGCTCCGCCCGCGCGGCCCGCTGAGGCGCGGAGAAGCGAGCGAAGACCCTCAGCGCTTCGGGAAGACCTGCTTCGTCTGCAGGATGTCGACGCGGGCGAAGAGGCCGGCGCGGGCATAGGGGTCGCCGGCGGCGAAAGCCTCGGCCGAGCCGCGGTCGGGCACGTCGAGCACCAGCAGGCTGCCGGCCGGATCGCGGTCGTCCTCGCCGAGCAGCGGCCCGGCATAGACCAGCTGGTCGGCGTGACCCTCCAGATAGGCGAGATGGTCCGGGCGGTGCTGGAGCCGCAGCTCCAGCCGGTTCGGCTTGTCGTGGCAGATCAACGCGAACAGCATGCCGAACGGCCTCCCCAGTCTCCCGTCCCGAGAAGCGTAACCCGACTGTGCGGCCGCGGCCAAGCGGCGCGGTGCGTCAGGCGGCGGCGCGCGGCGGGGCCAGCTCGTCCAGGGGCCAGCGCGGCCGGGCGGGGAAGTCCAGGCTGTCGTCGGCGCCCAGGCGCAGGCGCTCCAGCCCGGCCCAGGCGATCATCGCCGCATTGTCGGTGCAGAGCGCCGGCGGCGGCGCCACCAGCCGTCCGCCGCGATCCTCCGCCAGGGCGGCGAGCCGCGCCCGCAGCGTCGCGTTGGCGGCGACGCCGCCGGCCACCACCAGCGGCCCGGCGCGCCCGGTCTCGGCGCGGAAGCGCTCCAGCGCCCGGGCGGTGCGGTCCGCCAGCACCGCGGCCACCGCCGCCTGGAAGCCGGCGGCCAGGTCGGCGCGGCCCTGCGCCGAGGCCGCGCCCAGGCCCTCCAGGGCGTGGCGCACCGCGGTCTTCAGGCCGGAGAAGGAGAAGTCGCAGCCGGGCCGGCCGAGCAGCGGCCGCGGCAGCGCGAAGCGCGCGGGATCGCCGTCGGCCGCCGCCCGCTCCACCGCCGGCCCGCCGGGATAGCCCAGGCCGAGCAGCTTGGCGGTCTTGTCGAAGGCCTCGCCGACCGCGTCGTCGATCGTGCCGCCGTAGCGGCGGTAGCGCCCGACGCCCTCGACCGCCAGCAGCTGGCAGTGGCCGCCGGAGACCAGCAGCAGCAGGTAGGGAAAATCCAGGTCGTCGGTCAGGCGCGCCGTCAGCGCATGGCCTTCCAGGTGGTTGACGGCGACGAAGGGCTTGCCGTGGACGGCGGCGATGGCCTTGGCCGTCATCATGCCCACCATGACGCCGCCGATCAGGCCCGGGCCGGTGGTGGCGGCGACGCCGTCGAGCGCGGCGAAGCCGATCCCGGCCTGGGCCATCGCCTCGGCCACCAGGCCGTCGATCTTTTCCAGATGGCTGCGCGCGGCGATCTCCGGCACCACGCCGCCGAAGGGCCGGTGTTCCTCGAGCTGCGAGAAGACCAGGTTCGCGCGGATGCGCGGCCCCGCGGCGGCGTCGCTCACCACCGCCGCCGCCGTCTCGTCGCAGGAGGTTTCGATGCCGAGTACGAGCATGGTGCCTCTTACCACGCCGCGGCGGCCAGGACACGGGCGGAGCGCCGGCGGCGCGGGTGTTTGTGCGCGCGAGGCCGCCGGCCTATAAGGGGCTCCGCCTTCCGTTTCGAGCTTCCGGGAGTGATCCATGCCCCTGCTCCGCCTCGGCACCCGCGGCAGCCCGCTGGCGCTGGCCCAGACCGAGGAGACCCGCCGCCGGCTCGCCGCCGCCCATCCCGAACTGGCGGCGCCCGGGGCGCTGGAGACCGTGGTGATCCGCACCACCGGCGACCGGGTGCAGGACCGGCCGCTGTCGGAGATCGGCGGCAAGGGGCTCTTCACCAAGGAGATCGAGGAGGCGCTGCACGAGGGCCGCATCGACCTGGCGGTGCACTCCATGAAGGACGTGCCGACCTGGCCGCCGGAGACCCTGGTGCTGGCCGCCTTCCTGCCGCGCGAGGACCCGCGCGACGCCTTCTTCTCGCCGCACGGCGACAGCCTGGCGGCCCTGCCCGCCGGCGCTCTGGTCGGCACCGCCAGCCTGCGCCGCCAGAGCCAGGTGCTGGCGCTGCGCCCGGATCTGCGGGTGACGACGCTGCGCGGCAATGTCGACACCCGGCTGCGCAAGCTCGCCGCGGGCGAGGTGGACGCCACGCTGCTGGCGCTGGCCGGGCTCCGCCGTCTGGGCCGGGGCGAGGCCGTACCGGCGGTGCTCTCGGTCGAGGAGATGCTGCCCGCCGTCGGCCAGGGAGCGATCGGCCTGCAGGCGCGGCGCGACGACGCACGCAGCTGCGGCTGGCTGGCGGCGCTCGACGACGCCGAGACCCGCGCCCGCGTCACCGCCGAGCGCGCCTGCCTGGCCGTGCTCGACGGCTCCTGCCGTACGCCCATCGCCGCCCTGGCGGAGCGTACGCACGGCGAGGCGCTGTATCTGCGTGCGCTGGTGGCCGCGCCCGACGGCAGCCGGGTCTGGCGCGCCGAGGGGCGTGGTGCCCTCGCCGAGCCGGCGGCCCTGGGAGAAGCGGTGGGACAGGAGTTGCGCGCGGCGGCCGGCGAGCCCTTCTTCGCCGCCCTGGCCGGCGGGTGATGCGGCTCCTCCTCACCCGGCCGCGCGACGACGCGGCGGAGACCCTGGCCGCGCTGGAGGCCGCCGGCCACGAGGTGCTGTCGGAGCCGCTGCTGGAGCTGCGGCCGCAGCCGGCCGCCCTGCCGGCCCTGGCCGGCATGCAGGCGCTGCTGATTACCAGCCGCAACGGCCTGCGCGCCTTTCTGGCGGTATCGCAGGACCGCAGCCTGCCGGTCTATGCGGTCGGCCCGGCCAGCGCCGCGGCGGCGCGCGCGGCCGGCTTCGCGCGGGTGCGCAGCGCCGAGGGGGACGCCACGGCCCTGGCGGCCCTGGTGCGCCGCGAACTGGACCCCGGCGCCGGGCCGCTGCTGCATCCGGCCGGGCGCGAGACCGCCGGGGCGCTGAGCGCCGAGCTGGCCGCGACCGGCTTCACGCTCGAACGGGTCGTGCTCTATGCCGCCGAGCCGGTCCCGGCCCTCTCGCCGGCGGCGCGCGCCGCGCTGGAACAGGGTACGCTGGACGGCGTTCTTCTGTTCTCGCCGCGTACGGCTGCGGTCTTTGCGCGCTTGATCCGGGAGGCCGGATCGGGTCAGGCTTGTGCGGGCCTCGTCGCCTACTGCCTGAGCCCGGCCGTGGCCGCGGCGGCGGCCGAGCTGCCGTGGCGGGCGGTGCAGACGGCGGCGGAACCCAACCAGGCGGCGCTGCTGGCGCTGCTCGGACCCGCGGGAACGACCCCGGAGCGGCAAGCGGAAGGCGAGGCGATGAGCGACGGCAGCGACCAGAAGGGCAGCGACCGGATGGGCGGCGAAGCGAGTGGCGGCGCGGGTGGCGAGAATGCCGCCGAGCGGGTGATCGGCCGCTTCGGCGGCATCCGGCCGATGGCGGCGAAGCTCGGCGTCGCCGTCTCCACGGTGCAGGGCTGGAAGCAGCGCGGCCACATCCCGCCGGGCCGGCGCGCCGCGATCGAGCGCGCGGCGGCGGAGAGCGGCTTCGCGCTGGAGCCGGGCGAGCTGGAGGCGGCGGTGGCGCCGCTCCCGTCGCCGCCGGCCGCGCGTGCCGAGACGCCGGCGGAGGAGGAGACGGCCGAGGCCGGCACCTCGCTGGAAACCGAGATGCGGGCGGAGACGCCCTGGCGCAGCGTCGGCAGCAACGGCGGGGGCAACGGCGGCGACAACGGCCGCAGCGCGCCGGCCGAGGAGCCGGCGGCGGAGCCGCCGCCGCAGTCGGCGACGCGGGNGCGCGGACGGCGC
>SR_TP_S13solDRAFT_1000090_pt1 | contig 48848 bp, 44 predicted proteins | sample SodReaTP_S13sol_FD_11159 | JGI IMG/M metagenome (IMG submission 11159) | reverse complement strand
AATAAGCATTGTCAGCCACTGTCGTGCCCCGGCAATGCCCGGGGCACGATTTCACCCGGTATCCATCTACCCGTAGTGGACCTCGCTGTTACGCAACTCCCCCGAGGTGTCCAGCAACAGATGTTCGATGTCCGGGGCCCGATTGAGGATATAGGCGGCCATCACCCGGCCCAGGTCATGATCCTCACGCTCAAGGGCCGACAACAGCTTGTCTCCCACGATCTTGATTCGATCCTCCTGGGTGGGATCGGCCACCCAGTCCCGGCCCATCTGCCAGCCCGCATCCATCTCCTGGTCCAGCTTGTCGAACACCTCGACCGCCTCCTGGATGATCTCCTCGGGCACGTTCAGGGTGTAGATCTGTTCGTCGATGATGACCTTGAGGTCCATGATTGCCTTGTCCCGTTGCATGTATTTCGGGCCAAAGCATAGCAGCTGTGCCGTGGAGGGTCCGCCCGGGGACACGATTCAGGCAGACAAGCAAAAGGGGCGATGACCTGGTCATCGCCCCTTTTGCCTGCAAACCGACCTGCCCAGGGATCAGGGACGGATCAGGGTATAGCCCTCGGCCACCAGATCAATCATGTGCACCACGCCGGCGTTCACCTTGACGGCGTTGGCATTGAGTTCAGGCTCATAGCCCAGGGTGCGTGTCATGTTAGAGAAAGTATTCAGGCAGGCGGCAAAACGCACACCGTTGTCCTGGGCCAGGCGGTTGATGCGCTGGTCGTTGGGGTTGCCCTTGACCAGCATGTTCAGTCCTGGCCCGAAGGCAACAATCTCCACATCCACCTTGTCAGGACCGTAGTGGCGGACCAGGTTGTTGGCCACGTTCAGCACCAGTGTCTGTCGCTGAACGGAATCTTCACTGATCTGAAGCACGACACGCTTCTCGGCAAAGGGCTTGCTCTCCGACTCAGCAGCGGGGGCGGTGCTAGCGAACAAGACCGCCAGGCACAGAGTCAGGAGCAGAGAAATCAGCTTTACACGCATGTGGGTACCTCGTATTCAGTGATCATGAATCGGCCTGTCCCTGCCTGTCGGTCGACGCCCGGGTCAGCTCCCTTTGATCCGATCATAGGCCGGTTCATCAAACCCATACCACGGAATTTTTCCCCTCATCAGACGCCGCGACCTCATCTTTTTGTTCAGCATTCAGTGATACTCACCGCCAGCCCCCCCAGGGACGTTTCCTTGAACTTGGACGACATCTCCTGCCCCGTCTGCTTCATGGCCGCGATGCAGTTATCCAGGGGCATGAAGTGTTTTCCGCTGCCCCGAATCGCCAGGGAGGCCGCCGTATAGGCCTTGAGGGCACCGAAACCGTTGCGCTCGATGCAGGGCACCTGCACCAGACCGTTGACCGGATCACAGGTCATGCCCAGATGATGTTCCAGCGCGATTTCCGCCGCATTCTCAATCTGACTGGGTGTGCCACCCCGCACCGCGCAAAGGCCTGCCGCCGCCATGGAGGCGGCCGAACCCACCTCGCCCTGACAACCCACTTCGGCCCCGGAGATGGAACTGCGATGCTTGATGAGACCGCCGATGGCACTGGCCGTGAGCAGGAACTCCCGCATCTGCGCCATGCTGCCCCCTTCGTGAACCATGAAGTAGTAAAGCACCGCCGGGATCACCCCTGCGGCGCCATTGGTGGGCGCCGTCACCACCATGTGTCCGGCCGCGTTCTCCTCGTTCACCGCCATGGCATAGGCGCACAACCAGTCGTTGACGTTGGCGCCACGCGGATCCGCCTTGAGCTGTTCATGGAGCCCTTTCGCACGCCGGGCCAGTTCCAGGCCACCGGGCAGGATGCCTTCGGCCTCGAGCCCATGATCCACACATCGGCCCATGGCCTGCCATAGGGAATCCAGGCCTTCGTCCAGCTGCTTCGATGACATGACGGTCAGTTCATTGGCCCGCTTCATATCCGAGATGGACAGGCCGCATTCCTCCGCCATGGCCAACATGGCGCGGGCCGAATCGAAACCATAGGGACAGGAATCGCCAGGCTCCATGCGCAACGGCGCCACCAGCTCATGGATCTCCGCCAGCGTATTGATGAAACCGCCGCCGATGGAAAAGTAGGTCTCTTCCAGCAATACCTCGCCGCCAGGCTCCAGCAGCTGGAAGATCATGCCATTGGGATGTTCCGGGAGGGTCTCGCTGCGATCAAAGACGATGTCCCGCTGGGGCAAGAAATCCACCCCGGACAGGCCCTCCTGGGTCAGGGCGTTCGCCTGCCACAATTGCCCGATCAGGGCCTCCACGTCCAGGTCGGCCACGGCCCGGGGTAGATGCCCATGCAGACCCAGGGTGACGGCCCGGTCTGTGCCGTGACCCTTGCCGGTGAAGGCCAGGGATCCCTTGAGGGTGCACCCCACGCGCAGCTCACCGGACACGGGATGATCACTCAAAAAATCCCGCACCCTGCCCGCGAAGGTCGCCGCCGCAAGCATGGGACCCATGGTGTGGGAACTGGAGGGACCAATCCCGATCTTGAACAACTCGAGCACACTGATGAACATCCCTTTTACCTCGCAACCCAGCGGTGGAATACATCCTCGATGCACCTGCCTATCCTCCTCCCGCGAGCACCGGACTGACAAGCATCCCCTGAAGGCTCAAGCCCCGGCTCAGGCCTGGCGGCGGGTGGTCCGGCGGGAGCGCAGGCGACGTTCGGCTACGGCGGTCAGGAAATAGCCCAGCGTCGCCGCCGGCGCGGCGACACACAGGGCACCCGCCCCGAGGTACATGGCCTCCAGGGCCACCTCCCGCTCCAGCCCGGAGAGATCCACGGCGGGACCGAAGATGGGTGAGAACAGGTAATCACCGATGGCGTTATAGGTGAGATACAGGGGCGCCACCGTGAAGGGATTGTTGATCCAGGAGGTCACCAGACCGGCGGGGAAGTTGCCGCGCACGAGGATGCATCCGGCAATGACGATCAGGGTCTGGATACCAAAAAACGGCATCAGTGCCACGAACAGGCCAACGGCGACACCGCGGGGAATCGCCCCATCCCGGGTACTCAGGGCACCACTGGAACGCAACACTGCGTCCACCCGCGGATGGCGATCGAGCCAGCGCCAGGCGCGTCGTCGCAGTACACGATAGCGAACATAGAGACCAGACCGCGTGCGCGCCACGTCATTCCCTCTCGGCGCTCAGGGCCGGTATGCAAATCAACATCCGTAAGTACGACCACGACATCAGGCCAAGGTTTAACACCTGTTCAATAACCACTGACCGGAGGGTGGCATCAGCCTTCCATGGGTCGCTTGCGCAACAACACGTCCAGCTGATTGGCGAAGGCCTGTCGATCCTTCTGGCTGAGCGCCGCTGGACCACCGGACTGGATGCCGCTGGCACGCAGGGTCTCCATGAAATCCCGCATGTTGAGCCGCGCCCCGATGTTGTCCCGGGTATGCATCTCGCCACGGGGGCTCAGGGCATGGGCCCCCTTCTCGATCACCTCCGCAGCCAGGGGGATGTCGCTGGTGATGACCAGGTCACCGGCCTCCACGCGCTTAACGATCTCGTTATCGGCCACGTCGAATCCCGACGACACCTGGATCGCGCGGATGTGGCGGGAGGGCGGTACCCGCACCGGCTGGTTGGCCACCAGGGTCAGCGGCACGGAGGTGCGCTCTGCAGCCCGAAACAGGATGTCCTTGATGACCACCGGGCAGGCGTCCGCATCCACCCAGATCTTCATGGGTTTTCCTCCACGGCGACTGCCCGGACACAGACCTGATTACGACCCGCCGTCTTGGCCCGGTACAGGGCCTTGTCGGCCGCACTGAACAGGCTGGTTACCGTGTCACCCGGCATCACCCTGGCCACACCGGCACACAGTGTGAGCTGCCCCGTCTCCCAGTCAGCCCCGGCCACCTCCCTGCGCAGGCGTTCGGCCACCTGCAGGGCCGCCTCCTCGTGGGTGTCCGGCAGGATCATGGCGAACTCCTCGCCACCGATGCGTGCCAGCATGTCCACCTCCCGCAAGGCCGGACGCATCATACCGGCCACCTGTTGCAGCACCTGGTCACCCCGGTCATGGCCGTATTGGTCATTGATTTCCTTGAAACGGTCCAGGTCCAGCAGAACCAGGGAGAAGGGGGTTGCGTTGCGCGCAAACAGTTCCAGCAGGCGCTTCATGGTCTGCTCGAACACACGTCGGTTATCCAAACCCGTGAGGGGGTCCGTGGTGGCCAGCAATTCCAGTTTGTCGTTGAGCAGGAGCAACTGACGCTGGTTGTCTTCCAGGTCCTCGCGCAGTTGCTCGTTGCGGTCCAGGGCCTCCTGGAGCTTGCGGGTTCGTTTGCGCAGCTCCAGGGCGGTCATCACCTGGCGGGCCACGATGCCGAGCACGTCGGCCTGGGCATCGGTGAGGTGACGGGGCTGGTAGTCAAGGACACACACGGTACCCAGGGGCAGTCCCTGTTCGGTTTCCAGCAGGGCCCCGGCATAGAAACGCAGATAGGGCTCACCGGTCACCAGGGGGTTATTCTGGAACCGGGGGTCAAGGGTGGTGTCCGGTACCACGAACAGGCCCTTTTGCAGAATGGCGTGTTTGCAGATGGAGACATCCAGCGGTGTCTCCCGCGTCCCCAGCCCGATCTCCGACTTGAACCACTGGCGGTCCCGATCGATGAGATTGATCACCGCGATGGGGGCCTCGCAGATGTGGGCGATCAACCGGGTGAAGTCGTCGAAACTCTCTTCGAAGGGGGTATCGAGGATGTCATAACTCTTGAGCGCGGCGAGGCGGGCCTCTTCGTCGTGCATGTACTGGTTTCCCTGGTTACAAACCATTTACAGAGCATTCACGGCATGATCCCCTGATCCCCGCCGAGACACCAGTGTCCACGCGGCCGGAATGGGATCACGAAAGCATGCATTCAGCCGGCGGCCGGCGGCGCATGGGACAGCGCGGTGCCGGGGGTCACCGTGTCGGTCAGCTCCAGCCTGTGCCCCTCGGCATTACCCAGCACCGCCGCCACCTTGTCGGCCTCCAGGGGCCTGGCGACGAGGAAGCCCTGGATCAGGTCGCAGCCCAGGGCAATGAACTCCTTCATCTGCACCGGGTTCTCCACGCCGCTGGCCATCACCTCAAGCCCCAGGTCATGGGCCATTTGCACAATGATGCGCGAAGTCTCCGCATCCTTGAGGCGTCCGTTGTCATCGCACAGGCGGGCCACATCCAGCTTGATGGTATCCACCGGCAGGGTGCGAAGATGGGTAAGCGGCACCCGGTTGCCCACGAAGCTGTCCACGGCACACCTCACGCCCAGGGATTTCAGTTCCCGCATGCGCTCCAGCTGCGCCCCCTTCAGGGACATGATCACCTGCTCACTGATCTCCAGCCCCAGGGCGTCCCGGCTGACCCCGCCCTTCTCCAGCATGGGCGGGATCTCCTGCAACAGGGTCCGATCCATGAGATTGCGCGGCGTCAGGTTGACGGACACCGTGAGCGACTGCCCTAGCGCGCGCCATTCGGCCACCCGGTTGATGGCCTCCTGGATCATCCAGCGGGTGAACTCATGGACCACGTCGGACTGTTCCAGCAGAGGGATGAACTTGCTGGGTGGCACCAGCCCCCGGGTGGGGTGATTCCAGCGGGCCAGGGCCTCCAGCTGCACGAAGGCCCGGGTACGCAGGTCGAGCACCGGCTGGTAGACGACGCGGATCTCGCCCTTTTCGATGGCGCGGCCCACTTCACCCAGCAAATCCAGATTGGCCGGCCCGCCATCGATAAAGGTCATGCCGCCGTCCAGCCCGCCGCCACGGCGACGCCCGCGCACGGTCATCTGTTCCCGGGCGCCGGCGAGCAGCCGCTCGGCACTGGCGCCGCCCCGTGGGCTGCTGGCCGAGCCCGCCACCAGGTCGGTGAATACCTGCATGCCGTCCACCTCGTAGGGGGCATCGCTGACCTCCTGCAGGCGCTTGAACTGCTGCTTCACCGGCACCGTGCCACTGCCGGCGAAGACCACGGTGAACAGATCCGGCTCGGAACGATTCACATGGGCGTCCGGGGGCATCACCGCCATAATGCGCTGACACAACTGGCCCATGATCTCCTCGGTGCGCCGCACGCCGATGAGGGTCTTGAGCTGGTTGTAGTTGGTGACCTGGATCTGGGTGACGTGGATGTCCTCCCCTGCACCGCCGGCGTTGCTGCTCAGCAGCAGCTCCAGGTGTTTGCGAGCACCGGTGAGGTCCGGCATGCCGGTGAGCGGGTCCGTGCCCCGCAGGCGGTTGATCTGCCCGACCATGTCCCGGGCGTTGCCCGCCAGCAGGCCCACCAGCAGGGCGATCACCACGAACCAGATTGACTTGATGCCCCAGTCCACCCAGTCCAGGGGCAACATCGCCGAGCCCTCCAGCAGGCCGGGGAACACCAGCGGGGAGAGCAGCGCGCTGCATAACACTGCCAGCAACAGACCGCCTAACCAGCCGAAGGCCAGGGCGGCGAGGAGGATCGGCGCCAGCAGGAACAGGGACAGGATGGTGCGCACGGCATCGTCCACCAGCAACAGGGCCACGTTGCTCAGCAGTGCGAACACCACCAGCCCCGCGGCGACCCCGGGGTTCCTTTGCAGGGCGCAGATGACATCGCTCACGCCCACGTAGCGTCGCACTCCTTGTCTAAGGCTCTCAAGCTTGAACCCTGTCATTTCCTGCACCCCGGTGCGTAGAGATCAAGTAAGTTCGAAGACACGCCAGTGACCGCCAGATGCCACCTCAGGCATGTGCCTACCGCTGGCCCCCGACAAACAACACGCCTGTCGGGAGTCATAAAATAAGCCTAGGCTTTTCCCTACTATTTTGCTAAACATTTACGGGATATATAACAACAAACCGACGGGCTGTGATCAGAAAGGGATGAGCCGTAGGGATCGGCACAACCTCCCAACCCTCGCCTGTCCCGTCCCTGAAAGCCGTGATCCACTGTATCTGCCCCGGGCAACCATGCGCATCAAACCTGGCCACACCTCGTCCAGCTCTGCCCACCCCGGAAGACCCGCCCCAGCCCGCGTCCCGGCATTCATCTACCTGCTCCTGATCTGCCTCATGGCGCCGACCCAGGCCGACGAAGGTGATGGGCGGGAGTTCCTCATTGGCGGCTCCGGCTGGATCGGTGATGCCCCCACCCGCATCGCCGATGCCCTCGGTTACTTCAATGGCAACGACACCTCTGCCGAGACCATCCGGGTAAGCCAGTACAACTCCGGCAAACAGGCCCTGGATGCCCTGATACACAACCAGGTGGACTTCGCGCTGGCCGCCCCGGAACCGGTGGCCATCGCCCTGGCCTCTGCGGTACCTGCTGGCAGCCCACCCCACCACGATCTGGTGATCCTGGCCTCCCTGGCCCTGTCCAACCTCTCCCATCACGTGGTGGCCAACGGGCATCAGGGCATAGAAGGGCCTGCAGACCTCACCGGCAAACGCATCGGCCTGGTGCTGGACAGCTCGGCCCACCACGCCTGGTACAAGTTCACCCGCTTCCACGGCCTGGACACCAACACCATGGCCCTGGTGGACCTGCCCATTGATCGTCTGACCGAGGCCCTGCAAACGGGCGTGATCGACGCGGTGGTGATCTGGGACCCCTGGACCCAGGAGATCGAACGCAGCCTGGGTGAACAGGCCCGGGTCTTCTCCACCCGGGAATTGCACACCGTGGACTGGTTCCTGGTCACCCGCCGTCCGATCCTCGACAGCCACCCCCAGGTCGTGGAGCGAGTCCTGCGCGGCTATGTCCAGGCCATCGACCTCATCTACCGGGATCCCGCCCAGGCCATGGCAGCCCATGAGCGGGCCGCCGGACGCAACGACCTGCGCCTGGGCAGCAACTCCTCCGCCCTGGTCTGGCGCCTGAACCTGGGCTGGTCGGTGCTGGCCAGCCTGGAAACCCAGTTCCAGTGGTTGCGGGAACGGTCCGATCTCGACACAAGGAACATCCCGCCGACCCACCAATACCTGGATGGCCGTCCCCTCAACCGGATCGACCCGCGCCGGGTCACGCTGCCGCCCTACCTGTATCTGCCGCCGGGCCAGGGCCCAGGCCCGCCATGAAGCTGCGCCGCCTCTCCGCCATCAGCCTCGCCGGCTCCCTGATCGGCCTGCTGGCACTGGCCGCATTCAGCGTCGTGGCCGTGAACCTGCTGGCGAACCACATGCAGCACGCGGAGCGCGTCACACAAGTGCGTGCCCAGGTCGAAAAGATCAACGTGGCCCTGGACTACGTCACCCTGCTGCGCAGTGACCCCCATATCCTGGTCGCCCTGTCCGAGGATGCCGATCGCCTGGCCGCGCTCGTCCAGGAACTGGGCCACCCCCTCAGCACTCCCGCCGCCATCCATCTCAACGAACTCGCCCACCTGGCCAGGAAGGTGGGCGAGCTGAGCCCTGACAGCTCCCTGCTACACAGCGACCAGCAGCAACGGGACAGCCTCATGGCCGTGGTCACGCAGATGCTGATTCACCGCGGCGGGGTCACCGATGTAATCAACACCATGGCCAGCGAGCAGCAGGAGACTCTGTATCTGCAAGTCATGGCTACTGCGGGGGCCCTGGTCACCGGCGCGCTGCTCATCGCCGTACTCTCCATGTTCGGTTTCACCGTGCTGCATCACCGCCTGAGCAAACCCATGGACGCCCTGGAGCAGGGCCTGCGTGCCGTAGCGGCCGGGGATCTCGGCGCCCGCATCGACATCCATGGCCGTGACGAACTGGCGCAACTGGGCACGCTGTTCAACCAGATGGTGTACCAGCGCCAGGTGCACGAAAGTGAACTGACAGAGAAGGAGCAGCGCTTCCGCCAGCTGGCCGAGAACATCGACGAGGTGTTCTGGATGACCGACCCCGAGAAGAATGAGATGCTCTATATCAGCCCCGCCTTCGAGCACATCTGGGGCTTCTCCCCGGATGCCCTCTACCGAGACCCCGACCTCTGGCTGCAGGCCATCCACCCCGACGACCGTGATCGGGTACACCAGGCCCTGCCCGAACAGGCCACCGGCACCTACCGGCAGGAATACCGCATCACTCGCCCGGACGGCATGGAACGCTGCATCCTGGACCGGGCCTTCCCCATCCGGGATGCCAGCGGCCAGGTCTATCGCATCGCGGGCGTCGCACTGGATCTCACCGACCAGCGCCAGATTGAGGCCGACCTCCAGGAAAGGGTCAAGGAACTGGGCTGCATCTACCGGGTCCTCGAGCTGACCACCGACACGGAACAGGAAACACGCAGCATCTGCGCCGACGTGACCGCGGTGCTGCCCAACGGCTTCCTGGAATCAGGCCATGCCGTGGCCCGGATCACCATGGGCCAGGACGAATGCACCAGCCCGGGCTGGGAACCACCGCTGGAGCGGCTGCAGTCCCCCATCCTCGTCGAGGGCCGCCAGGTCGGCCTGGTGGAGGTGGGCTACAAGGCCAGCCGCCCGCCACCGCCCCAAGAACGCGAGGCCTTCCTGGCCGAGGAAAAGGTCCTGCTGGACAGCGTCGCCCAGCACCTGGGGCGCATGCTGCACACCCGCCAGCTGTCCCAGGCCATGGCTCGGTCGGAACGGCTCAGCGCCGTGGGACAGCTCACCGGTGGTGTGGCCCATGACTTCAACAACCTGCTCACGGTGATCATCGGCAACAGCGAGCTGCTACAGCTGCGTCTCGCCAAAGAGGATCGCCTGCGCAAACTGGTGGACATGATTGCCACCGCCGCCAACCGAGGTGCGGAACTCACCCAACGACTGCTGTCCGTTGCCCGGGCCCAGGCCCTGGAACCCAGGGTGATCAACGTCAACGAACTCCTCTCGGGCATGGAAGCACTGCTGCAGCGCAGCCTGGGGGAAACCATCGAACTGAACATCATCCGCGAGTCCCGCTTGTGGCCTGCCCTGGTGGATCCGGGGCAACTGGAGAACGCCATCCTCAACCTGTGCATCAACGCCCGGGACGCCATGCCCAAGGGCGGGCGCCTGACCCTGGAGACCGCACGGGCCGTACTGGACGAGAGCTACACGGTGCGGCACGCGGAGGTGCGCCCCGGGGACTACGTGCTGATCACCGTCAGTGATACCGGACAGGGCATCCCGGCGGAACTGCAGGAAAAGGTCTTCGAACCCTTCTTCACCACCAAGGGAGAGGCCAAGGGCACTGGCCTGGGCCTGTCCACGGTGCATGGTTTCGTCAAGCAGTCCCGGGGACACATCAGCCTGTATTCCGAACCCGGCCAGGGCACCACGGTGCGCCTCTACCTGCCCCGGGCCGCCCTCAATGAACAGACAGTCAGGCCGAACCCTGACGACCAACACCCACGCGGCGGAGACGAGGTGATCCTGCTGGTGGAAGACGATCGCCTGGTGCGCCGCTATGCCGAGGAACAGCTGAGCAACCTGGGCTACACGGTGCTGGTGGCCAGCAACGGCCGGGATGCCCTGGCCATGATCCGGGAAAACCCCGGCATCGACCTGCTGTTCACCGATGTGGTCATGCCCGGGGGCATGAACGGGCAGGAACTGGCAGAAGCGGCTCGACAGGTTCGCCCGGGGCTGCGGGTGCTCTATACCTCCGGTTACACCGGCAACGCCATCGTCCACCAGGGACACGTCGACCCCGGTGTGCTGCTGCTCACCAAGCCCTACCGCCAGGCGGAGCTGGCCCGCAAGCTGCGCGAGGCCCTCGCACAGCCCGGGCAGCCAACCGGGGACGACCCGCACGAGACACCCACATGAGCCCCCTAATCGAGCGCAGGAAGAACCAGACGCGCCTGTTCCGGAGTAGTGTCTCCAGACGCTGGGGGTATCTGGCGGCCCTGATGCTGGCCGGGGTCTTCACCACCGACCTGCTGACCCCCCTGGGCTTTGCCCACGGGGTGCTCTACGTGATCCCCATCCTGTTTTCCGTGCTCACCGGCAACACCCGCTGGGTGCTGGCCGTGAGCGCCACGGCCCTGCTGCTCAATGTCCTGGGCCTGGTCGTGGCCCCGCTGCCCCCATCGGAAATCCCCATGGTCTACGCCCAGGCCAATCGCGGGGTCGCCCTGGTGGTGCTGGGCGCTACGACCCTGCTGGCCCTGGGCCTGCTGCAGTGGTTCCGTGACTCCCTGGATCGTCAGGAACGCATGGCCAAGGCCCTGCGAGCGCTGGACGAAAACCAGCGCCTGTTGCGGGTGGCCAGCGAAATGGGCCACCTGGGAGGCTGGTCTCTGAGCGTGCCGGACATGAAGGTGGCCTGGTCGGATCAAATGGCGGCCATCATCGAACTGCCGGAAGGCCATGAACCCAACCTGGAAAAATGCCTAGGCTATTACGTGGCCGAGGACCGTGAGCGGGTCCGCCGGCGGGTGGAGGCCTGCATCAGCGATGGCACGCCCTTTGATGAAGAGCTCCGTCTCATCACCGCCCGGGGGCGGCCCATCTGGGTACGCACCGTGGGCCAGGCGGTGCGCGACCCCCAGGGACGTATCATAGGCCTTGAGGGGGCCCTGCAGGACAACACCGCCCCGAAGACCCTGCAGGTCTCCCTGACCCGCAGCCAGGAACGCTTCCGGGCCCTGGCCGATGCCATGCCCCTGATCGTCTGGACCGCCGAACCCGATGGCCAGGTGGACTTCTTCAGCCGCACCCTGATCGACTTCACCGGCCTGGACCTGCGCGAACTGTCCCGGCGCAATCGCTGGCTCAAGGTCCTGCACCGGGAGGATCGTGCCCGGTGCCTGGAGACCTGGGGCGCCAGTATCGCAAGCGGTGAGACCTTCTCCGTGCAAGCACGGGTGCGCAGCCGGGAGGGCAGCTACCTCTGGCATCTGCTCCAGGCAAGCCCAGGTCGCGACAACACAGGGCGAATCGTCAAGTGGTACGGCTCGGCCATGCAGATCCATGAACAGATGGAACTGGAACAGGAGACCATCGCCCTGTCCCAGCGCCTGCGAGACACACTGGAGAGCATGAGCGATGCCTTCTTCCTACTGGATGACCACTGGAACTTCACCTACCTCAACTCCACCGCCGGGCAGCTGTTGCGCCGGGAACCCTGGGAACTGATCGATCGCTGCCTCTGGGACGAATTCCCCGAGGCGGTGGGCTCGGACTTCGAGACCCACTATCGGCTCGCCATGAGGGAGATGCGCGCCACGCACTTTCGCAGCTATTACCCGCCCCTGGACACCTGGTTCGAGGTCAACGCCTATCCCAGCCCGCGCGGGTTGGCGGTGTACTTTCAGAACATCACCGAGCGTCTGCGCCTGGAGGATCAGGCCCGTGAATCCCAGCGCCTGGAGGCCCTGGGCCAGCTCACCGGCGGGGTGGCCCACGACTTCAACAATCTACTCACGGTGATCCTGGGCAACACCGAACTGCTCCAGGAACAGCTGGCCAGCCAGCCCCGGCTCCAGGCCCTGACCCGCATCACCCTCAGCGCTGCCCAGCGGGGCGCCGAACTGACCCAGCGCCTGCTGGCCTTCGCCCGGCGCCAGACCCTGGAGCCGCGCGTCGTGGAAGTGGGCACACTCCTGGAAGTGATGCGCGAGATGCTGCAACGCACCCTGGGGGAGCAATACCCCCTACGCCTGACCCTGCGCCCGGGCCTGTGGCGGGCACAGATCGATCAGGGTCAGCTGGAAAACGCCCTGCTCAACCTGTGCCTCAACGCCCGTGACGCCATGCCCGACGGCGGCACCCTGGCCCTGGAGGCCGACAATGCCCGGCTGGACGAGGACTATGTCCGGGATCACCCGGATGCGGTGGCCGGGGACTACGTACGGGTGTCCGTCTCGGACACCGGCCAGGGCATCGCCCCGGAACACCTGCACCGGGTGTTCGAGCCCTTCTTCACCACCAAGGACAAGGGCAAGGGCACGGGGCTCGGCCTGTCCATGGTCTACGGATTCATCCGCCAGTCCCGGGGCCACGTGAACGTCTACTCCGAGCTGGGCATGGGCACCACGGTACGCCTTTACCTGCCCCGCACCAGCGCCTCGCCCCAGACCGGGTCGGCCGACCCGAGCAATGTGGCCGAGGGCGCGCGCGGCGGCGCGGAGGCCATCCTGCTGGTGGAGGACGATGAACTGGTGCGCGAAAACGCCCAGGCCCAGCTGCTCAGCCTGGGCTACCAGGTGATCCCCGCAGCCAATGCCGCCGAGGCCCTGGTGGTGATCCGCAGCGACACGGCCATCGACCTGCTGTTCACCGACGTGATCATGCCCGGCGGCATGAACGGCCGGGAACTGGCCGAGGCCGCCCGGGAGATCCGCCCCGGCCTGCGGGTACTGTTCACCTCTGGCTATACTCAGGATGTCATCCTGCACCAGGGGCGCCTGGACCCTGGCGTGCAACTGCTGAGCAAGCCCTACCGCCGTACCGACCTGGCCAGAAAGATCCGCGAGGCACTGGGCGTGCAGGACCACACCCACCCTGACGAGGAAATCTGAGAACAATGGACGACAAGCGACTGCTGATTCTGGACGACGACCCCCTGGTGGGTCAGACCGTGGAGTTCATGGCCGAGAGCCTGGGCATCGCCGCCCGCTTCGTGAGCAGCCCCGAGGACTTTTTCCTGGAGGTCAACAGCTGGTGCCCCACCCACATCGCCCTGGACCTGATCATGCCGGAGATGGACGGCGTGGAGGTCATGTCCAGCCTGGGGAAGCGGGGCTGCCAGGCGAGCATCATCATCACCAGCGGCGTGGGTGACCGCATCCTCGATGCCGCCCGGCGGGCTGCCGAGGGGCATGGGCTCAACATCCTGGGAGTGCTGTCCAAGCCCTTCACCGTCATCCACCTGGAGCGCCTGCTCACGGGTGAAGAGGACAGAATTCAGGAAGATCACAAGGCGCCGCAATGCCCGGTGCGGCCCCAGGCCGAGATCACCCAGGACCTGCTGGCCCAGGGCCTGGAGGCCCGGCAGTTCTCCGTCTACTACCAGCCCAAGATCGCCTGCGAGGACGGCCGGCTGGCGGGCTTCGAGGCCCTGGTGCGCTGGATCCATCCGGACCTGGGCTTCATCGGACCGGACCGTTTCATCCCCCTGGCCGAGCAGACCGGACAGATCGACGCCCTCACCGAACAGGTCCTGGACCAGGCGCTCACCTGGTTCAAGTCCCTGCCCCTGTCCGACGCTCTGCCCCCCCGCTGCCGGCTGCAGCAAAGGGCCAGCAGCAACCTGTCACTGTCGATCAACATCTCGGCCCGCACCCTCAACGACCTGGGGCTCATCGACCGGCTGGTGGAACGCTGCCAGCAATTACAGATCCACCCGGCCAACCTGATCTTCGAGCTTACCGAGACCAGCGCCATGGACGACCCGGTCACCTCCCTGGACCTGCTCACCCGCCTGCGCATGAAGGGTTTTCATCTCTCCATCGATGACTTCGGCACCGGCTTCTCGTCCATGGTGCAGCTGGTGCGCCTGCCCTTCTCGGAGATCAAGGTGGACAAGTCCTTCGTCATGACCGCCATGGAGTCCCGGGAATCGCGCACCGTGATCCGCTCCATCGTGGAACTGGGCCACGGCCTGGGGCTGCGTTGTACGGCAGAGGGTGTGGAGTCCCTGGAGGCCCTGGAGTACGTGGCCGAGGTGGGCTGCGACCTGGCCCAGGGCTATCACATCGCCCGGCCCATGCCCGGCGAGGATGCCCTGGCCTGGATGATCGAACCAAGGATGTAAGGAGGGGCTTCGATCAGTCCTGCAGGGACTGGGCGAAATGCAGGCTGGTGTGGCACAGACCTTCGCGCAGGTAGAAACGATGGGCCTCCCGGCGCTGCACCCCGGAATCCATGTGCAGCTGCTGGCATCCGGCCTGTCGCGCCTGCCCCCTGAGCCAATCCAGCATGCGCCGGCCATGGCCCACGGAACGGGCGTCGGCCAGAGTCACCAGGTCATCCACGTACAGAAAGCGCCCCCAGGCGAGGTTTTCTCCCAGCCGATAACCGGCCACGCACACCACCCGGCCCGCGGCCTCCAGCATGGCCAACTGGTAACCCGACTGCTGCTGGCGCCGCACCCGGGTGAAAAACGCCTTGGCGTCCAGGTGGGGACGCAGTTCGCGCATCACCCCGTGGCAGGCGGCAATGTCTTCATCGGTGCTGGCCAGGCGAATGCTCACGGGCAGACCTCCGGTGTGCGGATGACGACGCGATTGCGTCCCTGATGTTTTGCCTGATAGAGGGCACGATCCGCCAGGGCCAGGGCCGTGCCCAGACCCACGGCCACCGGATCACAGTCGGCCACCCCCGCGCTCACCGTCACGGCCAGGCGCTTGCCTGACACCTCCACCTGACAGTCGGCCACGCGCTGACGGATACGCTCGACGATCTCCACCGCCTGGGGTACAGACACGTTCACCAGCAAGACCCCGAACTCCTCCCCGCCCAGACGTCCCACCACGTCGATGTCACGCAGCTCCCCGACGAGGGCGTCACTGACCGCCTCCAGTATCCTGTCCCCTGCACCGTGACCATGGGTGTCGTTGATCTGCTTGAAGTTGTCCAGGTCGAACATGGCCACCACGGCGGGCTGTTCGGTGCGCCGCACCCGGGAGAGTTCCAGTTCGGCGCATTCAAAGAAGGACCGACGATTGGCCAAGCCGGTGAGCGGATCGGTGGTGGCCAGGTGTGCCAGTTTCTCGTTCAGCGATTCCAGTTCCGAGGTGCGCTGCTGTACCCGCCGCTCCAGCTGATGCTGGGCGTCCAGCAGTTTCGCCTCCCGGTCCTGGATGCGCTCGAGCATCAGGTTCACGCCCCGGGTGATCACATCCAGTTCGCTGACCCCGGTGGCCGGCAGGCGCCGAAGCTCGCCAAGGGAGGCATTATCCAGGTGATCGGAGATCACGGACACCGGCTGCAGCAGCCGACGGTGAATCATGTCCCGTGCCAGCATGAAGGCCAGCACACCGAAGCCGGCGGCGAGCATGATGGCAAGGCCCACCGAGGCCCACAGCAGTCGCGCCTGATCGCTCAGGTCGTAGGTCACCTGGGTAATCAGGCTATCGGTCTCCCCCAGGTCCGCATCGACCCGGGGCAGGCGTTCGTAAACGGTCGTCCGGGCACCGTCCTCCAGTACGACCCGTCCCGACTGACCCAGCGCCTGCATGGCCTGGCCGTTCAGGCGACGCCCTTCATGCAAGAGCGACCAGCCGCCATAATCGCTGGCGATGAACACATCGAAATCCACCACCTGGCTGTTGTCCGTCACTGCCAGGCCCAGCAGTTCATCGAACAGGAAGCGTTCCATACGCGGGCTGACCTCCACGTGCAGGTACTCGCGCAGGTCCACCGCCGCCTCCAACACATAGTCCCGTCCCTGCGGACCATGGTAGGCGTACTTGTAGAGACGCCCGGTCTGGATGGAGGCATTGAAGCGTTCGGCAACCACCTCACCGCTGCCATGGACCCGTTCCAGAAGTGCCTGCATCCCCTCCCCCGCGCCAGCAAGATCAAGTCCCATATCTGGTTCAAAGTTGGTATTCACCACCCGTCCATGGCGGTCGATGACGTAAAGATACTGGAAGTCGTAACGGGCACTCAGGGTATCGAGCTGTTCGCGGCTGGCATGGCCGGGGTCCCCGGCCATGACCTCCAGGTCCTCGGCCACCAGGGGCAGCTGAGCCTCCATGCGCCGGTTCAACCGGGTCTCCTGCTCCGCCAGCAACAGGTCGAAGGCCCTGAATCGGTCCTGGAGCTGGGCATGGATGCTGGAGATGTGCCGATCCGCCGAGACCACCATGGCCCGATGCATCATCAGGGCCACCACCAGGGCGGTGGCCAGGGATGCCATCAGGATGGCGAGAAACAGGAGAACCGTCAGCTGACGACGCATGCACCACTCCATTGGCCGGACCCCTGAGGTCGGGCCCTCTATGCGCCTCACTATAGATATAAATCTGACAAATGGGGTCAGGCACTCGATAGGCTGCACGAATGGGGCGATCAGCGCACCGCCGTGGGCTCATAGCGGTTGGCGCCGTTTCCGAAGGGGCGGCCCTGAGACCAGAGGAGGGCCTGGGCCACGCAGGCATCAGAACCGGTAGGAAAGCCCCAGGATGCTGATCAGACGGTTCCGATCCTCCGTGAGCGGACTGTCGGCAACGGCATCGCCATAGTGCGTGCCGGCCACCACGCCCTGAAAGGACCAGCGCGCCGTCAGGGGCGCCAGCACCCGGGCCCCGTAAACGAGATTGACCCCGTCGACACCCCGGTAGGCGGGACGGTCCGGACCCGCCTCCGCCGCCGCGACCCCGTAGTAGTAGGCCACCAGATCCGAACTCATCCACTCCAGCCCGGCATAGGGCACGAACAGCAGGCGCCGGGGAGAGCCGAAGGCATGGCCCACAGTGCCCGTGACCGTCTGGCCGCTGCTGCGCCCCAGGGCATCGGTGGTGATCGTGGCATTCAGTTGCCAGCGATCCAGGGTACGGGTGTGGCGTAGCCCCAGGTCCAGGGAATTGCGGCGCGTAGCCATGCCCTCAAGGAACGGATCATCGCTGCCCTTGAAGCCATCCAGACGGGGGCGGACAAACACGCTGGTATGCGCGCTCTCGTCACCCTGGAATCGCAGGCCCGCCTCGATGCCACGCAGGTAAATGCGTTCTCCGGAATACTGGATCAGGGGCACCACCAGGGGATCATCGTCGGCGCCCTTCTGAACCGGGTCCCGGGCGATCACACCCACGCCCATATCCCACTGGGCCAGGCCCTGGCCGGCCAGGAGGGCCAGCAGGATGCCCAGGGCGCCTGCCACTGTCTGTCTACGGATCACGGGTGTTCCCCCTGTTGCTGAATGAAGCACGAAGCACCGACGGCGGGGCCCCTGGCCAGATTTCTACCGGCAATGAGACCCTGCTACCCGGGGTTCGTTCAGCCCGAAGGTACCGTTGATCAGACTGTGGCCCAATCCCGGGGGCTTGCGGTTGACTCGTTGCCGTTCACTGCCGAGGATGAACCCCAAGCCCCGCAATCGCCGGGGAGCGGAGGATTGCGGCCTGAGGGGCGCATGCAAGCACACGCCATGACCGATGCCGCCACACGCCGCAAACCACTGGACGCCTGGCTCCACAGGGGGGTGGCACCCAGCGACTCCGCCGACCTGCGTCTGAAGAAGGTGGTGATGACCCTGGTGTCCACGGGGATCGCCAGCCTGGCCATCTTCTGGGGCGGCCTGTACATGGCCACCGGCTACCCCGTGTCCGGCGCGATCCCCCTGACCTACTCGCTGATCTCCTTCACCAGCACCCTGTACTTCTTTCGCAGCAAGCGTTTCGCCTTGTTCTGCTTCAGCCAGCAGTTGCTGATCCTGATTCTGCCCTTCGCCCTGATGTGGAGCCTGGGCGGCTTCGCCAATGGCAGCGCCGTGATGATCTGGGCCTTCTTCGCCCCCCTGGCCGCCCTGTTCTTCCTGGACCTGGGGGCGGCACGGCGCTGGTTCGTGGCCTTCATCACCCTGCTGATTCTCTCCGCCTTCATGGACGGCTGGTTGCAGGGCCTCGTGCGGCCCATGCCGCCCAGGCTCAACACCCTGTACTTCCTGATGAACATGGGCCTGGGTTTCATCCTCATCTCCATGGTCCTCTACTACTTCGTCAAGGACCGGGAGAGGGCCTACCAGGAACTGCAACAAAGCCAGGCGCACATCCACCAGATGATGATGACCGATCCCCTGACGGGCGTGCCCAACCGCCGTCACCTTGAGGAACGCTTCAAGGAGGAAATGCTTCGCATGGAACGCTATGGGGAGCCCCTGTCGGTGATGATGACCGACGTGGACTTCTTCAAGACCATCAACGACCGCTATGGTCACGGGGTGGGCGATGAGGTGCTCAAAGCGTTCGCCGAGCGACTGCAGGCGAAGCTTCGGGGCACGGACTTCCTGGCCCGATACGGCGGCGAGGAATTCGTGGCCCTGCTGCCCGCCACGGATCGGGACGCCGCCCTGAACCTGGCGGAGCGGATGCGCAAGGAGATCAAGACCAGCCGGATCGAAGGCTACGACATCCGGCTCACATCCAGCTTTGGGATCGCCCAGGTACTGGCCGGGGAGACAGCGGATGAGGCGATGGCACGGGCCGATAGGGCCATGTATGAAGCCAAGCACCGCGGCCGGGACCAGGTAACGGCCGCCCCCAACAGACAACCGGCCTGAAGCGTCCCGCTTGGGACCACAGAAGATTCCGCAGTCTGCCAAGGGTCAATCCTTGACCCCCAGAGCACTCTGTAGGTACCGTTGGCCCATGAGACGCAAAGAGGCCGGACAGATGCACTTCATTCAGCGATTCAACCTGGTTGGACAGGACCAGCGTTTCTCCCTGTCCGTGCTGGTAGGCGTCACCGGACTGGTACTCACCCTGCAGAATCCCCAGGCCCAGGACTCTGCCGCAGAACTGATCTCCAGGATGCAACTGCCCGACCTCAGCCAGGTGTTCGAGATGCGTCCCCAAACGCCGCCCCCGGTGCTTGAAGCCGATCAACTGATCCAGGAAGAGGTCGAGGACGTGCAGTTGATCGTGCCCGTGGATCGGGAACACAGCCGCTCCAGGGATCTGCGCAAGCCCATGGATGCCCGGCCCATCGACGGCTGAGCCGTCTACCCCTGACCCTGTCTTCCTGAAGCCCGCGTCCCCCGCGGGTAATCCCAGCCTGAATTATTGCCCTTCGCTGCTCGCCTTGGCAGGTGGCGGTGAGAGCGGGAACACCTCCGGGGAATCCGGCAACGTCTCCAGGTAAAGGGAACGGCTCGGGAAAGCAAAACCGGTACCCGCACCCTCCACGATGTCCTTGATGGCGCAGGCCAGTCGCTCCTTGATCTCCAGCCAGTCCCCCCAGACGATGGTCTTTGTAAAGCAATAGACCAGGATGTCGATGGAGCTGTCGTTGAAGGAATCGATGCGCACGAAGGTGGGCACCTCGCTGGCATCGGCAAAGTCATCGCTCTCGACGATATATCGCTCGATACCGTCACGAATCTCTTTGAGCTGCTCCAGGGTGGTGCGGTACTCCACGCCCAGCATCCAGCGAATGCGACGATGACTCATGCGCGAGAAATTGGTGACTGCGTTATCCGCCAGACGGGCATTGGGCACATACACGGGTGCACGATCAAAACGGCGAACCGTGGTGGTGCGAAAGCCGATCTGCTGCACCGTGCCTTCCACAACACCATCCACGTTGATCCAGTCGCCCGGCTGAAAGCGCCGCTCACCGATCACGAACAGGCCCGCGATCAGGTTCTTGAACAGGTCCTGGGCGCCCAGGGCCACCGCCACGCCAAACAGACCCAGTCCGGCGATGATCGGGCCCACGGCGATGCCCCAGAGTTCCAGGACAGTGGCCACACCCAATACGATGAACGCGATCTTAGCCGCCTTGACGATCCACTCGACCATCGGCCTGGTCAGCACGCCCTCCGCCTTCATGAGCAGCCCACCCACCGGCCCGGTGACCCGGTGAAAGGCCCAGAACAGGGTGAAGGCGATCAGGCTGCGGTTCAGGTTGTAGAAAAACTCCCGCGCCCCCTCATCCACATCGAGCACGCTCACGGCAAAAAACACCCCCATCACCACGGGTATGAACCGGATCGGGTCATAGAGTGAATTTACGATACGGGTATCGATATCAGTGCGGCTGCGTGAGGTCGCGCGCTTGAGGATGCGCAACACGAAACGACTGAAGAAGTTTCGCAACACCATGAAGAAGGTAAAAATCAGCAGGGCAATCAGTATCTCGGCGATATTGATGCCGAAGACACCCTCACGCCAGACCTGTAGCACCAGATCCCAGAATTCCCCGAGTGTTGCCACATCCATAGTGCGTCCCCGAAACCGAAAGATCTCAAAGAGGCAGGAAACTGCCCCTGTATGATGGGTTTGTATCTAACTTGAACCTGCCGACTGGCCTAGCGGAAGAATCTCGCTTCTTCGCCCAGATAGATCCGGTAGGCATTGCCCCGGTTGCTGGCGTTAAAGGCCGGCAGATCTTCGTAGCGTGACCAGTCGGTGTTCTCGTAGGCCTCATCGAAGGGGATCAGATCCCTGACCGCCTCAGCCATGGCATCACGCACGAACACGATGTAGTCCCGGGTCGCGGCCACTGCCTGCTGGGCATCGTCGGACAGATCGCCATGACCGGGGACCACGTAGCGCACCCGGTCCTGCAGCCCGGCGATGTACTCCAGGCCCTCAAGCCACTGGTCGATGTCGGTCTCCGGACTGTCCAGGAAGGGCACACGGCCGCCAAAGATCACATCACCACCGAACAGCACCTGGTGTTCCTCCACCAGCATCACCACGTCCCCGGGGGCGTGGGCCGGACCCAGGTTACGCAACTCAAAGTTAATGCCGCCAAGTTCGAAGGATTCACGGTCGTCAAAGACCCGGTCCGGCGCCACCACGTAGGTATTCTCGTCCACCCAGGGGAACAACGCCTCGCGCCGCTGGGCGAGACGCCGCTCGGCATCCTCCCCCTGGGTGGCAGAGGTACCGCCCACGTAGCCCAGCACGCCCCGCTGGGCCAGGATCGTGGGCGCACCCCCGTGTTCCTTGAAGGCCTGCAGGCCGTAGATGTGATCCGCATGGTAGTGGCTGACGACCACGGTGTGCACGGGCTGATCCGTGACCTCGCGGATACGCTCAAGCAAGCGGTAACCCAGTGCCGGGGTGCCCAGGGCATCGAACACCACCACACCCTCATCGGTCACCACAAAACCGGCATTGGAGGTATGCCCCTCGTTCACCGAGTCCGGCACACCGGAAAGGCCAATGACGTAATACACCGGCACACCGGGGATCTGGTGCAGTTCGAAGGGCAGGCTCACCGCACCGTAGGGTGTTGCGCCAGCGGTCTCCTGCTCTGCCGATCCGCAGGAGAGGCTCAGCAATATCGTGGCTGACAGCAGCCACCGGGACACGATTCGTGGGTTCATGGAAGTTCTCCTGTTGCGGGCATCCAGCACATGACTGTGCGTCATCTGCGGGCCCGGGTGCGCCGGCCTGTTCAGTCCGGTTCACCCAGTGTGGTGGTGAGTGACACCTGCTCCCCGGCGCGCAACACCATAATGGTGATGCTGTCACCCGAGTGCAGGCTGCCGAGGTGCTGGCGAATGCGCAAATAGCCTTCATCGTCGGCGATGGAGATGCCCGCAACGTTGAGTATCACATCGCCCCCGAGCACCAGGGTTTCTTCTCCGATGCGGGACTCCACCGTACCGGCGCGCAGGCCGATACGCGCCGCTGGAGAGCCAGCGGCCATACCCTGCACCATCAGGCCACGGGCCTGGGGTATGTTCAGCAGACGGGCCAGGTTTCCACCCACCCAGTAGCCATTGAGTCCGTTCCAGAATGCCCGTTGTTCCAGCAGCAGTTCGCGCACCTGGTTTGACGTGACGGCAAAACCGAGGCCCTGGGAACCGCCGGTACTGGTGAGGATACGGCTGACGATACCGATCACCTCGCCGGAATGATTGAACAGCGGACCACCGGAATTGCCGCGATTGAGCGCGGCATCGGTCTGCAGCAATTCACCCAGGCCGAAGTCTCCGGCAATATCACTGCCCTGATGACGCGCGCTGATGTATCCGGCGCTCAATGCATGGGCCAGTCCATGGGGTGCACCGACGGCGAAGACCGGCTGTCCCACCCGCACCAGGTTTGAATCCCCAAGCTGCGCCACCACGGCGGACTCCGGCACCGTATCCACCACCAGCATTGCGATGTCCGCCGCCGGTTCCGAACCGCTCACCCGCGCATTGGACACGCTGCCATCGGCAAAGGTGACCGTGATCTGATCCGCTGACTGAACCACATGAGCGGCGGTGATGATGCGCCCATCCGCAGAGACCAGCACACCCGAACCGACTTGCCGGATGTTGCGCCATTGCAGCTGACCGGAACCCCGCGCCACCTGCTCATTGGACTCGATCACCACGACACTGGGGTCGACCTTCTCGAAAAGGGCGGCCAGGTCGGCGGCAAGGACCGGATTGGATGACATCAGGAAAAACAGCAGGAAGGCGGACAGCAACCAGCGCATAGGGGAGCCCCAAAACGGTTTATGCGTGAAAGGGCATTATTGCAGATTTACGGGTCGAACGCGGAGGCTCACAATCCTCTAAGACAGGCGCACCGCGACTGGCCTGACCTAAGCAAGGCCATCCATGAGGAGACGGGTCAGATCAGGCAGACGGTATCGCCCACACGCACTTCACCAGGCATGACCGTTTCTCCATAGACACCCACATTCTGTTCTGCGGCTTTCACCACCGTGCGCAGAATACCTGTGTCCGCAGCAAACTCCCGCTGGGGTCGGGTAATCGCACCACAGCGCGGTGTCGTGGACACACAGTCCATGGCGGCCCCGCCGATCACCAGACGCCTGCCCACCCAGTCCTGTTCCGCGAGACCGGTGTGTGACGCCTCGGTGTCGATAAGGAAATTGGCACGAAAGCGCCGTGCATCCCAGTCTCCGTCCGGGTTCAGATCTGCGAGATGCTTCAGGGTGGCGGTCGTGAGCAGGTGCAGGGGCGTCACCAGGAAAAAGCTGCCGGGTCGTGACACGAAATCCGCGAAGTCCTGGTTGTCGAGGTCGAAGTCAGGCAGGGGCTCCCCCGGCTCACGGTCGAAGGTGGCTGCCAGTTCCTGGAACCAGGTATGGTCGTCCCGTTTATGACGCCGGTAGAAATTTGTATCTGTTGCCGGACGCAGGGGCTCCAGGGTCGATGCCTTACCGGTCAGTGCCGAGAGCTGCGCATGGATCTGCTCATGGTCACTGCCCAGGGTCGAGCCATCGGGCAGGGTGACCTCCACCTGGCCATCCCCGGTCTCCCGGGCGCGGGCCGAACAGGTCAGCAACTGAGGGCGGGTCTTGCAGCTCTGCAACTCCTCCCGCGCCACATCCCGCAGGGCCCAGGTGCGATCCCCGCCGATCCCCCGCGCGTCCACGGAGCAGGCATCGATCCGCTCCCCCGCCATCCCCTTGACCGGATAACGCCAGATCTCCTTGATCCTGCCCACCGTCTCCATCGCTGCCTCCCCTCTTTGTGCATGCCAAAGACACAAAGCAATATCCATTCCAGACATCGATTATGGCCCACATGGACACACAGCCCCTCCCAGGCACTGCATGGGAACACCGGAATCGCCATAGCATGCCCAGGTCCGGTCCCGCAGGCACCAATCCAGTGCACAGCACCCGGGGCATCCGGGCTTGCCCGGGACACGCCAACAGTCTTCCACGTGTTACCTTGGCAGGTCTGAACGGCCAGTGGCCAGGACAAGCCCCCTGCACGCTTTTGCTGTCCCGCCACCCCCTTAGCGGAGGATATGAGCATGGAAAAGAACGTCGACGTTGCGATCATCGGAGCCGGATCCGCCGGACTGTACGCCCTCTCCCAGGTACGCAAGGTCACGGACAGTTATGTACTCATCGACGGCGGTGAACTGGGCACCACCTGCGCCCGTGTCGGCTGCATGCCATCCAAGGTGGCCATCCAGGTGGCGGAGGACTATCACCGTCGCGGCCTGTTCGAGCGCCAGGGCATCGAAGGCGGCGAGGCCCTGGGTCTCAATGACGCCGAGGCCATGGAACATGTGCGTGATCTTCGCGATGTGTTCGTGGACAAGGTGCTGAGCAACAGCACCGACAACATGGGGGATGAGTTCATCGCCGGACAGGCCCGTTTCCTGTCCCCCACAACGCTACAGGTGGGCGAGGATCTGATCCAGGCTCGGGCCATCGTCATCGCCACCGGCTCCAGCCCCGTGGTGCCGCCGGACTGGCGCGCCTTCGGTGATCGGATCCTGACCACGGACGACCTGTTCGAACTCCAGGAACTACCTGACGCCATGGCGGTGATCGGCATGGGCACCATCGGCCTGGAAATGGGACAGACCATGGCGCGCATGGGCGTGGAGGTCACCGGCATCGATCAGCTGGATCACATCGCCGGCCTGCAGGACCCCGAGGCCAGGAAGATCGCCCTGGAGCTGCTCGGCAAGGAGTTCCCCATCTGGCTGGGCTGCGCGGCGCAGATCAGTGAAGAGGACGGACGGCTGCGTGTCACGGCCGGCGAGCAGTGCGTACTGGTGGATCGGGTGCTGGCCGCCATGGGCCGGCGCCCCAATGTGCAGGAACTCGGCCTGGAAAACCTCGGTGTGGCCCTGGATGAACGGGGGCTGCCGAAGATCGATCCGCATACCATGCAGATCGGCGAGCTGCCGGTGTTCATTGCGGGCGACGTCAACGGCGATCGCGCCATCCTCCACGAGGCCGCCATCGAGGGTCGCATCGCCGGGTACAACGCGGCGCGGGAGAAGGTCACTGCATTTCGGCGCCAGACGCCTCTGGCGGTGAATTTCTGCGACCCGAATATCGCCGTGGTAGGCAGCGCCTGGAACGATCTGGACCCGGATCGCATTGCCATCGGTGAGGTCAAACTCGGCCCCCTGGGCCGCGCCCTGATCATGGGCCGGAACAAGGGCCTGATCCGGGTCTATGCCGACAAGCAGGACGGACGCATCCTGGGCGCCAGCCTGGTCGCCCCCAGGGGAGAACACCTGGCCCACGAGCTCGCCTGGTCCATCCAGCAGGGGCTTACGGTATTCGACCTGCTGCGCATGCCCTTCTATCACCCCTCCATCGAGGAGGGACTGCAGTCGGCCCTCTACGATCTGAGCAGCAAGATCACGGAACAACCGGACATCCCGGTGGAGCTGCATCCCATGGAGTAACAGGAGAGGCCCTGTGGCCCTGACCCTGCGCATCATCCCGGGATATGATGCGCAGAGCACCCGTCGGCTGCCCCCCTGGCGGTCACCGACGGCTGGCCCCGGGCACCCGACTCGACGCACACGGAGGCGCATCATGTGGAAGCTTGTGTTACCCGCCCTTTTTTTCCTGCTGTTCAGTGGCGCGACCGGCGCACAGGTCTACAAGTGGACCGATGCACAGGGACGCGTTCACTACGGCGACTGCGCGCCGCCCCGTTGCGACTCCACGGAGATCGACCTGGGCACACGCCCCAGTCAGGAGCGCCTGGACCAGGCACGCGAACAGTTCGAAAGCCAGCGCGAGGAGCGCCAGCGCAGGGAGTACAACAGGAGACACCTGGAGCAGACCGAAAGACTCCAGAGACAGGAACAGCAGCGCCATGCGGCCGAGCGGCGAAATCGCTGTCAGATGGCCCGTAGCGATCTGCGCAGACTGGAAATGCAGCGGGCCGTGTACTACACCGACGAGCAAGGCAAACGCGTGTATCTGGATGATGAAGAACGGACGCGCTACATGCAGCAGACACGGGAAGAAATCAGAAGATCTTGCGACTGAGCACCCCGGGGAACCGGTGTGCCGCCATCCTCAGCGTCTGGAATCGAAAAACAGATCGTCTCCCCGCTTGCGGTCATATTCATCGTGCCAGTTCAGGATCACGCGCAGCGCGAATCCGGCGGCGGGCACGATGAGCAGCAGAATGATCCAATACCCGCTGCTCCAGGCAAGCCAGAGAAGGACAAAAATAAAGAGCGCCGCCGAGACCGACACGGCGATCACCCACTTGTCATTGGGAATGCGCAGGCCAAGTTCGTGACTCAGCTTGCATATCAAGGGACCTGGTTGGAATTTCTTCATCAGCAGACTCCTGGCGAGCGGGGAGCACGACTCCAGGATGGGGGGCGCGCCCGTCCGGGCGGGCGCTGAGGTCATTGCATTCGAGTTGAACGTCCCATACAGGACTGGCAACCCCGATAGAAAGAGTTTGGACCCGCCACCAGTGCGGATACTGTGCGTTGGCACACACATACCCATAGCATCCGTTCGAAACGCCTGCTTGCAGATTTCCATCGGCATGCATTCAGGATGATCGTCACGCCGACTCACCCGCATTGCCGGCGCCGCCTCCAGGCACTCACCAAGGACAGGACTGTGCCTGACGTTGACGCAGGGGGCAGGCATGACCCCGGCCAGTCAGGCTTAACCGTTGCGATCACCCCCGGTTCCATGTTGACCTAGAAAGCAGGCACCATGACCAGCCACAGACCGCAACCCACCCAGAGATAAGAAGGGCATCCTATGGAAGCGGAAATCAGGGAAGTCAGGGACCACATAGGGAAGTTCCCGCCCTTCGATCGCCTGAGCGACGAGCTGCTCGACGAGCTGGCAACCTCGGTGGAGATTGCCTACCACAAGGCCGGCACCAGCATCTTCGAACTGGGCGAACCCATACATACCCTGCCCTATATCAGAAGCGGCGCAGTGGAGGTCTATCGCCACAACGGGGAGCTGTACAACCGGCTTGGCGAGGGGGACATCTTCGGGCAGTTCGGCCTGTTGCGTAACCGGCGCGTTCGCTTTCCGGTCAAGGCCATCGAGGACACCCTGCTGTACCTGATCCCCGAGGCCGTCTTTGATCGCCTGTGTAATGAGGATGACAACTTCGCCGACTTCGTTGAGCTCTCGGGTTCGCGCCTCAAGAGCACCGTCGAACAGAGCGTGCGCGATAACGACATGATGGTCACCCGGGTACGTCGTCTGATCACACGCATGCCGGTCATGATCGAGGAGTCTGCCACCGTGCAGGAGGCCGCACGTCTGATGTCTGACAGCGACGTCTCTTCGGTGCTGCTCCTGGCACCGGGCGACGAGGACAGGGATTCAGATCGCATATTCACCGACATCGAAGGCCGGCAGTGGCACCTGGCCGGCATGGTCACCGACAAAGACCTGCGCGCGCGCATCGTTGCCGAAGGCATGTCGTCACAGACCCTGCTACGTGATATCAACCACGGTCACCTCATCACCATCCAGTCCGACAATTCGGTCTACGAGGCCATGCTGACCATGCTGCGCAATAACATCCAGCGTCTCCCCGTACTGCATCGGCGCCGACCGGTGGGTGTCGTACATCTCGCAGACATCGTGCGCTACGAGACCAACAGCAGCGTCTATCTGGTCAGCAACATCTTCAGCCGAACCAACGTCAAGGGACTGGCACGACTGACACCTGATATCCGTGCCGCCTTCGTGCGCCTGGTGGATGCGGCGGCGACCTCCCAGATGATCGGTAACGCCATGTCCAGCATCGGACGTAGTTTGATGCGCCGTCTCGTGGAGCTGGCCGAGGCTGAGTTGGGGCCACCACCGGTACCCTACTCCCTCATGGTGCACGGCTCTCTGGCGCGCAATGACCAGTCCATCACCACCGATCAGGACAACGCCATGGTGCTGCACGACTCATTCGACCCTAAGCAGCACGATGCCTACTTCAAAGCGCTGGCCCAATGGGTCAGCGACGGCCTGGATGCCTGCGGCTACCCCTACTGCAAGGGCGGCATCATGGCCACCAATCCCCAGTGGCGCCAACCCCTTTCCCAGTGGAAACGTTACTTCCAGGAATGGATCGCCAAGCCCGATCCCAAGCGCCTGCTGCACAGTTCCATCTTCTTCGACCTGGACACCGTCTACGGCGAGGAGCGCTTCGTCGAGGAACTCCAGGACCTGATCGCCACCCAGGCAAAGGCCAGCCCCCTGTTCCTGGCGGCCCTGGCCCGAAACGCCCTGAGCCGCACACCCCCCCTTGGCCTGTTCCGTACCTTCGTGATGGAGCAGGACGGCAAGCACAACAACTCCATCAACATCAAACGCCGGGGCGTCGCGCCCATGAACGACGTGATCCGTGTACATGCCCTGGGTGTGGGTTCACGTGCGCAAAATGCCTTCGAGCGCCTGGATGACATTGACCGGGCCGGCGCCCTGCCAGCGGGGCAGACGGAAAAGCTGCGCTACGCGCTGGAATTCATGTCTACCGTACGTCTGCGCCATCAGGCGGAAGAGATCAAGCATGATCACACGCCCGACAACTCCATCGAGCCAGAACACGTTTCGGGCACCGATCGTCACAACCTCAAGGAAGCCTTTCAGGTTCTGAGCAACGCCCAGAAGTTTCTGCGCTTCCGTTATCCCAGTCCGGGGCGTTGAGCACCGTGGCCAAGGCCACCTTGACGCAAGCCCAGCCCCCCGGCTGGCAGGAATACTTCGCTCGCCAGGCACAGGCCTGCAGGGATCCAGCGCTCAGGCGTTTCTATGAGGCGGGCTTGCCGGCGGATAATGCACCCATCGCTGACGTGCCCCTGATGGCCCTGGATTTCGAGACCACGGGCATGGACCCGAGTCGTCATGCCATCGTCAGTATCGGCATGGTGCCGTTCAACCTGCGCACCATCCGTCCCGCCGCCGGGCACTACTGGGTCGTCAGGCCCCCACAGCCCCTGAGGGAAGAATCCATCGCCTTTCATCGCATCACCCATTCCGAAGTCGAGCAGGCTCCCACGCTCGACACGGTCCTGGATGACATCCTGGACAGTCTGCGCGGCCATCTTGTGGTGGTGCACTATCGCAACATCGAGCGGCCCTTTCTCGATGCCGCCGTCATGGGTCTGCGCGGGGAGCACTGCCTGTTCCCACTCATCGACACCATGCATCTTGAGGCACGCCGCGAGCGTCAGGGTCCCATCCAGAAGCTCAAGCGTTTTTTCGGCATCCAGCCAGCCTCCATTCGACTGGCCGACAGCCGCACCCGCTACGGGCTGCCCACCTATTCTTCCCACCACGCCAAGGTGGATGCCCTGGCGACGGCCGAGCTCTTTCAGGCCCAGCTGGCACGGCATTACACTGCGGACACCCCCGCCTCCGCACTCTGGCTGTGAATCGCCAGATCGCTATCAAAGAAAAAGGCGGCCGAGGCCGCCTTTTTCGATCCAGGTCCAGGGCACTCAGCCGGTGCCGGGTCTTGGCTCGCTCATCAACCCCTTGACGATGGCATAGCAGCCCACCAGCAACACCATTGTAAATGGGAGTCCGGCGGACACCGCCACGGCCTGGAGCGCGGCCAGGCCACCACCCAGCAACAGGGCGATAGCGATGGCGCCCTCGATCACCCCCCAGAACACACGCTGTGGCTTGGGCGCATCGATCTTGCCCCCTGCCGTGATGGTGTCGATCACCAGGGATCCCGAGTCCGAGGAGGTGACGAAGAACACGATCACCAGGACGATGCCGATGAATGAGGTGATCTCAGTCAACGGGAGCTCTCCCAGCACCATGAACAACTGCAGTGAAAGGTCCGCGGACGCGGCGCCCTCGAAGCCCTCCTGGAGCTGCTTGATCGCCGTCGTACCAAAGGCGGTCATCCAGAAGACCGATACGGTCGAGGGGATCAGCAGCACGGAGATCAGAAATTCGCGCACCGAACGGCCCCGGCTCACCCGGGCGATGAACATGCCCACGAACGGCGACCAGCTGATCCACCAGGCCCAGTAGAAGGTCGTCCAGCCCTGGCTGAAGTTCGCATCATCCCGACCGAAGGGATTGGCGAGGAAGGGAAGCTCGGTCAGGTATCCGGCGATGTTCTTGAAAAATCCGGTAGCGATCAGCAGCGTGGGGCCGACGAACACCACAAACATCAGCAGCAGGAAGGCCAGCACCATATTGATTTCGGAGAGACGCTTTACACCCTTGTCGACGCCCGCCACGATGGAGACCACGGCCACGGCGGTGATACCGGCGATGAGTAGCACCAGGGTGGTGTTCCCCCCCCCGATCCCGAACAGGTACTCAAGGCCGGAGGCCGCCTGTTGTGCACCAACACCCAGAGAGGTGGCCAGACCGAACAGGGTGGCGAACACCGCGAGGATATCGATGGCGTGGCCCGGCCAGCCCCAGATACGCTCGCCCAACAAGGGGTAGAAGATCGAGCGCACGGTGAGCGGCAGGCCCTTGTTGTAGGCAAAGATCGACAGAGACAGGGCTACGGTTGCGTAGATGGCCCAGGGATGCAGACCCCAGTGGAAGATCGTCGATGCCATGGCCAGGCGTGCGGCGCCCGCAGGGTCATCGACTGCCGCGCCCAGCGGGGCCCAGTCCGAACGCGCGCCACCCTCGCCCATGCTGGTGCCCCCCAGCGCAGTGCCGTAATGGGTGAGGGGTTCGGATACACCATAGAACATCAGACCGATGCCCATACCCGCCGCAAACAGCATCGAGAACCACGAGAGTCTGGAAAAATCCGGTGTGGCCTTCGCACCACCGATACGAATCCGGCCCAGCGGGGAAACGATCAGAAACAGACACAACAGGACAAAGATGTTGCCCGCCAACAGGAAGAACCACGTCATGTGGCTGTTGATCCAGTTCTTCATGGCGTCGAAGGCCGCTGTCGACTGCTCGGGCAGGGCCAGCGTGAGCACGACAAAGGCGAGGATCAGGAGGGATGACACGGCGAATACAGCGCCGTGGATATCGATGTTCACCCCCAGAGGGCTTAACTGGTAGTTGTCCTGACCAATGTGATAGTCAGTGTCGATCAGGTTTGCCGCGCCCTCAGGAGCGGGCACACCAACCGATTCGATCGGATCCTCCGAGGATTTATCAGACTTATTGTCCACGGGATTCTCCCTTGAATAGTGAGTGATTACGCAGGCATGTCTGGCCGAACGAGAAACACGGATGCCGCTGTGTGGGCCGCCACCTTGCTGCCGTTGGCCGGGATCAGCGCATCGAGATGTTTGGGCAGGTGGGTACCCATGACCACGAGATCCGCGCCCACGTCCTTGATTGCCTTGAGGATGATGTCGTCCAGGTCGGTGACCGGATCGTGGCTGTTGTAAACGCAGGCGGTGGGCTCATGCCCGTTGTCCGGCGCATGGCCCATGGCGAAGGCCTTGAGCTTTTGTTCGTAGTCTTCCGGGGTTCGCGCCACAGCGCTAGGCTGGGAGGTGGTCACACCGACATAACAGAGTGTCGCCTCGTAATGTCGTGCCAAGTCTGCAGCGACGGTCAGGGGCTTTTCCAACGCATCCAGATGCGCAAGATCCACCGGCACCATGATCTTCTTGAACATGTACTGGGCTCCTCTTGCAGTTGCACGAATGGATTCATGTCGTGCGATGGCTCATGACAGACCTTTTCAGTATAGGTCTGTCTGAACGGATGACAGCTCGTCACGCGCACAAGGGTAACAGGGTGAGAGGTCAATATCCCCCCGATAAGATCGACACGAGGGGCATGCACGGGATGACCACGCCAGGTGTCGTGAGACCACTGGAAAACGGTTCCGCAGGGGGAGCTGTTGACTGAGCGGGCTATTTCAAGCGCGCGAACCGACCGCGTGCATCGCCAATGGCGCATCCATTGCACGCAGGCGCTCAAGCTGCGGGGCATTGGACATCACCTCCTTGAGCGCCCTCTTGAAATACCCGCGCAGCGGTGCCTTGAGGTGGCTCAAGGCCTCGCCCCGCCTTATCCCCTTGAGCGCACAGAACAGTGCCAGGGCGTAAGTAAGGTCATACTGGGAGAGGTGACTCTCGCGATCGGCACCGGGCAGCCGGCAGCTCGTGCAACCGATGTTTGGCGTCGCGTAGGCTGTGTTTGACATCATCAGCCCGAAACCCATGAATACCGCCAGCACCTCCGTTGCATGGAGCCAGTTCTCCTGGCCGCCCGGTGGCTCATCCCGGGCGAGGCCCGCCATGAAGCCGGCCAGGGTGTGGGCATAGCTGGCAATCAGCGCTTCCGGGTCGCTCACCCGATTCGGCACATAGCTGATGACCAGGCAATGGGCGGGATCGACTGTCTCGAGCCTCCCCCCCTGAGCACCCCGAATCGCACCGCTGAGCTCAAGGCGCTGAGGGTGGTCCGGGTCAAAGTCCTCCGGCGCCACCAGCCGGGTGGGCCAGTGAGCCAGCCCGGCGTGCTGCTTCACCTGCTCGAAGATGAGCTGTGCCATGCCGTGAAGGGAATCGGCACGGCCGGGGAAATGCTCCGCTGAGGGTGTGACGAGAATCGTCTGGTCATGAAAGACGTCCGAACCGAAATTGCGCAGCGCCCAGGCATAGACATCATGGATCCACTGCCGGGACTCATCGTCAATAAGCGTTTGTGTCTGAAACAATCCGAACATGTGATAGTCCTGACCGAGTATGAAGGCTCAGCCGGCATCGGGCCCGCTGATGATATGTGCCGACAGATCCGTTGAGGCGTGGCGACTGTCGCCCACCAGCAACTCCCGGGCAAAGCGCTCCTCATCCACACTGGCGCCAAGAAAATCGGCCACGGCGCGCATGTCCACCTCGGCATTCTCCAGACAGCAGGTCGCACCCGGCGAAGGCGTCATATTGAAGATCGCGCCCAGCCCGGTGTCGATCTTTGCCTCTCCCATCATCAGGCGGCGATTCTCTTTGTCGATCAATTGCGGGCGGATACCGCCCACGTGGCGGGCGAATTTCAGATCCCGGAACTTCAGATCCGGGACGATCTTGCGCACATCCCGCAAAAACAGGTCGCGGCGCAGTAACGGCACCTCGAACAGGAAGTTCTTGAGCATGTAGTTTCGAATGTCCGGCACCTTGAGCAGATCGTAGAGCACATTCCAGACCTTTCGGTCGAAGCGAAACACGCGCATGAAGTCCTTCATGGTGTCCCAGTTGTAGCGCTCCAGCACCGGTAGTACCAGTGCCGTCGGACCCCAGCGGGTCTTGCCCGGCACCATCACGTCCGGATCGCCGTGAATGGCCGCAAAGGGCAGCTTGTCGTTCTGTACCGTATAGACCTTGCCGCGCAGCACCTGGGGGGTGAAGTAATAGCTGCCCGCCACCGGTAGAACGGAGAAGTGGTGGCCATGGCCCAGGTCATGGGCCAGCTTGAGACTGTGCCCCCCCGCGCACACCACGATGGCACGGGCCTGGTAACTGGTGTTCCCGGTCTGAACCACGAACAGGTCTCCCTTCCTGCGGATGTGGCGCACACCCTGGTTGTACTCCACGTCCACCTGCTTGCCCTCGGCACGCTGCGCCTGGCGCACGAAGGAGCGGGCCAGGGACTCGTAGTTGACCGCCGTGTACTCATCCTCGGAACCCAGGGCGACAATCTCGTCCTTGCGCGGGCTGCCCTTGGAGTAGGCCACCGCCGGTTCCATCCGGGCAATGTCCTTGGCCTCGAGCAGACGCAGCTTGGGATAGTGGGGAGAGAGACTATTAAAACGCTCGCGCAGCTGGGCGCACTCACGCTCGCCCACCCCGAGCACCATCTTCGGGTAGCGAAAGATCAGGTGGTCAATATCCGGCTGGGCCGTGGCGTAGTTCTCTACCATGCGTGCGGCGCGCTGCACCTTGAGTGCCTTCTCCAGGCTGTAGTTGGTCTCGATATCGCCGCAGTGCAGGGTCTGGCTGTTGTTGCTGTGCAAAGAATTGACCCGCGCCGGCGCCGCATATTTCTCCAGCATGCCGATGTGCTTGATATCGCTATAGCGACTGGTGACGTACAGCAGGGCGGAGCCGGTGACGCCGCCACCGACGATCAACAGGTCAAAAACCTGGGCCATGGTAGAACCTCGAGCAGGGGGCAGAATGAACTCGGGCGGGACAGGCCCACCCGGCGCTTGAAGCAGCGTTTGAAACAGCGTGAAGCAAAGATTATATCCCGGCACCCCGGTAAAACATCAATGTTTTGATATTTTTATATTGATTTTCAGTGCCTTGAATAATCCCGCATTGCAAGATTTCAACACCACTAACCCGCATCAGCAACAGTCAACGGGGGTCGGACCACAACAAGTAATTGAATTAGAAACAAAACACACCCCTAATCAGCCCAAAATCACCCTTATTCAGGGCATTTACCCCCCATTATCGGCCCTCTATTGAGTAGCGGGACATCACAAACACGCTATCTCCCCCCCCGTTGTTCAGCCAGGCGCAGCTTTCAACAATGCGGATTGTGGGTGTCCCAAACCTGTTTCCCAAACCTGTTTGCTGCCGAGTAAAAAAAGGGGGCCGGCCAATGTTGCATGGACCGGCCCCGCATTTCGATCAGCGCGTGGCGAGCAACGAGATGCTCTTCACGCCCCAGGTCTTGCTGGCACCATTGGCCGAATCGGTGAGAAAGCCGTACTGCGGGTTCTCGCGCACTTTGGCCACGTCCAAGCCACCCTCCATGATGGCCGTCCGGTAATCATCCTCCTGCAGGGCTCCGCCGATGCAGGCAGCCCACAGTGTCGCATCACACTTGACCTCTTCCGGCAGTGGCTTTTCGGTGACGATGTCTGACAGGGCCAGGCGTCCGCCGGGCCTGAGCAGTCGGGCGGCTGCGGCGAACACGCGAGCCTTGTCGGCCGACAGGTTGATCACACCGTTGCTGATGATCACGTCCACACTGTCGTCGTCAAAGGGCGGCTCCTCGATGTAGCCTTCGTGGAAGGAGACGTTGTCGATGCCGGCGGCCTTTGCCAGGCGTCTCGCCTTCTCTCGCTGGGCCTCGGTCATGTCCAGCCCCAGCACTCGGCCGCGAGGTCCGGTCTTGAGGGCCGCGATGAAGGTGTCCATGCCGGACCCGCTGCCAAGGTCCAGTACGACGTCTCCCGGTCTGATGTCGGCCAGGTCCATGTGATAGCCAACGCCGGCGAAGGAGTCCACGGCTTGTGCGGGGATCCGGTCCAGGTCGTCTGGCGGGTAGCCCAGCCGCTCGGCCAGCTTGCGGCCCATCTCGAAGTGAAAATCTCCATCGGGCTCCTCGGCGACACGCCGGTACATCTCCTTGACCTTATGCTCCAGCGCCTCGCGGTCAACGGCTTCATCGATTCTAGTTGCGCTCATCTGCATGATCATGTTCCTCCATCAATTGCTGTCATCGGTGGTGGCGCTCCAGGCTCCGTTCGGCACCTCGTGGTGCCGAACGGGCCTGGCACCCTGTCAGTTCGGGCCTGCTCCGCGGGCTCAGTGCCATACCTTATCGAGCATCGTTTCGAAGGCAGGCGTGGCTCGGGCCACGGCGCGTTCCAGGTTCGGATCAGGGTTAAGCGTGGTCATGAACCTGGGGTGTAGCAGTGTCATGTGGGTCTTGCCATCCTTCTCATAAAGCGCCATGTGCCCGCAGGGCATCATGGCGGCCACGTGCATACCGGCCGCAAAGATGTCAGCACCGATGGGCAGGTAACAGATTTTGACCGCGGTGACCTCACCGCCCTTAAGCCCGAAAGAGGACAGGAAGATCCAGTCCTCCTCTTCAGTGGCATAGCGCTCCACCCTTGCAAGTACCGCTTCCAGAGAGTCCGTGGTGTCGCGCACGATGAAGTGATCGTTAGGCTCGGCGAACACGCTGTTTCCAAAGGCGGTCAGTACACCTGCAAGAATGAGTGCGGCAATGGATTTACTGGTGTTCATAGTGTTCATCCTCCTTTAGTGGCTGCTTACAGGCCCGGTCATGTGTCCCGGGTGACCCAAGGACGCATGGGGCTGGCGAGGGTTCCCGCGAGGGCTGTATTTTCGAAATCGTTGGCAGAAAATGGATTCGATCAGAACGGCCGGGAACCTTTTTCGACAACCGTGCGTCCTTGAGCCAGGCTAAATTCCATTGGCACGGGGTGCGCTGCTGTCACAGGCCTGTGGATACCACGCCGATGTCCGCCCATCAGGGGGGGCATCTGGCTCTCAGAGGCCGTGACGGCGTACAGGCGAAGCGCCCACGGCCGACAATTCAGGGGATGATGTACGGGGTATGGCATGCCGGATCCGGGATCAGGCAAAAGGGGGACCGACGACCGGCTGGAACGGCGAATACTGTTCGAGCAGGAGGTGGTTCGCCTGATGGACCGGTTATACGGTACGGCCCTCAGACTGACCGGTAACCCGGACGACGCGGAGGATGTGGTGGCAGAAGCGATAAGCAAGGCCTGGTCAAGCCTGGATGACCTGCGCGACATTCAGTCCATGGATGGGTGGCTGTTTCGTATTCTGAACAACACGTTTGTCAGTTTCTGGCGCCGGCGCAGGACCCGGGACGAGGTGGAACGCGAGGCCGTGGAAACTTCCGACGCCGAGGGTTTCTCGCTGTTTCAACAGCTTCACCAGCCATTCCTGCTCTGGTGGGGCACACCGGAGCAGCAATTTCTGAACGATGTCCTCCAGGAGGACCTGCAGAAGGCTCTGGATTCGTTGCCGGACGGTTTCCGCGTGGTGATCGTCCTGGTTGAGGTCCAGGGTTATACCTACGACGAGGTCTCCGGGATGCTGGAGATACCTGTCGGCACCGTTCGTTCCCGTTTGAGCAGGGGCCGTGCGCTGCTCCAAAAGGCGCTCTGGAAACAGGCCTCCGAGGCCGGCCTGGTACAGGGTCGTCGCCGGCCGGACAGTGACACCCGAGACATGACATGAGCCCGGATAAGCTCAGCTGTGAAGAGGTGATCGAGCAACTGTTCACTTACCTGGACGGAGAACTGGATCACGTCCACAGCGAGGCCATAGGCCGTCATCTCGAGCATTGCCGTGACTGCTTCAGCCGCGCCCAGTTCGAAGAGAGACTGCGCCAACGCATCCGTGAATCGGCAATGACGCAGGCGCCCGACAGGCTGCGCAACCGGGTTAAGTGGCTGCTTGATCGGTACTGATATTGTGTTCTAGGGTGACCAGGTAATTGAGGAGGGCCGAGCCATGGTGGCGATACTCGGATACTCACGCGAGCAGATCTTCACGGCGGTGAAGGACATGTACACCGCCGTGGCCGATACCCCCTTGTCCCGTTTCCATTTCCCCGTGGGCGAGGACGCCTGCCGCGCCCTGGGCTATCCGCCCGAGCAGCTGGCGACCTTGCCCGGTACCATCCGGGCCTCGTTTGCCGGTGTCGGTTATCCCTTTCGAGCGCAGGCGGTTCACCCTGGCGACACGGTGCTGGACATCGGTGCAGGCGCAGGCAACGACGCCGTTATCGCGAGCCGGATCGCGGGGCCCGAGGGTCACGTGGTGGCCCTGGACCTGACGCCCGCCATGACGCGCAAGCTACAGTCTGCCGTCAACGAATCGGGGTTCAGTAACATCAGCGTGCTGCAGGGCAGCGCGGAGCGACTGCCGCTGGCCGACGGCAGCGTGGACAGCATCACGACCAATGGTGCACTTAATCTGGTGCCGGACAAGCGTCGCGCCGTCTCCGAGATGTTTCGCGTCCTGCACCCGGGAGGGCGCGTACAGATCGCGGACGTCGTCATACGTCGTCCCGTCACCGTGGACTGTCACGAGGACCCGCGCTTGTGGGTGGAATGTGTCGTGGGCGCGACAGTGGACGAGGACCTGCTCACCATGTTCCGAGATGCCGGATTCGAAGACGTCCGGGTGATACGTGAGCTGGATTACTTCTCGCACAGTCCCAGCAAGCAGACCCGCGAGGTGGCAGCCAGTTTCGATGCGCGCTCCCTTGAGCTCGGCATGCGCCGTGGTCCGCACGCGCCACCGCCTTACGTGCAATGGTTGAAACGCATGAACCCGGCGCGCTGGCTGAAAACCATGTGGCGACGCGGCTTTCTGGGCATGGCAAGTCTCGTGGCAGCCCTGATCGTGTGCTACGGAACCCTGGCCGCCCTGGCCCTGCTGGGGGTACTCGGGATTGGATTGGCGCTGGATGACGGCCTGTGGGCCGGGGCGATCGCGCTGTTTGCCGTGCTCGCAGCGGTGGCGGTGATCGCAGGCATGCGACGCCATCGGCGTCCGGGGCCAGCGATACCCGCGGTCACCGGGGCCGGAGTCATTCTCTACGCCCTGTTCATCGATTACAGCATGGTAGTTGAGCTGGGCGGATTCCTGCTGCTGGCGTCCGCCGCCGCGTGGGATATCCAGCTGCGCCGACGGGAACAGTCGCGCGTACTGGGGCTGGAAGGAACGTGAGACGATCACATCAGAATGAAGACCCGTGCGGATTATGGATGTCCCAAACCATATCCTGCCCTCACGATTAGCCCTGCAGTCAACGGGGTCGAACCACAACAACCAGTTGAATTACAAACAAAACACATCCCAATTCAGCCTTAAATCGCCCTTATTAGGGGAATTTAGCCCTCAAGATCGGCCTTTTAGTAACGGGGTCTCTCGCAGACACGCCAGCTCACCCATCCGATCAATCTGAGGCCGGCGCACACCGATGCGGCTTGTATTGTGGATCCCCTAAACCCGTCCCAAACCTGACTCAATTGCTCGTCAGCTGACAAGGGTGTAGCGTCGTTTATCCCACCTATCCCACTGCATCGAACGCAAGCAACAAATGTAGAAATGGCTGGAGCAGAACATGGCATTGCACCACGCGGCACCCGGAGAGATCGTGGACGTTCGCCCCTTGGGCAAAGAACTACGCGACTCTAAGAATACAACTCTGCTGCGCTCGGAACACTTGCAGGTGTTCCGCGTGGTACTGCTCAAGGGCGAAGAGTTCAGTGATCACACCGTGCCCGGAGAGATCACGGTGCAGTGCCTGGAAGGCTTAGTCGATTTCCGTATCGGGGATAACAAGGTCCAGCGCATCGCAGCGGGCGATCTGCTTTATCTGAATGGGGGCCAGCCCCACGCTCTGAAGGCGCTGGAGAACGCTTCCGTCCTGGTCACCATCTATCACCCGAGACAGTCTCTTGAACCGATGGGTGATCACACGCCTTGACCGATGGTTAGCGTGGCCGGGAGGACCACGACAACTAATTGAATAAATAATAGTTTTCACCCTAATCTAGCCTCGAATCATCCTTAGTTGGGGCATTTGGCCCTCAAGATTGGCCTTTTAGTAACGGGGCCTCTCGCAGACACGCCATCTCCCCATCCGTTCAATCCGAACACGTGCATACCCCAAAACGGATTGTGGGTGTCCCAAACCCGCCCTGGCCTACCCGTCTACGCTGGTCACCGGTTTACGAAGCCTGTCAGGCACCCCACTACGGGACGTGAGATCATCCATCTGCTCAGCCTGCCTCACACGGGAGTACCAGTTTTGCTGCAATTATTCGGGAACACCTACGGAACCAAACCCTTGCTCGCCTTGTTTTCAGACGAGGGCTTTGCCGCGGCCTTTCTCCAGTTCGAGCGGGCGCTGCTGGACACACAGGAAGAGCTGGGCCTGGTGCCCGGTGGCGAGGCAGCGAAACTGGCGGCTATCGGCACCGCGGATCTTGACCTGAAACGTGCGGGCGACGCCGCCCTGACAACCGGCAACCCGGTCTCAGGGCTCGTGGAACTGGTTCATGAACATGCCCCCTATGCCCACTACGGCGTGACCGCTCACGATGCCTGGGACGTCGCCCACGTACTGCAGCTGCGACAGGCCCTGGACCTCATCAACAGGGACCTGCGCACGGCCGTCGCCTGCCTGACCGATCTGGTGGAGGCCCATGCCGACACGCCCATGGTGGCCCGAACCCAGGGCCAGTCCGGTGCGCCGACCACCCTGGGATTCAAACTGGCGACCTGGCTGGACGAACTGCTGCGGACCGCGGGGCGTCTGGAGCACGCCGCCGCCCAGGCGTTCATCGTCACCATCGCCGGTGCGGTGGGTACCGGGTCGTCATTCGAGGCGATGGGGGGAGATCCGGAACAGATAGAACACGCCGTTGCCAAACGCTTGGGCCTGGGCACCCCGCGAACCTCCTGGCACAGCGCCAGGGATCAGTTCGTGGAGTTCGCCGCCGCGCTCGGTCAGCTATGCACCCTGGCAGGCAAGATCGGCCATGAGATCTACAACCTGCAGCGCACCGGCATCGGCGAACTGGCCGAGGGCGGCGCCGCAGGGAGTTCCTCCGTGCCGCAGAAAGTGAACCCCTGGATCGCACAGCGCATGCACGGCATGGCCGTGACCGGTCGGGGCCATGCCGCGACAGTGGCCGCTGCAGCCGCCCTGCCGGAGGGTGAACGCGAGATCGGCACTGCCTATGCCGAATGGCACAGCCTTGCCCATCTTTGCCTGATCAGCGGCCGGCTCACCGAGGACCTGGCCGGCATGCTGGGCCGTCTCGACATCCGCCCCCAGGCGATGCAGGCCAACCTGGACGCAGACCCCTCGATCCTGTCGGAGAGCCTCAGTATGGTGCTGTGTCAGAAGGTCGGCAAACAGCGGGGCCATGCCCTGATGAAACAGGCCATGGCCCGACATGGCCAGGGCATCCCCTTCAAAAACGCGGTGCAGGAAGTCTTCGAACAGGCGGGAGCAACACTCCCGCCCGATGCCCTGTTCACGAGCGGCCTACAAGGTTGGGCACCGGCGCGTGCCCGAAAGCTGGCAGCGATTGCCAGAGTCTGGCTGCAAGGATCAGACCAAGCCTAGTGTCCCAAACTGTCTACGGACACGCTTCTCATGGGACGGCCCTGCGGGATTCAGCTACTTCACCGAAAGACGCATGCTCATGGAATGGCTTGCCCCGGCCTTCAGCCCATAGGCGTCATCCAGGGCGTTGGCCACCTCCACACAGACGGTCTTGCGGTACTGGTCATCGGGCATGTCGGCAAAACCCTTGACGCCTTCAGGGCCGGGGTTCCACAACACGGTGCTCGCGCTGTTTTCACGTTCGATCACGATCTCGCGCCCGTTGCCCCGGTCCACGATCACCATGGGGCCACCATTGTCAAAAAATACCTGCTCCATGGGCGTGCTCATACACACCTCACCGGACTGGACACCACGGGCGCCATCGGCGAGCTTGTCCACACGGGACGTGCCGTCCAGACCGCGCACCACCAGCCCCTCGGCGTCCGCCACGCTGAAATAGGTATGGAAGGCCTCCGAGACCTGCCAGTCACGATCGCTCAGGTTCTCGCCCACAAGCGTCATCTCCAGCACCTGCCCCAGGGTCACCTTCAGTCGCAGAATGAAATCCAGCGGCCACGCCTTGCGAATCTCGTCATCGGGAGTAAGCACAAAGACCACCTGCGTGGCTTCGTCCACCGTTTCCACGGACTCCACATCCCAGAGCGCATAACGCGCGATGCCGTGGCCCTTCTTGTGTTCATCGCTGGGATCCGCGCCCAGTGCACGGGCATCGTAGGCCCCGAACCACGGCCAGCACACCGGCACCCCGCCCCGCACCGGCTTCTTGCCGTCATAGAGGGCAGTCTCGCTGACCCACAGCAAATCCTCTCCCCCCTGGGGCCGGTAGCTCAGGAGTGTGGCGCCGAAAGTGCTCAGAGTCGCCTTGCCGTGGTCATTCTCGATATCAACCATCACCAGCGCCTCGCGCTGGTGGAAACGCACATGGGGGTTGGAAAAGCGCTGGTTCAGGGATTCGATGCTCACGCCGGGCTCCTTGGTCTTATCTGAATATGCGCCTGAGGATACCAGATCCCGAGGGTCCGCTAACTGGGCCGGCTCAGCCGCGAGTAGCTGCCTCAACCAAGTGTCATCAGACGATGACCAGAGAAGCCGAATGATGGGTACCCATATCTTTGGATTGTGTGACGGCGTACAGACGCTTTCTCGTAATGGCGCGCATCATTCTGAATCAGAGTCGTAGTAGTAATGTCTCTGCAGTAACAACCCAATGAAAGGTGATCACCATGTCAGAACAATCAACCAGGTACACGAACAAGCCTGCTCCGCCAGACAGCCATATACCGAAGGCTACGACTGAGCCTTCTACGGGCCGCACTGATCCCCACTACGCGCGTGGTTCGTTCACGATGCGCAAAATGAAATCGTGGCAAATCGTTGCATTAGCGATCTTTGCGGCTGCTGTGGTCGTGCTTGCGCTCTTTTACTTATAGCTGGCTGGTAAGACCAAGAAGACCAAAGGCCCTCGATCAATGCGAACTGGGGTCGCACTGAGGCGCTCCCAGTCTCTATTGCTGACTGCTTCGCATGGACAGCAAAAGAAGCAGAATGACGAGTGCGAGAATGATTACAGCTTATGGCAGCACGTCCTGTCGGAGCCTTGCTGATTCCTATGGAGGGCATTAAGCAGCATTAAGCAGCATTAAGCTGCCGTAGTGAGCCTGCGCGCCACCTCACTGAGGGTGTGTCACTCCCTGATCACCCACTGGCGCCGCCATACGTACTGCCGCGATCTCTTCCGCGGTGTCCAACCCTTGTTCGGCCCGCTGCAAGGCCAGCCTGGCATACTTCAAAGCAGCCTCTCTGACTGGTTCATCGTCAAGACTCGCCAGCGCCCGAAAGCCTTTCTGCAAGCGGATCACCACCTCCACCGTGGCAGCACCGTCACGGGCGATAGGTGTAAACGCATCGTCAAACATGTCATCCACTGATAGAAGAGGGACCTCTATCCTGTCGTACTCCGTTTCACTCTCGTCGGACTTGTCGTCATCCGTCTGATGCGGCTGGCCCCAGAGTAGGAACAGGCGCACCAGCCTGCCGATCACATCAATAGCGGTGCCCGGATCATTGACAGCCGGTGATAATGCGCGGCTGGCGATTTCCGAGAGCACTACCAGTGCGAAACGCGGATCATCTTCAAAGGTCCGATTTTTGTCGATTATAAAGGCCTCTAGCAGTTCCTTACGCTCGTCATCTGTCATTTCACCAGACGAACTCCTGATATAGGCCAGGGGACGATCAGGCGTGACAAAAGTGCCGGGCAGCACGGCCAATCGGATGCGATCCTGCCACTCGCAAGCGCAGTCCTGTAGCTGAGCCATGTCGATATGCTGGACGTAGCCGACATCAGGGCTGAATAACTTCTCCCCTGTGGGGATGTCCTCGCCAGCTGGGATACCGTGTAGCGCAGGCGCATCCCGTCGACGACATAAAGCATCCGCCGCCGCTCGCTCAATGGTGTCAATGGTCGTGCCAATTCTGCCCAGGCGGGCAATTCCGTCGAACCAGCGCAAGAAGGTTACGATCACGATAGAAAATACCAGCGCGGTCAGCACCAGCAAGGTGAAAAGCCCCGCATCCCCGTAGTACTGGTTTTTTAAAGCCGTCAAGGCGACGATGCTGTAAATAAAGGCCCCGACAAAGGTCGACAGGGCGTTCTGCGACAAATCATCGGCAATCACCAGCTTCAACGAACGCGGCGTTGCTGTGCTGCTGGCCGAGGCATAGGCAGCAACCATGGAAGCCACTGCCAGTGTGGCAATCACCATCATGCTGGAGGCCATCACCGATAACAGTGCTTCCACCGACTCAGGACTTGTCTTTGGCAACCAGGTGCCCAGACCAGAATCATCCGTAAGCTTTGCGAGGAAGGCGGCTCCCACCGATAGCAGGGAGATGATCAGCGGCTTGATCCAAAGCAACTTGCGCAATTGTTGAAGCAGGAATCTAAGCTTATCCAGCGATAGGTTTGCGAACATCTTCATCTCCTCGATAACCCAAGACGAATGCAAGATCACGCCTGATCGGACGATGTTCATATCCACATACACCAGGCGCCGGGCGAAATGCTCGCCAGTCTCAACCACAGTGACGCGATCCACCTACCCTCCCCCTTTGCCACCCCATATGCTGGTTGAATGCTTGGCCAACGCGGCTCGCTGATCAACTGTATGGCACGAGCGACCCCGCCACGGTCCTGGTCGCTCACAAGCCGATCGACAGGATTGGAAGTGACAATGCCATTGAGGCCACAAAAGCCGTAGCGTTCGCGGGCATGAGACAGCCAGCAGCGCTAAAGCCTCCGGTAACGAATGAACTTCAGCCGGAATTCGTGCTGGTGACAGCGGTAGGTAATGTGCCAGATGTGGCCCGGCTGGTAATGACGATAGGCACCTGGCATGAGTTCCCTCCTTGGAACCGCCAATTGGTGGGCTCAATTGCAGCTTTCAGGGCCCCATCACATGCGATTCTTCAAGGCTTTCTCAAGACGATCAGGTAATTACTCTGGTCCGGCCCCGTGACGGCGTGACAACCTGAACATAGGCAACGGGCGCTTCTCTGTCCATGGATGCGCCCATGCCTGGCCTTCTTCACCTCGTCGATGAGCCGGGTGCGTTTTCAATGATCACCTCGACCCGGCGGTTCATCTGGCGACCGGTTGCCGTGTTGTTGTCCGCGACCGGCTGATGCATGCCTTTGCCCAAGGCTGACAGGCGCTGGCCACTGATCCCCTGCTGCATCAGCCAGAACCTGACAGCCTCAGCGCGGCGTTGTGACAGTGCCTGGTTATATTGATCTCCGCCAACGCTGTCGGTATGTCCCTCGATCATGACGGTCCGTTCCGGATACTCGTTGAGAAAGGTCACCAACCGGCCAAGATTTCCCATCGTACCGGCCTTGAGATCGGACTTTCCGGTCTCGAACAGCACGTCGCCCAGGGTCAGGACCAGCCCGCGATCTGTTTCTCGCGCCTCGAGTTCTTCGATCTGGCGCCGCAGCCTGGCAGCCTCGCGATCGGAATCCCCGGCGGCCCTAGCTGCGGCTGCACGCGCCGCATCAGCGGCATCTCGTGCCTGGTCCGCGTCGTCTCGTGCCTGATCTGCCTCGCGCGTCCGGGCGGCGAGCCGTGCGCTTTCACGTTCCTCGCTCAGTCTGCTGCGCTGATCCTCAGCATAGCGAGTCGCCGCTCTGGCTTTGGCAATCTCCACCTTGCGATCGGCCATCAGAACCCGGTGGGCACCGAGTTCAGCGTCACTGCCGACGGGTTGCTCGGCGAGCCGAACCGCGGCTTCAGCCTCCCTGATGGCAACCGGTACCCGGCTTCCCAGGTTTGGGTCCTGTTGCAACTGGCTCAGCTTGGCGCGTACATCGGCGGCCCCTGGCGGACTGACCGGCGCGCTGGCACAGCCAACCAGAAAGACCAGGATCATGACTACCGCCAGCAACGGCGTAGCAGCCTGATGGTAATTGCGGATTGATGTCTTCATTGCGCTGCTCCTCCGCGCTGCAATTCCTCGGTCAAGGCTTCAACACCCTTGATCAGCTCTATGTTGACCTCTTCGGCCTTCTTCGACTCAGCCCTGGCAGAGGCAAGCTCGGCTTCCACCCGCGCCTCCTGCGCCAGACGATCAGCCATCATCATGTTGTTTTCGCTCACAGCCCGGTTGGCCGACTGCAGCTTCTGTCGCGCCGCATCCAGCTCCGCGCCAGCGTAGTGGCCCGCGTCGATCTTCTCGGCATTGGAGATGGCCGTCCGGGCGGCGTCCAGTGACGAAGTGGGTTCAATTTGGGGGGTCGAAGCGCAAGCACCGAGTATCAGTGCCGCGCCAAGGACGCCTGCTATACCGGCTATCCGCCGGCCAGTCGGGTATTGGGTGGATTTGCTCATCTCAACGCTCCAAGGTGGTATGAACATGCAACGCCTCCCAGCATGAGCAGATGCACGACAGGATTCTGTCCGATAACGCACATTGGATATGGGGCCCAACTGAATCGAGCCAAACGCGGTCGGACCACAACAAGCACCTGAATCAAGAACAACATCCCGAATAAGCGGCTCGGCTTTTGGCGTGCTTCACTCCCGGGAACGGTCGACTGGCGGGCAGGAATTTTGTCTTTAAGGATTTAATTTCCCAGCTGTTTTTTTTCGACGGCAACGTCGGCGTATACTCGTTGCACAGTAATTGTCCAGTCATCCCAGTCCCCCATGAATCAGCACATACCCACATCGCAGTTCATCAAAGCAGTCACCCAACTGGCCGAGGCGCGCAGCGTCGAGCAGGTGGCCGGGATCGTCACATCCGCAGCCCGCAGCCTCGCCAGCGCCGACGGCACCACCTTCATCCTGCTCGAAAAGGACCAATGTCACTACCTGGACGAGGAGGCCATCTCACCCCTCTGGAAGGGTCGACGCTTCGACCTCGACACCTGCATCAGCGGCTGGAGCATGAACTATCGCCAGCAGGTGATCATCACCGACATCGAGCAGGACGATCGCATCCCCCAAGAGGCCTACCGTCCCACCTTCGTCAAGAGCCTGGTGATGACCCCGGTGCGGGGCGTGCAGCCGGTGGCCGCCATCGGTGCCTACTGGAAGACCGAACACCATTGCAGCCCCGATCAGGCCAGCTGGCTCCAGGCCTTGGCCGACAGCACTGCGGTCACCATGGAACGTCTGGAGAGCGAAGCCGAGGTGCAAAGACTGCGCACCAGGATGCATCTGGATGCCACCACCACCCTGACGGTCTGCGCCTGGACAAAACGGGTGAAGTTCGAGGGCGAGTGGATGAGTTTTGATGCCTTCCTGCTCAGACGCTTCGGCATCGTCGTCAGCCATGGAATCTCGGAGGAGGCCCGGCAGAGCCTGCTCGAATCACTGCCAATCAAGGGCGATGACCCCGACATCCTGATCGGCTGAATCCCGCGCCCGGGGTCGGCCTGGGTCAACGAGAAGGGGGGCGAAGAGGTGAATTCATCTCTTCGCCCCCTTTTTTGATGGTTGAAAGCACAGGATTGTGGGTGTCCCAAAGCACCCCGCCTTGGGACGCCTAGCCGGGGCTGGCGTTGCGTCATGGCCTCGATCTAGTCCCTGAAGTAGGAGCGCCCGAGAACCAGCTCATGATTGAGGGCATCACGGCACTCCCGGCAGCGTGAAACAGGTTTGCGGGGCACGGCTAACTTCTGAAGAACTGACTTGCTTAGTTGATAACGAAGGTATGTTTCCCCGTCCTGCAATGCATAGGCTATGTTTACAGATAGGGCTTTGCTGGTCATGTCGTCTCGCCTGAGCGTGGAGGCAAAGACTGGTTCATTCACGTTTGGGAGGTATTCTTATGAAATCTCTCTTGATTGTTCTGTTCACCGGGCTTTTTCTGCTCTCCCCGTTATCGGCCTCAGAGACTGAGGGGGCGAAGACGGCGGAACCGGACGAGGAAACCTTGCGGCAGATGGTTCGGCACAGCGTGCAGGTCTTCCCGCTGGAAGACGGCGTCAGCATCGAAGACGCGATCGCATCGATGAAGCTGCGCGCGAATCTGAGAAATTTCCAGGAAGTCGCCGACCTGCCCCTATCCGACCAGGTCGAGGCAAAGGGAGGCGAGGGCAACTATATACGCATCCTCGCGTTCTGCGACGCACTGATTGCCAACCGGATGGTGCAGCACGACATCATCTATGCCAGTTTTCTGCCCTGTCGTATCGCGATCGTCGAAGATAACGAGGGCAAGGGTTGGATCGTGACCACCAACATGGACATGATGCTTCACGCCACGGATCTTCCGGAGGACCTCGAAGCCGATGCCCGCGAGGTTCGCGACACGATCTACAGCATTGTGGATGCAGGACGTACTGGGGATTTCTAGCGGGTCTGCGGAAGGCGGATACACGCAGTCGGATCTTGCCTGCCGGAAGTCCGCTAAGGGAACTCCGTTCGTGAAACACAACAACGTTACCGGCGAGATCAGGCGAGGGTCGCGCTGGTGTGCCGATTAGTTTGGGCGGATCACAGGGATAGGATTGTGGTCCTCAACTGCCCTCATCCCCGAGCGAGGTGAGTCTCATGACGAGAAGCAAACGTCCAACCCGGATAACGATGCCATTGGCAGTACTGGTGGTGTTGTGGATCACGTCTACGCCACTGGCGGCGCAGGACTTCGACCCGGGCCGTGCATTGTACGAGCAACACTGCCAGCACTGCCATGCAGAATGGGTCCACACCCGCGAGCGACGCAGGGTGTCCAGCCTCGGCGGCTTGCGACAGCAGGTAACATCCTGGAGCGTACATGCCGGATTGCCGTGGACCAGCGAAGAGATTGAGCTGGTCACGCGCTACGTGAACCGGCGCTACTATCAACTAACGGAATAGCGGTGACTTTCGTGATCCCCCATGGTAATCGCGAACGGCAGGTCCAGAAGAGGAAGGAGGGATTGATCATTAATCCCTCCTTCCTATTTTTCGTCCCCAGGAGTCTGGAAAACAATCGCCAACAAACCGCAACACTCAATTTCGGCTAAGCGGATTATAGATGTCCGCTCTTCTCCGAGCCCGTTATGCCATTACGGTTACCGGATAAACCCTCAGCCAGCGTTCAGTGCTTTTGTCGTTTTCCAAGCATGCTATCCAGGGAACGCCTCATCTTGCGTGCTGCACCGTCAACGGCCTGTTCCACGGTCGCCGCTTCATCGGTCACGGCTATCGGCTGGAGGCCTTCGAGCCGAGCCTCCAGCAGGCAGCGAATGTCAGCATTG
>SR_TP_S13solDRAFT_1000089_pt1 | contig 49221 bp, 46 predicted proteins | sample SodReaTP_S13sol_FD_11159 | JGI IMG/M metagenome (IMG submission 11159) | reverse complement strand
AAAAGCCAAAATCACCCACTCCGAGGGATGGATGAACGTCAATCCGGGTGACCTGCTCGGAAGAGCCGGATGCGGTAACGCCGCACGTCCGGTTCTGTGAGAGCGATGTCCAGTAATGGATGAGCTACTCGACCTAGTGCCGGAAATGCCGACGGTTGGTAAAAATCATTGCGATTCCGTGGCGGTTGGCGGCATCGATTACCTCCTGATCGCGCATCGAGCCGCCGGGTTGAATCACACTTGCCACGCCTGCTTTTGCGGCTGCCTCCAGGCCATCGGCAAACGGAAAGAATGCATCCGAGCCCAGGCTGCAGCCTTGCAGCTCGTGACCCTGGTCGCGTGCTTTCATGATCGCGATGTGGACTGAATCGACCCGCGACATCTGGCCGGCGCCGATCCCCAGCGTTGCGTTCTCGCTGGCCAGCACGATCGCGTTGGAGCGAACGGCGGCCGTGATCCTCCAGACAAACTCAAGCGCACGCCACTCGGTCGGATCGGGTTGGCGCCCGGTCACGACCGTCCAGTCCGAAGATGCGTCCTGCACCGGGTCGGACTGCTGAATCAGCATGCCACCGGAAATGCTTCGCAACTCCAATGCATCGTCGGATTCCGGGGCCGGCACGAGCAGCCGCAGATTCGGTTTCGTGGCCAGGTAATCGAGCGCGCCGGGCTCGAATCCGGGCGCGATCACGACTTCGGCGAAACGCTTGACGATGAGTTCGGCGGCGGCAACGTCTACCGGGCGATTGAAGGCATGGATGCCGCCGAAGGCCGAGGTCGGGTCGCATTCCAGCGCGAGCCGGCAGGCCGTTTGCGGATTGTCGGCAACGGCGGCCCCGCAAGGGTTGCCGTGCTTGACCACGGCACAAGCGCAGTCATCGGCGAACATCTTGACGCAGCGCCAGGCTGCGTCGGCATCGAGCAGATTGTTGTAGGAAAGCGGTTTGCCCTGCAGCAGTTCAGCGCCGGCAACGCCCGAGGGAGACTGCTCGCGAAGCGCATACAAACCGGCGCTCTGGTGTGGATTCTCACCGTAGCGCAGCACCTGGCGCTGGTCCAGCGCCAGGTTGATCAGCGGCGGAATGTCAGGTGTAGCGCTGGTTCTTGTGGCCAGCCACTGGCTGATCTGGCCGTCGTAGGCACAGGTGTGGGCAAACGCGCGGGTCGCCAGTGCCCGGCGCTTTTCGATGGCCGGCGCATTCGGCAGCGCTTCGATCAGGGCCGGATAATCCTCCGGAGCGCACACCACGGTGACCCGCTCATGGTTCTTGGCTGCCGCGCGCAGCAGGGCCGGGCCGCCGATATCGATGTTCTCGATCGCCTGCTCAAGACTGCAATCGGGTCGGGCAACGGTCTGCGCGAAAGGATACAGGTTGACCACCACGAGATCGATTGGCGGAAGATCATGGCGACGGGCAGCTTCGTCGTCGATCTCGCGCCGGGCGAGGATGCCGCCGTGGATGCGCGGATGCAGCGTCTTGACTCTTCCGCCCATGATTTCCGGGAAGCCGGTATGGTCGGAAACCTCGGTCACCGGTACGCCGGCCTCGGTCAAGGTTCGCGCCGAGCCGCCGGTGGACAGGATCTCGACCCCGTGCGCGGCCAGCGCCCGGGCCAACTCGGCCAGCCCGCGCTTGTCGGACACGCTGATCAGCGTGCGCCGGATTCTCAGCTCGTCGGCGCTCACAGTTTGTAGAGCCGGATGCGGTTGCGCAGGGTCGAACGCGTGATGCCGAGAATCTTGGCCGCGCGCGACTGGTTGCCGCCGGTGTACTCGAGTACCGTGCGGATCAGCGGTTTCTCGACCTCGACCAGAATGCGCTCGTGCAGGTTGTCCGGCGGCGTGTTGCCCATGTCGTCGAGATACTGCCGGACCGCAGTCTCGACCATCTGCCTCAGGCACTTCGGCGGCACTTGCGACTCCTTCCCTGACATGTTCCCCGGAAACCGTTGTTGTTCTGTAGACCCGCGATCAAGTATCGATACCAGACCCGGGGCCGATCAATTTAGCACAGCGCGCCGTTCCGGCAGGTGCCGATTTCGCCTCGGCGATCCGGTTTTGCTCAATCGTGGAACGACATGCTGAAACCGGCCGGTCGGGAGCCGGAAACCGACACCTCCAGCACCACCGGCAGCAGCAGGCCGGGCTGAAAGCCGGATTCGGGATCGGCCTCCTCGTCCAGGTAGTCGTCCGGCATCAGCCGGCGGCGTGCGACCACCTGCTGGCTTGAATCGTACAGGCGCAATTCGATGGTTGGCCAGGCAATCGCGGCGCGGGCCCGGTTTTCCAGCACCGCGCTGATGACCCAGGCATCCGTGATCGACGGATGCGGATGCATGTCTCGCGAGACCAGGCGCACGGCCTCGGCATCGATCACCGGCCCGCTCGGGCCGAACCCGAGCATGGCCGGGTCGACGCGCCACCGCTCGGGGCCGAACAACTGCAGCGCCAGCACTGCCAGCAACAATATACCGGCCAGCGGCCAGACGATACGGTGCCAGGCCGGTGGTGGGTCCGGCTCAAGATTGAGATGAAGTACCGGGCCGCTGCGGTCGTGGTCCGGTTCTTCCCGCTCCGGTTCCGGCCGCGTGGGTGCCGGAGGAATGATGTCTTCCTGCTCGACATGCGGCTGCAGCATCGGCGGCATGCCGGTCGGCCGCAAGGCGCTGGTGGCGTCGTCCGGGAAGCGCGGGTAGAGTGCCGCCAGCGCATTCAGTGTGCGGCCGCAACTGCCACAGCGCACCATGCCGCCGGCCTGGGCCAGTTGCCCGATTTCAAGCGGCAGGATGGCCCGGCAATGCTGGCAACGAGTGAAACAGCGGGCGCTGGAATCTTCCGGCATCAGGTTGCTTCAGCCAGGGCTTCGGAGGCGCCGATGACGTTCGACGTTGGCGGCATGTTCAGCCTCGACCTCGGCCAGCCGTTGCTCCAGATCGCCAAGTTGCCGGTTGAGTTCAAGCAGGCGCGTCCGGGCGTTGGCAACCTGTTGTTGCAGATATGCCGGCACGGCCTCGCCTCGCCGCTCGTATTCGGCTGCCTGCTCGACGTTGGTGCTGAATCGCGACCGCGTCTGCTCGATCAGCTGCTTGATCGATTCGTGCTCGGACTCGATGGTCTCGCGCTGCGCCTGCGCGATACGCTCGAGGTCCTGTTCGGTCGGGAAGGATGCCAGGAAAAGCCGATCCTGCTGCGCCCGGAGCCGCTGCCGCTCGGTCTCTTCGGCCTGCTGTCGCTCCAGTTCCTCGAGTTGCGCACGTTCTTCGTCGGTACGCACGCGGTCGATACTTTCGGCCACCAGCCCACTGCCGGTCAGCCGATCGTGTGCTCCCCTGGCCTGTTCCGGCGGCAGCGCCTGACTGTAATGCACGTTGCCATCCTCGTCGACCCACCGGTAGACGGACTGCGCCGCCGCGGTCAGCGGAACCACAAGCAACAGCAATGCGAGCATGCGTTTCATTGGATCACCACCGGCCAGGCTCATGCCCCGTAATTTTCACGATATTCCAGCATATCAGACAGCAGCTCAGGCCCTGAATTCTCTTTGCGCAAGTCTGTGATGAGGTCGGCCATTTGCGCGACCGCGATCAGCGCGATCCCCCGGCGCTGCAATTCGGCCCCGGCCGAAGCTTCGGTGGAGCCGCGTTCCTGGCGGTCCAGGCCGACGGCCAGGGCGATGACGCGGGCACCGCCGGCCTCGACCATCTCGCGCGCCTGGCCGAAGGCGGTGCCGGCCGAAAGCACGTCGTCGATCACCAGCACGCGACCGGTCACGGCTGCGCCGACCAGCTGGCCGCCTTCGCCGTGATCCTTGGCTTCCTTGCGGTTGTAAGCTACCGGAACGTTGACGCCGTGGCGCCGATGGAGGCTGGCCGCAACCGTCGCGGCCAGCGGGATGCCCTTGTAGGCCGGGCCGAAGATCAGGTCGAATTCCAGCCCCTGCTCGTTCATCGCCGCGACGATGGCATCGGCGTAACAATCGGCCAGCGCATCGATGGCTGCACCATCGCAGAAGGCGCCGGCATTGAAGAAGTACGGGCTGATCCGGCCGGACTTCAGCTCGAAGCGGCCAAACTTCAAGGCTCCGACTTCGCGCGCCAGGGCAATGAATTTTTTCGTCCAGGCTTTCATCCTGATCAGTTTAGCGCGGCGAACCGTTTACCATTGCACCCTTACTCGAAGATTCATGGCCAATGCGCATCATCACGCTCAACGCCAACGGCATTCGCGCAGCTGCACGCAAGGGGTTTTTCGACTGGCTCGGCCGCCAGCGCGCCGACGTGGTCTGCATCCAGGAAACCAAGGCCCAGGAGCATCAACTGACCGATCCGGCGTTCCGGCCGGCGTTCATGAACACCTGCGTCTACCACGATGCCGAGAAGAAAGGCTACAGCGGCGTGGCGATCTATTCGAAGAAAGAGCCCGATCGCGTCCGGGCCGGCATCGGCTGGGAGGAATTCGACCGCGAAGGGCGATGGCTGCAATTCGACTTCGGCAATACCAGCATCGTCTCGCTGTACCTGCCCTCGGGCACTTCCCGTGACGAGCGCCAGCAGTTCAAGTACCGCTGCATGGATTTTCTCAAGCCGAAGCTGGAAGAGTGGGCGCGTTCGGGCCGCGACTGGATCATCTGCGGCGACTGGAACATCGCGCACACCGAGATCGACCTGAAGAACTGGAAATCAAACCAGAAGAACTCCGGCTTTCTGCCCGAAGAACGCGCCTGGATGGACGAGGTGTTCGGGCCGGTCGGCCTGCATGATGCCTTCCGTCGCGTCGAACCGCGCCCGGAGCAGTACACCTGGTGGTCGAACCGGGGCCAGGCCTGGGACAACAACGTCGGCTGGCGCATCGACTACCACGTCACCAGCGCCGGACCGGCCGACAATGCCGGGCGCGCCCGGATCTACAAGGACCGGCGCTTCTCCGACCACGCCCCGCTGATCCTGGACTACGACGGCGATCTGTAGATGGATGATTCGCGGCGCTCCTGGCGCGACGCGGTCGCCGTCTACACCCGGCCGACCGTGCTGCGCATGCTGCTGCTGGGGTTCTCCGCCGGCCTGCCGTTCATGCTGGTGTTCTCGACCCTGACCGCATGGCTGCGATCGGAAGATGTTTCGCGCACCGCGATCGGCTTTTTTGCCTGGGTCGGCATCACCTATTCGATCAAGGTGCTGTGGGCGCCGGTGGTCGACCGCGTGCGCCTGCCGCTGCTGACCGGGAAGCTGGGCCAGAGAAGAGGCTGGATGCTGGCCGCCCAGTGCCTGATCATGCTCGGGCTGGTCGGCATGGCGCTGACCGATCCGACCGAGCAGCTTACCCAATTGGCTCTGCTCGCCCTGGTGGTGGCGTTTGCCTCGGCCACCCAGGACATCACCATCGATGCATTCCGGATCGAATCCGACGAGCTCCAGTTCCAGGCCGCGCTGGCCGGCACCTACGTACTGGGCTACCGCCTGGCGCTGTTGGCCACCGGTGCCGGCGCGCTGTTCATCGCCGATGCAGTGGGCTGGATGGCGGCCTACCTGGCCATGGCCGCGCTGGTCACCATCGGCATGCTGGCCGTGGCGATCTCGCCCGAGCCGTCCTCGCCGGAGCGGCTGGATATCGAAACCGAGCCGCTGGTCATCGCGTTTCGTGAAAAGACGCCATTCAAGGGCTTCATGGCCGAGGCCGGGGCCTGGATCACCGGTGCGGTCATCGCACCACTGGTCGATTTCTTTCGCCGCTTCGGCACGCTGGCGCTGCCGATCCTGGCACTGATCGGCCTGTACAAGGCCAGCGACCTGTCGATGGCCGCGATGGCCAATCCGCTGTACCTGGATGTCGGCTACAGCCTGTCGCAGATCGGCGCGATCAGCGGAATGTTCGGCGTGGCCATGACCATCGCCGGCGGGCTGGTCGGCGGCGTCATGGTGGCGCGCTTCGGCGTCATGCCGATGCTGCTGGCCGGCGCCATCGGCATCGCCGCGACCAATCTGCTGTTTGCCTGGCTGGCGACCATGCAGCCGGTGCTCTGGGCGCTGACCATGACCATTACCGGCGACAACTTCTTCGTCGGCTTCTCGGCCACGGTGTTCATCGCCTGGATGTCCAGCCTGGTCAGCCGCCGCTACACCGCCACCCAGTACGCCCTGTTCTCGTCGCTGATGACCCTGCCGGGCAAATTCCTCGGCGGCCCGTCAGGCTGGATCGTCGACCAGGCAGGCTATGTGTTCTTCTTCTTCTACGCCTCGGCCCTGGGCATCCCCGCCATGCTGCTGGTCATCTGGCTGTGGAGCCGCCAGCGGGTGCTGGCGGCAGCCAGCGATCGCGCGAGCAAGAATCATTGATCGCAGTTGACGTACAGAAACCTGTACAGTATTATTCAGCCCATGGATGCCATCAGCTACACCGAGTTGCGCCAGCGCCTGGCTGCCGCCATCGATCAGGTCAACGAAGATCATGCGCCGCTGTACATCACCCGCCAGCGGGGCAAGGCCGCCGTGCTGCTCTCAGCCGAGGACTTTGCCGCGATCGAGGAAACGCTGTACCTGATGTCCAGCGCCCGCAACGCGGCACGCTTGAGCGAGGCGATCGAGGGATTGCGTGCCGGCGAAACGGAAGAGCGCGAATTGATCGAGTGAAGATCTGTTTTCACCGCCTGGCCTGGGAAGATTATCTCCACTGGCAGGGCTCGGACCCAAAACGCCTGTCGCGGATCAATCAACTCATCCACGCCATCCAGCGCGACCCTTTCCGCGGCATCGGCAAGCCCGAGCCGCTCAAGGGCAACTGGTCCGGCTTCTGTTCACGCCGTATCGATCGTGAGCATCGCCTCGTCTACACGGTCAAGGACGATACGATCCTGATCGCTCAATGCCGGTTTCATTATTGAGCTCGTTGCTGCAGACTCCATCCAGTATGCTCGCCACGATGTGGCCCGCTTGCTGCGCCACTGCTGAAACTACCTCATCCATCCGGATCCATCAGCGGAGGATTGCGTAGCGGGACATGCAAGGGTATACTTGTACAACTTGTTGGGCATATCCGCTGCCGTGAAAATCGTCTCTTACTCCGAAGCCCGCAACCGACTGAAGGCCGTGCTCGACGGCGTGGTCAACGACGCCGACGCCACCGTGATCACCCGCCGCGACGCCGAGGACACCGTGGTGATGTCGCTGGATCATTACAACAGCCTGATGGAAACGGTCCACCTGCTGCGCTCGCCCGCCAACGCCGAGCACCTGCGACGCTCGATCGAGCAATACCGTTCCAGCCAGACCGCCGAGCACCCGCTGGTCCAAGACGCTCCGGAAGGTGGCTGATCGACTTCTGGCCTGGACCGCCGAGGCCTGGAAAGACTACGTCTACTGGCAGGGGCAGGACCGCCGAACGCTCAAGCGCGTCAACCGGCTGATCACCGATGTTCTGCGCTCGCCGTTCGAGGGCATCGGCAAGCCCGAACCGTTACGCGAAAACTTGAGCGGATTCTGGTCCAGACGGATCGACGACACCCACCGGCTCGTCTATGCGGTCGACGCCGAACAGGTCACGATCATTGCCTGCCGGTATCATTACTGATGCTGACGAATCTGCCAGAGTCAAACCCCAATACTGTTTGGTTAGGCCATTTTTGTAGGAGCCTGCTTGCAGGCGAATCGCTGCGGGGTCCCGCTTTTGTTCGCCTGCAAGCAGGCTCGTTTATGGCACCCGCTACCAGGCTTACCGGGCCGTGGATCACTTCGTAGCGGATCGCGTACGTCATTTCCTCAGGCGTCGGCACAAGATGGCGGATTCGTCCGGGAGTGTGGCTTGGCGGGCCGGATCAGGGCGCGGCGGGTTCGGGGGCTTCCAGGCGGGACTGGTAATCATCGGAGCGGTCGGGGTCGCCGGTGGCCTGGAAGATGCGCGCGAGCAGGTCCAGGTTTTCCTGGACAGATTCCGGCCTGACCGGGATCGTGGAAGCGGTGTAGACCTGCTCGACGGCCAGGGCCTCGTGCCGCGCCTGATCGAGTTCACCGTTCATGAACAGCGCTTCGGCGTGCACGTTGCGGAAGTGGCCGAGCAGCCACTGGTCGGGGTTGAGCACCTGTTCGGCTTCTTCCAGCGCATCGGCGGCCCAGGGCAATGCCTGTTCCGGCTGATCGAGCTTGATATGGCAGTAGGCGATGTTGACCGCGGCGATGGCGCGCGAGCGCGACGGCTTTCCGGCGGCGGCCTTGGTGTGGATTTCCCAGGCCTGGGTCAGCGGCGCCAGGCTGCCGGCATAATCGCCGGCGGCCATCATGGTCGAGGCCAGGTTGACCTGCGTGCCGGCCAGCGCCGGGTGGTTGGCCGGCAACAGCCGCCGTTGCACCTCCAGCGCCCGTTCAAAGGCATCGCGGGCCGTTTCGCGATCGCCCTTGCGCTCGGCCGCCAGGCCGATGGCGCTCCAGATGCCGGCCATGCGCATGGTGTCGCCGCCGTTCAGTTGTTGCTCGATCTCGGCCGCGCGGCGGCCGGCCGCGATTCCCTCGTCCCAGCGGCCGGCCTCCATGTAGACGTAGGCGTGAATCATCACGCTGGGAACCGTGCGCGTGTGAGCCTCGGCGAACATGTCGATGCGAAGCTCCAGCGACTCTCCGGCCGCGGCCAGCGCGGCTTCGATGTTGCCCAGCTTGGATTCGGAATTGGCAATGTTTAGCAGGATGGTCGCGAGCATTTCACGATCGACCGGGGCCCTGCGCGCGGCCTGCTCTGCGCGGCGGTACCAGTCCAGCGCGTCCGCATAACGCCCGACGCCGGCGGGGATGTAGCCCAGGCTGTTCAGGATCGAAGCGCGACTGGCGTGCGCGCTCTCCGGCAGGGTGGCGAGCGCCCGCTGCAGATCATGTTCGGCCTGTTCCGTCTGCCCCTGGGCCAGCGCCAGGTTGGCCTGGCTCACCAGAAGCTTCCAGTGCCCGGCGTGTCCGTCTTGCGGTGTTTCGGCGGCGAGCAACTCGTTGGCCTCATCAAACCGGCTGGTCTGGCGCAGCGCGCTGACCAATCCGGTCACGGCGTTGATTCGCAATTCCCGTGCGGTGTCCGGGCCTTCGGCCAGTTCCGCGTCCAACCGTTCCAGTGCGCCCCGATACAAGTTGATTGCAGTTTCGAACTCGCCCAGCGACTCACGCGCGTCGGCAATCTGGATCAGGCTCTCGATCGCCAGTACCGGATCTTGCTGGGCGGTCTCGTCGATGCGCCGGGCGGCGGCGTTCAGCATTTCATCCACGGTCGCCGCCGATGCCTGCTGGCCGGTCGGGTCGGCAGACTCGATGGCCCCCAGGAGCAGATCGCTCGCTGCGCGCGCTCGGGTGGCCTGGGCTTTTGCGTTATCGCGTTCCTCGCGCAGATCTTCGGCCTGCAAAGCCAGCATGCCCGCCAGCAGTGCGATGGCCAGGATCGACGCTGTAGCCAGCGGTGCTGCGATCGGGTTCCGTTGTACCAGCCGAGACAGCCGATACGCAAGCGTGTCCGGCCGGGCCTTGACCGGTCGCCTGGCCACGATCGCGCGCAGATCGTCGGCGAATGCGGCCGCGCTTTCGTAGCGGCGCGCCGGGTCGGCATGCATGGCCTTGGCGATGACCGCATCGAGATCCCGGCCCGCTTTGGCGACCAGTCGGCTGGGGGGCTTGGCGCCACGATCGATCAGGCTCAGTGCATCGGGCAGGGTGCACTTGCTCAAATTGAAAGGACGCTTGCCGGTGACCAGTTCATAGAGCAATGCACCCAGCGCATACAGATCGGCAGGCACCGAGGCCGGTGCGCCCTTGATCTGTTCCGGACTGGCGTAGTCCAGGGTCATTCCGCGTGCCAGCGTGGTGGTGCCGTTGCTTTCCTCGCGCAGGACACGCGCGACGCCGAAATCAAGCAGGATCGGCCTGCCTCGTTCATCGACCAGCACGTTGTCCGGCTTGATATCCAGATGAACCACAAGTTGCCGGTGCGCGGCGCCCAGAGTATCGGCCAGTCGCGCCACCAGTTCGATTCGCTGCGCCAGATCCAGTTTGCGGGCCGCCTCGCTGATGCGCTGGCCCTCGATCAGGTCCAGCACCAGGTATTGCCATCCCTCCTGACTGCGGCCCCAGTCGCGCAGGCGGCAGATGCCGGGGTGGCTCAGCCGTGCCAGTACTGCCGCTTCATGCAGGAAACGCTGCGCAACACGAGCATCCATCGCCGGTACCTGCAAAAGCTTGATCGCGGCGCGTTCGTGGACGCCGCTGCGCACGCGTTCGGCGGCATAGACCACGCCCAGTCCGCCGCGCCCCAGCTCGCGAATCAGCTTCCAGCCGTCCAGTTCGCGACCGGCGAGCTGGTCGGTCTCGAACGTGCCCAGCCCGCGCAACTCCTGCTCTGCTAGCTGATTCAGATCGATGGGATTCGAATCATGCATATCCAGCAGCGCGGCCAGTCGCCGGGCCAGCTCGGCGTCCTGCGCCGCCAGTTTTTCCAGCGCTTCAGTGCGTGCCTCCGCTTCCAGGTCGCACAGCGCAGCGAAGTGTTGCTCCAGCGCTTTCGGATCAATACTCATGGCCCGTCCTTTCAGTGCACAGTGCATCGCCCAGCCAGGCACACGCGAAACTCCAGTCGCGCTTGACCGTAGCCAGGCTGATTTCCAGGGTGTTTGCAATTTCGGAAAGTTTCAGCCCCCCGAAGCAGCGCAGGACCACGACGTCCCCGGGGCGCGGGTGCTCCCGGGCAAGCCGGTCCAGTGCGCGATCCAGATCCAGAAGGGTCTCGTTGCCGACGGTTTCTTCGCGGTCGGCGGCGGAAAGCGTCATGCGCAGCCAGTTCCCGCCGCGCTTGGCGGCCAGGCGTTCGCGCGCGTGGTCGACCAGCAGGTTGCGCATGACCGTGGAGGCCAGTCTGAAGAACTGGCCGCGGTTGGTCATGGTCGTGCCGGTGGGCTTGAGATTCATCCACGCCTCGTGGACCAGCTCCGTGGGCGTGAAGTGCTGTTCGGCTTCCCCGCGCAATCGGGAACTCGCCATCTGGCGCAGATATTCGTAGGTCAACCGGGACAACTGCTCGGCAACCTGCGCATCATCCGGATCCTGCTGCCAAGCCAGCAGGTAGCGCGTCACGAGTGCCGTTTCGGGCATCTCCCTCCTCCCCATTTGCAAAGTCTCCCAAACCACCCCGCCCCCCAAAGGCGACCCAGATTATCAGCAGTTTTGCTACCGGATTCAACCTGACCCTCAGATTACCGGACCTCCCGCACACCGGAAAGCTTGCAGGTGTCTGCCGATTTCCTCTGTCCTGGCTGCTCAGGCTTTGCAGAGATTGACCGGGCAAGATTTGGATTTCCGATCCATTGTCAGTTGCGCGGCGATGCCCTGATCGCCGCCGGATTCGCGCCGGTGCTATGATTCGCGCGGATTGCTTCCCGGATTGAACTGAATGACCTACTGCGTCGCGATGCGGCTGGAAAACGGACTGGTGTTCTGCTCGGATTCGCGCACCAGTGCCGGGGTCGACGACGTCAGCATCTACTCCAAGATGCACCGCTTTACGACCGCGCCCGACAGGTTCATCGTGTTGCTGTCAGCCGGCAACCTGGCAACGACCCAGGCGGTCAACAGCCAGGTCGAGCGCGATCTGGCCAACCCGGAGATCATCCGCAATCTGAACGGTTTCTCGCATCTGGATGAAGTTGCGGCCTATGTCGGCGAGCTGTCGGCGAAGATCCAGGGCAACTACGCCGAGCAATCCGAGCAGAACGGCTTCGGCGCCTCATTCATTCTCGGCGGGCAGATCGGTGAGCAACCGCCGGACATCTTCCTGATCTACCCGGAAGGCAACTACATCGCGGCCAGCCGTGAAAAGCCGTTCATCCAGATCGGCGAAACCAAGTACGGCAAGCCGATCCTGGACCGCATCATCGAGCCGGCCACCACGCTGGACCGGGCCGGGCGCTGCGCGCTGCTGTCCATGGATGCCAGCATGCGCTCCAACCTGAGCGTCGGCCCGCCGATCGAACTGCTGATCTACCCCAATGGCGGGGTTTTCGAAACGCGTTACCGCAAATTCGACGAAGATGACGATTTCCTGCGCGCGCTCGGCCGGGAATGGTCGGAAGGCCTGAAAGAACTGTTTGCCCGGTTGCCGCGTTTCGACTGGGAAGACTGACGCGCAGCGCTGCCGGCCCTGCCGGTTCCGGATCATCCGGAATTCCAATCAATTGCATAGCGACATTTAATTGGACGGGAGGTGTCGATCGGATTAGGCTATCTGAGAAACATTTCGTTTCGTTACGAACGAAGGAGGACTTCGATGACCCGATATTCAATTTCACTGCTGACAGCCGGCTTGCTTGCGCTTGCGCAAGTGCTGGTTTCCGGCCCTGTGCTGGCACAGCCCGGCGCCAAGGGCAATCAATTCTGGTGGCCCGAGCAGCTCGATCTCACCCCGCTGCGCAGCCACTCGCCTCAATCCAATCCCTATGGTGCAGAGTTCGACTACGCGGCCGAATTCGCCACCCTGGATCTCGACCAGGTCAAGGCCGACATCGAGCAGACCCTGACCGACTCGCAGGACTGGTGGCCGGCCGACTGGGGCCACTACGGGCCGCTGATGATCCGCATGGCCTGGCACAGTGCCGGCACCTACCGGGTATCCGACGGCCGCGGCGGCGCCGGCGGCGGGCAGTTGCGCTTCGACCCGCTCAACAGCTGGCCGGACAACGCCAACCTGGACAAGGCCCGCCGGCTGCTGTGGCCGGTCAAGCAGAAGTACGGCCGCAAACTGTCCTGGGCCGATTTGATGGTTCTGACCGGCAACGTCGCGCTGGAATCGATGGGCTTCAAGACCTTTGGATTCGCCGGCGGACGCGTTGATGACTGGGAGCCGGAAATCGTCGACTGGGGTCCGGAATCCGAAATGCTGGGCCGTGAACGCCACGACGACGAAGGCAACCTGAAAGAAGGTCTGGGCGCGACCCAGATGGGCCTGATCTACGTCAACCCGGAAGGCCCGGGCGGCAACCCCGACCCGCTGGCGGCCGCACACCAGATCCGTCAGGCCTTCGCCCGCATGGCCATGGACGATGAGGAGACCGTCGCACTGATCGCCGGCGGGCATACCTTCGGCAAGGTCCACGGCGCGGCCAGCCCGGCAGACTGCGTCGGCCCCGAACCGGCCGCGGCCGGGCTCGAAAACCAGGGCTTGGGCTGGCAGAACGAATGCGGCAAGGGCAACGCCGAGGACACCATCACCAGCGGCCTGGAAGGCGCCTGGACGCAGCTTCCGACCCAGTGGTCGATGCTCTACCTGTCCAACCTGCTCAACCACGAGTGGGAGCAGACCCGCAGCCCGGCCGGCGCCATCCAGTGGGTGGCAAAGGATGGTGCACTCGACAACGCCGTGCCCGAAGTGGCCGAAGGTGCCGGCGCGTCCACGCCGATCATGCTGACCACCGACCTGTCGCTGAAGGAAGATCCGGCCTACCGCGAGATCTCCGAGCGGTTCCTGAACAACCCGGATCAGTTCGAGGACGCCTTCGCCCGCGCCTGGTTCAAGCTGACCCATCGCGACATGGGCCCGCGTGCCCGCTATGTCGGCAGCGAGGTGCCCGAGGAGAAACTGGTTTGGCAGGATCCTCTGCCGGAAGTCGACCATGCTCTGATCAATGATGATGATGCTGATCGCCTCAAGGCCATGATCCTGGATTCCGGCCTGAGCGTGCCGGCTCTGGTGCGTACCGCCTGGGCATCTGCGTCCAGCTACCGTGGCACCGACAAGCGCGGCGGCGCCAATGGCGCGCGCGTCCGGCTGGAGCCGCAGATCGGCTGGCCGGCCAACAATCCGGACGAGCTTGCGAGCGTGCTCGAAACGCTGGAAGGCATCCAGGCCGAATTCAACGGCAACCATTCCGGTGACAAGCGCGTCTCGCTGGCCGACGTGATCGTGCTCGGCGGGGCCGCGGCGATCGAAAAGGCCGCGCGCGATGCCGGTCACGACATCAAAGTGCCGTTCGCACCGGGCCGCACCGATGCCACGCAGGACATGACCGATGCCGAATCGTTCGAGGTGCTGGAGCCCAGAGCCGATGGTTTCCGCAATTACTACAGCGACCGGGCGATGTACTCACCGACCGAAGCGCTGGTCGATCGCGCCGATCTGCTGACCCTGACGGTGCCGGAGATGACCGTGCTGGTCGGCGGCATGCGTGCGCTTGGTGCCAACACCGGCGGCGCTTCGCACGGCGTATTCACCGATCGTCCCGGGGTGCTGACCAACGACTTCTTCGTCAACCTGCTGGGCATCGGGACCGTCTGGTCCAGGGCTGACCAGGAAGGGCTCTACGAAGGCCGCGATCGTGCCTCCGGCGAGGTCAAGTGGACCGCCACCCCGGTCGACCTGATCTTCGGCTCGAACTCCGAGCTGCGCGCCGTGGCCGAGGTCTACGCCGCCACAGACGGTGGCGAAAAGTTCGTCGACGACTTCGTCGCCGCCTGGCACAAGGTCATGACGCTGGACCGCTTCGACCTCTGATCTTCCGAGGCACGCATCCCGGCGCCATCCGGAATGCACGGCCCGTGCAACCCAACGGCGACGCGGCCTCCGCGTCGCCGTATTCCGAACCGGGATGTTGAACGGATACTTGCGCGAATTCTGGGCCGAGGATCTGGTCCATACCAGCTCGGCCGGCGAGCCGGTGCCGCTTCCGGGGGTGATCCGGCGGCTGGCGCATTTGCGCTTGGGCGCGCCTGCGGCGCGCAGTTCCGGGTTCCGGGCCACCTGAATCGATGATCAGAATCTCACCCGCAGGCCGGCCAGGGCTTCGAACTGGGTAAGCGCGCTGCCCTCGTAGCGAAGGCGACAGCGGGCGCCCTCGGCATCGGAGAGGCAGAAGATCTCCTTGTCGCCGTCGGTCAGGGTCAGGTAACCGCGACCTTCCAGCCGCAGCGAGACCTGCCCTGCGATCGGGATTTCCAGCCCGAGGGCCAGCGAGGCCGAGGGCTCGATCTCGCTGCCCAGCCCGGCTCCGCGGGCGTTGATTCGGGTAACGCCGATGCCGGCGGCCAGGAAGGTGGAAAAGCCGCCCTGGGGCCAGGCCAGCATGCCGCCTGCGTGCAGGTACTCCAGATTGACCCCAAGATCAGTATCGTCCAGGTCGGTGGACTGGCGGCTGTAGTAGATCTCGTAGTAGCGGTCCCGGGACTGCCGGATGTTGAAGGCCAGCGCTAGCGAGCCGGCCCCGTCGAGGTCGAGGCGCGGGCCCTCCTGGCCGGCATCGAAGCGCCCGCCGCCGCGGTAGCCTGCCATGGGGCTGAGCGAAAAGCTCGGGGTGGAAGTCGGCCGTGGATCGGGCTCGGCGGCCGGGGACGGGCCGGTCGCGGCGGTCAGCGCGACCAGGATCAGCAGCAGACTGAAAGGACATTTCACGGCAAGGAATCCTGTGCTGTGGCGGGTTGATTGGGTGAATTGCCAGGCACCGGTGCGCCTCGTCCAGACTGGTGGCCCGGGCCGGAAATGCACCCGATCCAGTCTACCCGATCGCGCCCACGCGGCGTATAGCACGCCGGATCGCTTCGCGCCCGGCCCGGCTTGCTATATGCTTCGGGGTCACGACTTTGAGGGAGGCCCCAGTGGATCTGCCGAAATTATTGAATCTTTTCGCTTCGTCGCTGTTGTTGTCGGTGCTGATGGTTTCGCCGGCGACGCTGGCCGGCGAGGGTTCTGCCGAGGGTGCGCTGCACGAACTGCTGGATGCCTTCCTGGCCGGGGCCTCGATCAACGACATCGAAATGCATGATCGTTTCTGGGCCGACGACCTGGTCTATACCAGCTCGGCCGGCGAGCGCCGCGGCAAGGCTGAAATCATGGCCAGTCTGCGCCAAGCGGGCCAGCCGGATGACCAGGCATTGCCTGCCTATCGTGGTGAAGACGTCGCGATCCGGGTGTTCGATGACCTTGCCGTGGTGACCTTTCGCCTGGTGGCCGGGATGCCGGACGGCGGAGTGAGCGAGTATTTCAATACTGGCGTTTTCGCGTTGCGCGACGGACAATGGAAGGCGTTCACCTGGCAGGCCACGCGCATTCCGGCAGCCGGCGACTGAACATGCCCCCAGCCCGTGCCCGCCAGGCCCTGATCGAGCGCGCCGGGGCGCTGATCGTCGATGCGTTCGACGATTACAACGCGCGCTTTGCCGATATCACCCGGCGCGCCCGGCGACGATTTCTGACGCGCGACTGGAGCCGCCAGAAGATCGATGCACGCGAGCGCATCGAGCTTTATGACCACTCCATTGCCGAAACCATAGGCCGGCTGGAATCGCTGCTGGCCGAGCGCCTGCTGTCGCGCACGCTGTGGCTGGATATCCACCGTGACTACGCCGAACGCATTGTCGGCAAACTTGACGCCGAACTCTACAAGACCTTCTTCAACACCCTCACGCGCCGGCTGTTCAAGACCCGCGGGGTCGATGCCGGGATCGAGTTCGTGGCGCTGGACATCGAGCCCACCGCCCAGATCACCCACCCGGTGGAACGCGAGATCTTCAGCCTGACCGAGCAGCCCGCGGCGGCCTGCCGACGCCTGCTCTCGCACGGCGACATCCAGCCTTCGATCGAGCGGCTGGCACCGGATGCCGAAGCGCTGGCGGCCCGGTTGCAGTCCGATTTCGCTGAACTTTCCGATACCCCGGTATCGGTCGAATTGCTGACCGTGGTGTTCTATCGCGATCGCAGGGCGTACCGCATCGGCCGGGCACTGGGCCGGCATCAGTGGCTGCCGCTGGTAATTGCCCTGACCCATGGCGAGGCGGGAACCGCGGTCGATGCGCTGATCACCGACCGGCGCCAGATCTCCATCCTGTTCGGCTTCACCTGGAGCTATTTTCACGCCGACCTGCCGACGGTCGGCGATGCCATCGTGTTCCTGCGCTCGCTTTTGCCCGACAAGCCGGTCGACGAGCTCTACACCGTGCTCGGCCGCGCCAAGCAGGGCAAGACCGAGCGCTACCGGCATTTCTTCAAGTACCTTGATGACGCGCACGATGAACGTCTGGCCGAAGCCGACGGCACGCCCGGCATGGTCATGGTGGTGTTCACGCTGCCCGGCTACCCGCTGGTGTTCAAGGTGATGCGCGATCATTTCGCGCCGGGCAAGAAGATCGGCCGCGAGCATGTGCTGGCGCAATATCGGCTGGTGTTCCACCACGACCGTGCCGGTCGTCTGATCGACGCGCAGGAGTACCGCCATCTGGCGTTCGAGCGCGAGCGCCTGGAGCCGGCGCTGCTTGAACAGTTGCTCGACCAGTGCGCGCGCAGCGTGACGCTGGACGGGGACCGCGTGGTGGTGCGACACTGCTTCGTGCAGCGCCGGGTGCGGCCGCTGAACCTGTACCTGGAAGAAAGCCGGGACGATCCGGCCGGCGCCGAGGATGCGGTGCTGGACTATGGCCAGGCGATCAAGGATCTTGCCCGTTCCAACCTGTTTCCGGGCGATCTGTTCCTGAAGAACTTCGGCGTCACGCGCAGCCGGCGCGTGGTGTTCTACGACTACGACGAGGTCGGCCTGGTCACGCAACTGAACTTTCGCCGCGTGCCGCCGGCACGTTCGGAAGAAGAGGAGTTTTCCAGCGACCCGTGGTACACGGTCGCCTCCGGCGATGTCTTCCCCGAGAACTTCGCGCGCTTTCTCGACCTTTCCCCTGCCCATCGCGCCCTGTTCGCCCGCGCCCACGGCGAGCTGTTCGATCCCGAATGGTGGCTGGCGTTACAGCAGCGCCTGCGCAGCGACCCGGCCGGAGTCGTCCAGCCCTACCCGGAAAGCATGCGGCTCAAGACCTGACGGCCGGATACCCCAGCCGCGCCAGCGCCTCGGCGATCTCGTCGAGAATGGCCGGATCATCGATCGTGGCCGGCACCGAATACTCCTGGCCGTTGGCCAGCTTGCGCATCGTCGCGCGCAGGATCTTGCCCGAGCGGGTCTTGGGCAGGCGCGGCACCGCGGCAACCAGCTTGAACGCCGCCACCGGTCCGATCTGTTCGCGCACCTGGGCGATCAACTCGGCGCCGAGCTGCCCGGCATCGGTGTCGACGCCTGATTTGAGCACCACCAGTCCCAGCGGCAGTTCGCCCTTGAGGGGGTCGGCCACGCCGAACACCGCGCATTCGGCCACCGCCGGATGTGCGGCCAGCGCCTCTTCCATTTCTCCGGTGGAAAGCCGGTGGCCGGCGACATTGATGACATCATCGATGCGGCTCATGATCCACAGATAGCCGTCGGCATCGCGGATGCCGGCATCGCCGGTCAGGTAGTAACCGGGGTAACGCCGCAGATAGGCGTCGCGGAAGCGATCCGGCGCGTTCCACAGCGTGGGCAGGCAGCCCGGCGGCAACGGCAGCTTGATGACGATGGCGCCGATCTCGCCGTCGGGCAGCTCCCGGCCTTCGTCGTCGAGCACGCGCACATCGTACCCGGGCACCGCGCAGGTCGGTGAGCCGGGCTTGACCGGTAGCTGCTCGATACCGAGACAGTTGGCCGCGACCGGCCAGCCGGTCTCGGTCTGCCACCAGTGGTCGATGACCGGTATTTGCAGTTGTTCCTCGGCCCAGTTCAGCGTATCCGGGTCGCAGCGCTCGCCTGCCAGGAACAGCGCGCGCAGGCCGGACAGATCGTAGCGGCCGATGAACTCTCCCCGAGGGTCTTCCTTGCGGATCGCACGGAACGCAGTCGGCGCGGTGAACAGCGTGGCCACGCCGTGCTGCTCGATGATGCGCCAGAACGTGCCGGCATCCGGCGTGCCGACCGGCTTGCCCTCGAACAGCAGCGTGGTTGCACCGATCAGCAGCGGCGCGTACACGATATAGGAATGGCCGACCACCCATCCGACATCGGAGGCGGCCCAGAACACCTCGCCGGGCTCGATGTTGTAGATGTTCTTCATCGACCAGGCCAGCGCCACGGCATGCCCGCCGCAATCCCGCACGATGCCCTTGGGCTGGCCGGTGGTGCCGGAGGTGTAGAGAATGTAAAGCGGATCGGTGGCATCGACCGGCACGCAATCGGCCGGTTCGGCGGCGACGACTTCCCGTTGCCAGTCGAAATCCCGACCCTCGACCAGCTCGGCTTGGCACTGCGGACGGGCAAGGATCAGTGTGGCGGCGGGCTTGTGCGCGGCCAGTTCGATGGCGCGGTCGAGCAGCGGCTTGTACTCGACGGTACGCCCCGGCTCGATGCCGCAGGAGGCTGAAAGAATCATCTTCGGCTGCGCATCGTCGATGCGCTTGGCCAGTTCGGCCGAGGAGAAACCGCCGAACACCACCGAATGGATCGCGCCGATGCGCGCACAGGCCAGCATCGCCATCGCCGCCTCCGGCACCATCGGCATGTAGACGATCACGCGATCGCCTTTTTCGACGCCGTGATCGCGCAGCACACCGGCCAGGCGCGCCACGGTATCGCGCAGCTCACGATAGCTGTATTCGCGGACGGTTTCGGTGACCGGCGAGTCGTAAATCAGCGCGGCCTGCTCGCCCCGTCCGGACTCGACGTGCCGGTCCAGCGCGTTGTGGCAGGTATTGAGCTGCCCGCCGGCGAACCAGCGGTAATTCGGCGGATCGGTGTCATCGAGCACCCGGTCCCAGCGGCGATCCCAGTCGATCAGCGCCGCCGCCTCGCTCCAGAAGCCCTCCGGGTCCTGCAACGACTGCGCATGCACCTGTCGATAACTCATACCCGTCTCCTCAAGCCTCTGGTGCGAGACTCCCGAGGCTAGCCGGGCTTGCATCCGTCGGCAATTAGACTTTGATCGCAGTAGGTTGGTCCTCCGCCATGGAGCCTTGCATACATCCTGAATTCATTAGCCCGGGGAAGCGCAGCCGGAGGTTGAGCCCAGGACATCCCGGGTGCACGCGCTGCGCGCGTTTACCGGGGCTGCAAACTCCTTCAGGCCGGAGTCCGGGCTTCAACATAACAATTCGGAGATTTTCCACCCCAGCCAGCGCCGGCCCTGCCGCGCCAGGTCCAGGTCACCGAACGACAGGAATGCGTGAATGGTGTTCTCGAAACACTTGTGCTGACACGCCACGCCGGCTTGCATCAGCCGCGCTGCGAACTGCTCGGCTTCACTGGTCAGGGGATCCAAGCCGGCGCTGACGATGACCGTCGGCGGTGCGCCGGTCAGGTCCTGTTCTTGCAGCGGCGAGACCCGCGGGTCGGAAGGTGGCGTGTCGTCGAGGTACCAGGCAGTGACTGCGTCGATGTCGCTGTTGGCCAGCAGGTACTCGCCGCTGCCGTGGTCGATTCGGGACCGATAGGTCGCGTGTTCCGAGGCAACGTCGAGCATCGGATAAATCAGGAACTGTGCCTGCACGCAACGGTTCGCGGCATGCCGGTCGGCCAGTGCGGTGACGGCAGCCAGGTTCCCACCGGCGCTGTCACCCATGACGCCGATGCGTCCAACATCACAGCCAAGTTCAGCGGCACGGCGGTGTGACCAGCCCAGGGCCGCGGCAGCGTCTTCGAGTGCGGCCGGAAAGCGGTGCTCGGGCGCCAGCCGGTAGTCGACCGAAAGGAAAGCCGCGCCGCTGGCCTCGCAAAGTGCCTTGACCAGCGGTTCGTAGCTGTCCAGATCGCCCATGACCCAGCCGCCGCCGTGGAAATAGATCACCAGCGGCAGGTGGCCATGCCGGTTCAGTGGACGATACAGCCGCACCGGAACATTGGCGCCGCCACCGGGAATTTCGAATGCCTTGACTTCACACTGGGCTTCATCATCGCCGGCCAGCGCCAGCCAGGTCGCGCGGGCACCCTCGCGCACGGCCTCGATCGGCAACTCGCGCATATCGGGCCTGATGCCGCCGGCAAGCTCGTCCAGCCGAGCCAGCAGCGCCCGCGTCTGTGCTTCGGGTTGGTCCATTTGTCGGCCCCGATCTAGAAGTGATAGAACAGGCGCAGGTCGTAACTGCGTCTGCTTCCGAAGAACGCCGTCTCCACGCCCGGAAATTCGCTCAGGTTGAAGCCCTGCACGATGATGGCCTTGTCGGTCAGGTTGCGCCCGCCAGCGCGCAGTTCCCAGCGCCCGTCCACGCTGGCCAGAGAAATCGTGGCGTTGAGCAGCACGTAGGCCTCCTGGCGCAGAAGCGCACTGTTGCTGATCTCGTTGGCGACGTCACCGCGGTAATTGGCATCGCCGTTGATGACCACCTCCAGACCTTGCGTGATCGGCCGGCGGTAGTTGAAGGCTACATGCGCATTCCACTTCGGGGAGTTGATCAGGTCGCGATCGCTGACATCGGTGGTGACACCGCCGACCAGCGTTTCGAAGTCGCGATACTCGGCATCCAGAAAACCGGCGCTGGCCTGCAACGCCAGTCGCTGCGTCGGCCGGGCGGACAGCTCGACTTCCACGCCCTGAATGCGCGCTTTCGCGGCGTTGGTGAAAAGGGTCTGAAAGAAGCCGGTTTCGGCTTCGCGCCCGAACGAGGTGACCTGCAGATCCTTGTAGTCGCTGTAGAAGTAAGCGAGGTTGGCGACCAGTTGACCTTCGAACAGGGTTGATTTCAGGCCGCCCTCGTAGGTCCACACGGTCTCCGGGTCGAACGGCTGAAACTGGAATTCATCAACGGCACGCCCGTCGAAGCCGCCGCTCTTGAAACCGCGCGCGGCCGAGCCGTAGATCATGTGGTTGTCGTCGACCTGCCACGACAGGCTGAAGCGCGGCGTGAACGCATCCCAGCTCTTCGACCCATTGAACTCCGGCCCGGCCACGCCAATGCCGGCAAGAAATTCCGGGAATTCCTCGGTAATCCGGAGATCAGGGTCCGGAAAGGTTTCGAACCGGCGTGCGGAGTCCTTCTCGTCGCGCGTGTAGCGCAGGCCCATTTCCAGCGCCAGCCTCGAGGTCAACTCGATGGTCGAGTGGGCGAATACCGCGATGGACTCGGTGGTCTGTTCGGTGTCGGACAGTTCCGCACCGGGGACGAACATGATCAGCGGAAAGCCGAAGATCGAAGCCGAATGGGCATCGAATCCCGACAAGGTCCGATCCTCGTCGTCAAAATAGAACACCCCGGCGGTGGCATTGACGCGAGACCCCTGGTAGCTCAGGCGCAGTTCCTGGCTGAACTGTTCCTGGTCCTGGAATAGCGCGATGTCGATCAGCGGTAAGGGCGATCCATCCGTGTCGAGCACCAGGTCGAACTCCATTTCGCGATACGCGCTGATGGATTCAAGCGACCAGCGCGGCGAAATCATCCAGTCGGCACGCAGCATGAAGCCGTAACTGGTGATGTCGTTGAGACCATTGGCATTGGTTTCTGCCACGAACGGGTCGGTCAGGGGCGGCAGGGTCACCGAGCGGGGTGGATCGGCGAGCGGGTCGGAGAACGCAAATACGTCGGTGAGCCGGATCGGGCTGCGGCTGGTGTCGGGCCGGTCCACCTTGCCGTCCGCGGTGAAGGTCAGCTCCAGATCGCGCGAAGGGTTCCAGGCCAGGCTGCCGCGCCAGGCAAACGATTCGGTATCGCCGTCTTGCCCACCGAGAAAATCATTGCGCGCAAAGCCGTCGTGGTGGCGACCGGCGATGGCCAGCTTGCCGCGCAGCTTCTGACCAAGTATCGGCCCGCCGACCCGGCCCTTGAAGATGCGTTCGCCGAAGTTGCCCAGCCCGGCCTCGATGTCGCCGGTCAGGTGGTCCGGCGCCGGCGCGGAAATGAACTTGATCGCGCCGCCGGGCGAGTTGCGGCCGTACAGCGTGCCCTGGGGCCCGCGCAGCACCTCGATGCGCTCGACGTCGAAGACATCCAGAAACGCCGCCTGCGAACGGGCGATGAACACGTCGTCCAGATACACGGCCACGCCCGAGTCGACAAACGAAAGCGAATCGTTCTGGCCGATGCCGCGCATGAAGATCACCGCGTTGGAGCCGTCGCCGGGCTCGAAGTACAGGTTCGGGACTGCGTACTGGATGTCGTTGAGCTGATCGGCCTGGCGGTCCTTGAGCCGGGAGTCGCCGAACACCGAGACCGAAGACGGCACCTCGTTGAGCAATTCCACGCGCCGGCGCGCGGTAACTTCGATGCGATCGACGGTCGGCTCGGTGGTTTCGGCAGAATCTTCGGCCGCTTCGGTCTGTGCCAGTGCGACCGGGCCTGAAAGCACGGCAAAAGCCAGCGGCGCAATCAGCTTGCGTCGGGCAAGGATCGGGCAGGGAGACGAGTGACTGGTCTGTTTCATTGAGGAACCCCGGAAGTATCGTTATTTTGTAGGCGCAGTCTAGAAAGCGACGCGCTTGACAGCCACAACGCAAGCGATCAGACTGACAGGACAAATTCGCTCAACTTGCCGAGGAAGACCAGACGAACATGGAATTGGTCCCATTGGTCCCGTGCAGTGATTCGGTGCTGACCGTAAGCGCCTCCCATCTGCTTCCGCTCAAGCGCATGGCCGAACAGGCCCGGCTGGATTTTGCAGCCCTGCTGGCGCTTCACGGGATTTCCGGCCACGTTCTGGCGCCGGCGGCCGGCCGACGCATCGCGCTCACCGACTATTACCGCGTGCTGCAAGCGCTTTCGGTGCAACTTCAGGACGAGACCTGTCACCTGTCCAGCCGGCCGCTGATGCCCGGTACCAGTCATTTCATCTGGTCGCACGTCATCGGCGCCGAGAATCTCTGCCAGGCCATGCAGCGGGTTGCCTCGGCTTACAACCTGCTGCACGGCGGCAGCTATAACCATGTCGAATACGATGCCGGCTCGCTGCGCTACCTGGTCGATGACCGGCGCTTTCCCTATGCTGCCAGCAGCGATCGTCAGCACATCGTGTTCAGCCTGGAATGCGTGCTGATCTTTCTGCACTGCACGCTGGTCATGATTTCCTCGCCGGCGCTGAATCAGGAGTTGCTGCGCGTCTACAGCCGCCGGAACGGAAACGAGGACAGCCATCACCTGCGCTTTCTCGGCGTGCCGGTCACGCGCAGCCCGCGCCAGTACGGGCTGGTGTATTCGGCGGGCGCCACCTGGTTGCCGGTCACTGCCACCCCGCAGACACTGCCCCGTTCGGGCGCGATCTATGATCGCATCATTGCCCAGATCGAAAGCGCTCAGGCGGCAGGCGGCACGATCACCATCGCCGGGCAGGTGGAGGAACTTCTGGCCGCTGGCCTGGATTCGCAACAGGGTGTGGCCAGGCAGCTCGGTATGAGCGTGGCCACGCTGCGTCGGCGACTGGCCGAGGAAGGCCATTCGTTCCGCGGGCTACGGGCGCAAATGCGCAGCCGGCAGGCGCGCGAAATGCTGATCGAAGGCATGCGCCCGACCGAAGTCGCCGACCGCCTCGGCTACTCCGATACCCGCAGCTTCAACCGCGCTTTCTCAAACTGGCGCAACATGACCCCGGCGCAGTTCCGGCGCCTGAAAACCTCCGGATGACGCTCCGCGGAAGTGACCCGTGCGGGTGCACGATCTGGATGGTGTATTTCGCTGATTTTCTCAGGAGGTCGGGGCGGGGCCCCGACCTCCAGCAATAACCAAGGGGTTATCGCTTCTTCTGGCGCTTTTCCTGGTCCTTTGGATCCAGCCGGATCGGGAAGGCCTTGAGCCCATAATTTCGGGCCCAGATAACCTTGCCACCCCGAAGGGTGATCCAGGGACGGAAAATCACCTTCTGGCCGTCTTGCGCCATTGGCTTAGTTCCTCTGGTAGTGAGGGGAGGCCAAAACTGGGTATGACCTTCCAAACGAGGAACTTGTCCACCGCCTGGAAAGTGTGGTAGCTTTCGAAATCGGGAGATAACAAAAAACCACCAGCCCAGACGACTCAGGCCCCCTATCCGCCGAGCCGTTTTCGTTGCTAAAGCCTTGTGAAATATTTCCTTGCCCCGGCTGCCACCGGGGCTGGTTCTTATCGACCTCCTTTACACAACATCTTGTGATTTCTCCTCTGTTTTTTCCTATATCTAGTGACGATACGCCGATATTTTCATCTTTTCAAGTGAAGGCAGGCTGTTTTTAAAAAAATGTTTTATGGAGGTAATAGTCTTGACATTACCTCTTTTATGGCTCTAATATCCCCTCATTGCCCGATTGAGTGAGGGCGGGGGTATGCATTCCTTCAACCCGGATTATCTGCAGCGTCTGCGGTTTTCCGCCGAGCACGTCGCCACTTTGCGGATGTTGGGCGAGTTTCACGGCAAGCAGTCGCTGTATTTCCGCCAGGCGCCGGAAACGCTCAAGAAGCTCCGGCAGGCCGCGGTGATCGAATCCGCCGAGTCTTCCAATCGGCTGGAAGGCGTGACCGTGGAGCCCTCTCGCCTGGAACTGCTGCTGCACAAGCAAACCGATCCAAGGAACCGCTCCGAACAGGAAGTGGCGGGCTATCGAGACGCGCTCGCCCTGATCCACGAATCGGCCCGCGAGATGGCTTTCTCCCCGAACGTGGTCCTGCAACTCCACGGCCTGCTGTATCGATACATGGCGCAGCGCGGCGGCCAATGGAAAACTACGCAGAATGAAATTATCGAACGCAGTCCGGATGGCGGCACTCGGGTGCGATTTACTCCGACGCCCCCGCACCTGGTAACGGCACAGATCGAGGACCTTGCCAATCTGTACACTGCGGCCCGTGATTCCGGTCGCCAGGATCCGCTGGTTCTGGTTCCTCTTGCCATGCTCGATTTTCTTTGCATTCACCCGTTTACCGACGGAAATGGTCGGGTCGCCCGACTGCTGACGCTGATGCTGCTCTACCATTTCAATTATGACGTTGGTCGCTACATCAGCCTTGAACGCATCGTCGAGGAAAGCAAGGAAAGCTACTACCGGACTCTGGAAGCCAGCTCGCAGGGCTGGCACAAAGGGAGCCATGACGTGATGCCCTGGCTGGAGTATTTCTGGGGCGTGTTGATCCGGGCCTACCGCGAGTTCGAGGAGCGCGTGAAGGTCGTGCACCAGGGCCATGGCGCCAAGACCGAGCAAGTGCGCGTAGCCGTGCTCAAACGCAGCGAGCCGTTTGCCATTTCCGACATTGAGGCCGAGTGCGCCGGCGTCAGCCGCGACATGGTCCGCTACGTCCTGCGCAATATGCGCGAGGATGGTCTGATCGCGGTGATCGGCCGCGGTCGCGGCGCCAAATGGAGGCACGAGCCCGGAGGAAACCCAAAAAGATGAAAAGCATTGGACCATGAAGGACATGAAGGGCATGAAGGAAAAGCTTGTTCGCTTCTCACCAATTTCAACGAAGGTGATCGGCTGCGCGATTGAAGTGCATCGTGAACTGGGTCCGGGTCTCCTCGAAAATACATACGAGCGCTGCCTCAGCCGGGAGCTCGAGATGAACGGAGTCGATCATATATGTCAGTCAGTCTTGCCTGTACATTACAAGGGAATGCAAATCGACTGTGGATATCGGATAGATCTTTTTGTCAATAACGAGCTGATAGTCAAATTGAAGGCGGTCGACCGCCTCTTGCCAATACATGAGGCTCAGTTGCTCACCTACATGAAACTGTCGAAGACAAGATACGGACTGTTGATTAATTTCAACGTCAATCAACTCAAAAAGGGACTCAAGAGCTTCGTGCTATGACCGCTTAGCCTTCATGCTCTTCATGTGCTTCATGGTTCACGCTTTTTTGCATAGCGAAAGTCAAAAGCATTGGACCATGAAGGGCATGAAGAACATGAAGTGCAAGGAAAGGGAAATAACTGACTCTGGAGAGAGATTCATGATCACAGCCATACACCGAATTCGACTTGGGTTTCAAGTGGCAAAACTTCATGTCCTTCATGTTCTTCATGGTTCACGTTTTTTGCATAACGAAAGTCAAAAGCGTTGGACCATGAAGGGCATGAAGAGCATGAAGGTGAGCGAAAATGAAAATCAACTGCCTTTGCGGAAAACGTTATGATCGCAGGCATACAAAGGATTCGAATTTGGCTGCGAATGGCAAAACTTCATGCCCTTCATGTTCTTCATGGTTCATGCTTTTTAAAGAGCCAAGCAAAGAATCGAACGTGAAAAACATTGGACCATGAAGGGCATGAAGAACGTGAAGGTGAAAGGAAAGGGGGAAGTAACTAGCTCTGGAGAGAAATGTATGATCACAGCCATGCAACGAGTTCGACTTGGATTTCAAGTGGCAATACTTCATGTGCTTCATGTTCTTCATGGTTCAAGCCGTTCAAAGGATTAGGCACTCATGGTTCCAGGAAATCAAGATACGACCAAAGCCAGCCCCAACCCGGCCGACCGGAAGCGTGCGGAATTAAAGCAGCTTCTGCCCGAAGCCTTCAGCGAGGGCAAACTGGACATTCCGGTGCTCAAGCGGGCGCTGGGCGAGGATGCGGTGGTCGAGGCCGGCGAACGCTACCGGCTGGATTGGGTCGGCAAGACCGAGTCTTACCGCACGCTTCAGGCAACCACTACCGCGACGCTCAAGCCCATGCGCGAGCAGTCGGTAAATTTCGATACCGCCAACCATGTGTTCATCGAGGGCGAGAACCTGGAAACGCTGAAAGTTATCCAGAAAGCCTATTTCGGGCAGGTCAAGCTGATCTACATCGACCCGCCGTACAACACCGGCAACGACAACTTCGTTTACCCGGACCGGTTTCAGGAAAGCAAGGAGGAATACCTCCGAAGGATCGACGAACTGGACGATGAGGGCGCGCTGCTGCGCGAGGGTCAGTTTCGCAAGAACAGCCGCGAGTCCGGCCACTACCACTCCAACTGGCTCAGCATGATGCTACCCAGGCTCTACATCGCCCGCAATCTGCTGCGCGATGACGGCGTGATCTTTGTTTCATGTGATGACAATGAGGTGTTCAACCTGCGTTGTCTGATGAACGAGATTTTCGGGGAGGAGAATTTTGTTGCGACGGTCATTTGGCAGAAAGTATATTCGCCAAAAAATACCGCTCGGCAATTCTCGGAAGATCACGACTATTTGCTCATATACGCACGACAAGCATCAGCATGGACTCCGAATTTGCTCCCACGTTCTGAGGACATGGAGTCGCGCTACACGAACGAAGACACTGATCCCAGAGGACCGTGGAAATCCGCTGATCTATCTGCCCGAAATTTCTATAGTCAGGGCACCTATTCCGTAACGACCCCCTCAGGGCGAGTGATATCCGGCCCTCCTTCGGGTCGATATTGGGTAGTCTCCAAAGAGAGATTTGAAGAACTCGATGCAGACAACAGAATTTGGTGGGGGAAAGACAAAAGTAGCACGCCTTCCATCAAACGATTTCTTTCAGAAGTTAAGCAAGGGCGTGTACCGCAAACCCTTTGGAAGTACGATGAGGTTGGTCATACGCAAAAAGCAAAAAAGGAATTGCTCGAACGGATTGACTTTCCGAACTCGGATCTTGTTTTTGACACACCCAAACCAACGTCCTTGATTCGGCGCATGCTGCTCTTGGCAACGAGTCCGAGCTCTAGCGACATCGTGATGGATTTTTTCGCGGGCTCCGGAACTACACTTGACGCCGTGCTCCAGCAAAATGCCGAGGACGGCGGCAACCGGCGCTGTATTCTGGTGCAGATGGCTGAGCCGCTGGATGCCGAGAACGCCGAATTCAGCGACATCGCCCAGGTCGCCCGTTCGCGCGTTCGCCGGGCGCTGGAAAAGCTGCGCGAATCTGACGACCTGCTGAGCAAGGTTCCCGCGGGCGAGGGCTTCCGCGCCTTCAAGTTGGCTCCTTCCTGCTTCCCGCAATGGCGGCCACAAACCTTCCAGTCCGGCCAGGAACTGGAAGAACAGATCAAGCTGTTCATGGATGTCGAACCTGGCGAGCACGACCGGGAAGCCATCGCTCAGGAACTGCTGCTGAAATCCGGCTATCCGCTGACCACCCCGGTTGAAACCCTCGAAATTGCCGGCGCCACGGTATACAGCGTCGACAATGGCAAGCTGTTGCTGGTGCTCGAAACCTTCACCGCCGACATGACCGAGCTGCTGGTTGAAATGAAACCGGAGCGTATCGTTGCCCTGGATGCTGTGTTCCGCAATTCCGACGAGCTGAAGACCAATCTTGCGTTGCAATGTCGCGACGCCGGCATTCGCTTCGAGTCGGTGTGAGCGATGAAGGCGCAGCGTTCAAGAGCGGACGAACTCAAGCAGCGGCGCAAGGTCGTGTGCGTCGGCAGCATGCAGACTTTCGATATAGTGCCGCCGCGTTTGGCCGGCATGGACCAGGCTGGCCCGTCCCCAGGAAAACCGGGGCCGGCCGAGGGCGACCAGCAACAAGTCGGTGGCCAGGCGCGCGTGGCGGCCATTGCCGTTCGGGAACGGGTGCGTCAGCACCAGCCGGTGATGAAAGCGCGCTGCAATCTCGTCCGGCGGATAGGTCGCGTTGTCGATCCAGAAACGGCAGTCATCCAGCAGTTGGCGCAACTCGACCGGAATCTGCCAGGCGTTAACGCCGATATTGCGTCCCGAAAGCCGGTACCGGCCCGCCCAGCGCCAGACCCGCCCGAACATTCGCCGGTGCAGCTCTTTGAGAAAGCGTTCGTCAAGCACTTCGCGCTGGCGCGAGAATGCCCATGCAGCGGCCTCGAGGATATTGGCCTGCTCCGCTTCATTGAGTTCCGCGCGCAGCGTGATGTACGACGGGATCAAGTCCCGTTTCTCCTCCTCGGTCAGCGGTGTGGAGGCGTCGTCTGCCGGGCCGAGCGGCTCGTTCATTCGCCTTTTTCTTCCCACAGGGCGGAGCCGGCGGATTCAGCCAGCTTGCGCGCCAGACGTTCGAGTTGTTCGCGTTCGTCGGCGCTGTCCACCGGCTGGTCTTCCAGAACCATGCTGTGGCGGGTGCTTGCGATGCTTTGGCGGGCCTTTCGCAGTGCGCGTTCGGCCACCAGTTCTTGCAGCGGCTGGCGTGGAACCAGTGCGTACACCAGCCTGCAGTCCAGTGCCTGGGCGGCCTTTTCCAGGCTCGCCAGGGTCACGGCATGACTGGCTTCGGCTTTTTCCAGTGCGGGAACGCGCGACTGGACCACGCCCATGCGCCTGGCCAGTTGCCCGGTGGTCATGCCCAGCGCTTCCCGAATGGCCCGAATCCAGCCCCTGGGAGGGGGTACCAAGCTCTCCGAATGCCGCAGCGAATTCAGCTTTTTGTCGAGCATCCGGCGCGCGGTGATGGCTTCATCCGGTTTCATGCGAATACTTATAGGTGATCAAGAGAATCCTATGGTAGCATATATAGATGATACCAGAAGAAACTGTAATCATATAAACGTGATTTCAGATCCTGCCTCGACCCTGCACAACAATGCCGGGACGCAGGCATTCGCTTTGAATCGGTGTACACCTTTTCTTCGTGCCCTTCGTGTTCTTCGTGGTAAATCGATTTTGACCCTACAGCGATGAAACTCCAATTCGACGCCAACCAGGACTACCAGCTCCGCGCAGTCAACGCGGTCGTCAGCCTGTTCAAGGGCCAGCCCGGCCGCGAGGAAGGAATTGCGACCTTCGGTCAGGATTCGATGACCAGCCTGCAGCTCACCGAGGTGGGCATTGCCAATCGCTGTGTGCTGTCGCCGGAGCAGTGGCTGGATAATGTTCGCGCGGTGCAGGCGCGTGAGGGTTTGTCGCAGTCGGAGCGGCTGGAGGGGTTGGTTGGCAGTGACGACAAGCCGATCGGTGATTTTCCGAATTTCACGGTTGAGATGGAGACCGGCACCGGCAAGACCTACGTTTACCTGCGCACCATCCACGAGCTGCACCAGAAGCACGGCTTTTGCAAGTTTGTGGTTGTCGTGCCTTCGGTGGCCATTCGCGAGGGCGTGCTGAAGTCGCTGCAGATTACCGCCGACCATTTCCGCAAGCTGTACAACGCTGACCGGGTGGAGTTTACGGCTTACGAATCGGCGCGTGTCGCCCAGCTTCGAAATTTTGCGCTGTCCGACGCGCTGCAGGTGCTGGTGATCAATATCGATGCGTTCGCCAAGGATTCCGACGAAGCCGGCCGTGGTCGGTTCAAGGGCAATGTAATCAACCAGCTTCGCGAATCCGGAATCAAGCCGATCCAGTTCATTCAGGACACCAATCCCATCGTGATTCTGGATGAACCGCAGAATCTCGAGACCGACAAGCGCAAACAGGCGGTCGCACGGCTGACCCCGCTGTGCGCCTTGCGCTATTCCGCCACCCATCGCGATACTTACAACCTGGTCCACCGGCTGGATCCGGTGCGCGCCTGGGAACTGGGACTTGTCAAGCAGATCAGCGTGGATTCGGTGGTCGACGAGAGCAGCGTCAACCAGGCGTGGATCGAGCTGGAAAGCTTTGCCAGCACTTCGCGCAGCATCTCGGCCAAGGCCAGCATCTGGGCCAATACCGCCAGGGGCCCTCGCCGCAAGCGGGTGTCACTGAAAAACGGCGACGATCTCTATCAAAAGTCCAACCGGCGCGAAATATATCGCGAAGGCTTCATCGTCAACGAGATTGACGCGGAACAGGGCCTGGTCCGATTCGCCAATGATTTGACGATCCGGGTCGGCGTTCCGCATGGCGCGGCTGGCGAGCAAGTGATGCGAATGCAGATCGAGGCCACCATCCGGCGCCACTTCGAAAAGGCGAAACGACTGGAGCCGATGGGCGTCAAGGTGCTCAGCGTGTTCTTCATTGACCGCGTTTCAAGCTATCGCGTCTATCACGAGGATGGTTCGACCACGCCGGGGCCGTTTGCCGAGTGGTTCGGCGAAATCTATCGCCGCTATCAGGCCATGCCGGAATTCGAGGGTGTCTGTGCACTGCCCGTGGAACAGGTGCACAACGGCTATTTCGCGCGCGACAAGCAGGCGGTGAGCCCGTGGCACGAAGAAAGCCATCGCACCAAGACAGGCGCCGAAAGCGGTGCGTTCGAATTGATCATGCGCGACAAGGAACGGCTGCTCGACATCGACGAGCCGTTGCGCTTCATCTTCAGCCATTCGGCGCTGCGCGAGGGCTGGGACAGCCCTAACGTGTTCCAGATCTGCACGCTCGCCGAATCCCGGTCGGAACTTAAGAAACGCCAGGAAATCGGCCGCGGACTGCGCCTTTGCGTCAATCAGACCGGCGAGCGCGTGATGGACCGCGCAATCAACCGACTGACCGTGATCGCCAACGAGGCGTATGAGGATTTCGCGCGCGAGCTTCAGGCCGAAATGACCGCGGACGGCTATGAGTTCAAGTCAGGCATGGTGCGAAACGAGCGCGAGAAGGTCCGGGTACGGTTGCGCAAGGGTTATCAGACCGATGAGCGCTTTCTGGCGCTGTGGGAGCGTATCCGTGCGCGCACACGCTATCGGGTCGAGTTCAGTACCGACGTCCTGGTAAAGCGCGCGGTGGAGTCCATCCGGCAGCACATGGAGCCCCTCCGCCGCCCCGGTGTCGTACTGACCCGCACGGATCTGGAGATCACCCGGCGCGGCATCGACCGGCGAGTAACCGGCGTGCGCCCGGAATACGCATCCGAGGCGTTCGTGATCCCGGACCTGATCGGCGGCATCGAGCGGCGTACCGGGCTGTCCCGTTCCACCGTCGGCCGGATTCTGCTCGAATCCGGCCGCCTGGACGAGGCGCTGAACCACCCGCAGGCGTTTATCGATCAGGTTTCGGCGCTGATTTCGGCCAGCATGAAGGAACTGCTGGTCGAGGGCGTGGAGTACCAGAAGATGGGCGACCGGCTCTATGAAATGCGGCGGTTTGAGGACGGCGAAGTCGAAACCTTTCTCTCCGGCGTGCACGAGGTCCAGCACCCGGACAAGACCCTTTTTTCGCACATCGTCATTGACAGCGACTCCGGTCCGGAGCGCCGTTTCGCCGAGGATTGCGAAGACAATGACGACGTGCTGTTCTACATCAAGCTGCCGCGCTGGTTCACGATCGAAACCCCGGTCGGGGAATACAATCCCGACTGGGCGTTGGTACTGCGCGGCGATCGCACGCTGTACTTCGTCGCGGAAACCAAGAGTACCGGGGAAGCTGATGATCCCGCTGGCGAATTGCTTCGTCCGGTCGAACGGATGAAGTTTGAATGTGGCAGGCGGCACTTCAGGCAGTTTGAGGAAGTGCAATTTCGTCGAGTGGCAAGGCTGCGCGAACTGCGTTCGTGATTGTGCGGCCTGCCGGTATTCAGCCGGGCCGGTTGATTCCATGGGGCTTGGTCTAGCCGGCATTACGGTAATCTTCATCGCGCGGCCAGGTATTCTGCCGGCGGTTTTTTCGTGCGCAGGCAAGGATGACTCCGGTCCGCCATCTCACTGGAAGGCCGCGATTTCGGGAGAATTTGTTCGCGCCAGAGAGCCGGAAAGTTCGCATTCGAGAAGATACGGCGAGAAGACCGCGCCGATGAGGACGTGTTCCCCGGTCGGGGCGGCGACGCTGGCGCCCGAGATCAGAGTGCCGGCAAATACTTCGTGGCCGTATCGTCGGGGGTCGAAGGTGATCCGGGCGGCGACGGAGGGGGAGTGCCGGGAGCCGTCGCGGGAGTGGGCGAGAAAGTCCAGCAGTTTCGGGTGGCCGGCCAGCCAGAGATCGCCGGTGTCTGGTTCGACCTCGATGTTGTCGACGCCGAAGGCCAGGCCGATGCGCTCGCTGCGGGACAGCGCGCCGCTGGCCGGATCGCGCGTGTATACCGTCAGCCGGTTGCGCGTGGTTTCGGCAACATACAGCGTTTCCCGGTCCGGGGAAAGATTGATGCCGTTGGCATAAGTGAGGCGATCGGCTGCGATCGTGTAGCCATTTCCATCGAAATAAACCACATTGGCACGGGGAAGCCGCAGCCAGTCCTCGACCGTGCGCCGCCACCCCCAGCCGCTGCCGTGGTCGTTGGTGAAGTAGAAGCGTTCGAAATCCAGCGCGACCACATCGTTCGGGCTGACCATGGAGGTATCGGCGTGGGTGCGTACATGCACCAGTTCGTCGCCGATCAGATCGAAGACCTCGATGGTGTGGCGCGGCCGGTCTTCGGGCCAGTCTTCGCGCCGGTTGAACAGGTTGCCGCCCGGGTGGTTGACCACGAACAGGCGCGCTCGCCCCTGTTCATCGCGAACCAGCGAAATCCCGTGCGGCCGAAAGTCGGTCCCGGCACCCGGGGTCAGGTTGTGCAGCGAATCCGGCTGGCCCGGTCGATAACGGTAGATCGCGCCCGGCACCGGCTGCCCATCCATGGCCGCGCGCCGGTCCTGGCTGGAGACGAAGGCAAAGCCGGACACCGGATTGAACGTGATGTCCTCCGGGCCGGGCGCGCCGCTGACGATGCGGCAGTTGCCGGGCAGTCTGAGCTCGACCGAACGGAACACGCCGGCATCGACCAGCAGATCGAGGATGAAGGCGACTGCCAGCGCAAAAGCACCGGCGGCGATAATAATCCGCAGTCTTGCTCGGCGTTCTGGTGGGGCTTCCGGCATGTCTGGCCTTTCAATCACCGCAGCCCGTACGGTGAGGATGCGCGACTGCGTGAAACGCTGCAGACGCGGATCCTGGCGGGCGACGCAGTAGGTTGAGTAGGCAATAAGACGGATCCATCACGACCGGGCTTGTTCAACAACCGGATCAGCTAGTGGCTCGCTGCTCGCTCGAACGACCGATCCTGATTCGTTATGTGCCGTCATTCAATCGTTCCGCGATATTCTCAAGCAGTCGTTTCCCATGTATCACTGCCACAATGAGAACTCTCACAGATTCAACGCGATACACGAATCGATAGCTGTAAACGAATCGCTCTCGAGTATAGTCATCACCGATCTCTGGAACTATGCGGCCTATCACAAGGAAACTCGCCGATACTCCGAGAAACAGATAATATTTCTGTGACAACTGCCCGAGCGTAAAACTCAGAATCGCGTGATATATATTCGGCGATGGCTTCGAGATCCTCGGTTGCCTCTGGCGACCACTCTACTTCGAGGTCCATTTACCGAGTTTCCTTTCGACCTCATCCTGGCTAAGCGCCCCTTCCTTCTCGGCGCGTTCGATCCCCCGGTGGATTTTCTCCACCACGTAGAGGTGATACTGGACATCTTCCAATGAACAATCGTCAGGAAGTTTGGCCAGAAGCGCTTTTACCTCTTCTTTAGCAGTACTCATAATTCCTCACCTCCGCTAATGAGCACATAACGGCTCGGTTCTGCCGCCCGCAGAAACAGCGCCGCCTCTCTTGGAATGCCGAAGGAATGCCGGATGGAATGCCGGACGAGAGGAATGCCGCAGGGAATGCCGGACACCCACACTATAGTGCCTCCAGGGTGAGATAGCGAATACCGGGGCGCAACACCTGCGCCAGGGTGCTTTTACCCGTTTGACGGGCACCATTGAGCAACACCACCGGGGTGTCGCTCAGGGCATCGGCCAGGATGGCCTCTATGGATCGGGGATACATTGAATATGCAATATTGGCCGCCAGGTGGATGATATTACAGCACAGAAATGGATGATTTTCCACGTTTCCGGGCTGACCGCCCAGGCAAACCCCGGGGTCAATGATCTGGTCTTTCGGGCCCAGATTGAACATAGGGCTGCTTCCAAATGCGGGCCAGCCGGACCGATTGCTCGCTTCAAGCTCCTGCCAAAAGCGGTATTCACTGGTCAGGTGAGTCAGCAACAGCTTAACCGTCTGCTTCTCGGGCTCTGTGAGCTCGGCAACGGTTTCATTTGACAGGGTTGAATGGCTTGTAGACTGGATGATTCTATTCAAATAAGCCTGCTTGTCACCCGGCAAAAGCTCGGACCACCTCGGATACCCCAAAAAGTTGGCCGTCTTCTCATAAAGGTTGCGCAAAAGTGTAAAGTGATACCTCTCGACTTGGTTCTGAGCAATTGCCTGCTCAAGGATTTTTTTCAAATACAGGTGGTAGGAAAAACTCCTATTGGAAGCTCCCTGCTTTTCTGTCAGGGCAAAGAACCCATCTTCAAGGCGTTGCAACAGATTCCATTCCCTACGAGCTGCGCGACTACCTGGAACTGGTCGACTGGACCGGCCGGGCGATCGCGCCGGGAAAGAAAGGCACCATCCCGGAATCGCTGCCGCCGATCCTGCAGCGCCTGAAGCTCAATCCGGACAAATATCTGCGTTTCATTCGCAGACACCAGAAATCACGCTTCGGCAACTTCATCGGTCCGGTCGGCAAGATGCGCGAACTGGCCGAACACTTCCAGCAGAAATTCCAGAGGGGCCAGGCTGTAGCCGCCCGCCTGTTCAGTCCCAGCTAGCCGGAACTCCTCAAGGATCGTCGCGATGGTTGCATGGCCAGGTCTGGCATGCGCGCGATGGGTGGTGACAGGCGAATCCAGCCCGGGACATTTGATCCTGTGTGCATTTCCTCTGGCAAATCCCAGCAGAGCCAGGCATTCGCCCGCGCTTTTCCGACTTTCTTCATTGTTTGGGTGTCCAGCAGATTCGTCACAGAATTTGCCCGCACCGTGCCGGGATAACCTCAAATTATGTGTTCAGGCTCACCGGCTAAGATCGTGGCTCGCTGCGCTCGCACGATCTAACCTAATTCGTTATGTGCGCGAGAAGATGCTGTTGTTTTGCGGCACTCCATCACTTCAAATCGAACTCACGTTTCTGCAGCCAATCGAGCAAGTCAACATCATCCTTCTTATCAGATGGAACTAGGCGTTTGGCGCAACGCGCTAAAGTCTCCTGCAATGTTTTCATGAACTCAGCCATTGGAACATTAATGTCTTCGCCATCCAACGTTTCAATATCAACCCCAACGAGATCCTTTAGCCCGCTTGGGTGGACGATCCTGTTCCTGACCTCTCGGAGCTTAAAAACGTACGGCAGTGACTGTTGCTTCATCGTGCCATATTCGCTCGGCGCACCCAAAGAGTGTGGAAGAATAGAAAACTGGATCTTCATTAGATCTTCGAATCCGATTCGCTTGGGATCTTTATCTAGCAAAGCTTGCTGTTTATTGGAGAGCTTTTGAAGCAAATGTTTCTTTTGTGCTCTTAAAAGAAGCGTTTTTGTCGATAGCGCTGCTGCGTCTACGTAGCTAAAGAAGATCACAACAGCCAAGTACGTCAGTCGTGTATAAGTGGAGAAGTCGTTCTCAACATTGTCTGCTGCCTCAAGCCTTTGTCTTAGAACAGCCTCCAGATTTGGCCAGGAATGCTCTGAGAAAACTCTGCCAACGCACAGAATCCCGCCAAACAGTCCCGGCTTATCCTTCGGATGCAAGTATGCCTGATCTGTTCTGTTTTCACTTGTCATAAGAACTGTATATCAGCCATAGCCGTTGAAGCTTAAGGGCTTCGGAATATCAGCGACAGCAGCACCTAACAATTAGCGTAACCGGCCGGCTTTGTAGCATCAGCGGAAAAGCTGGTCCGAGTTGATGCTTTTGTTGAACGAAGCCACTACACGGCAGAAAATTCCATTCATTCTGTGCAACCCTTGATGAGCCGCCAATCGGGTGCATTTGTCGAGGAGTTTACCATGAAAAAATCCGCGCGAAAACGGCCTGATTGCACTGGCTTGGCGACAGCCAACAGCCGAGCTCGCCCAGAAGAAACACACCACCTCACGTATAGCGGCTACTCCCCTCAAACCAAACCGACGTATTTGCTTCCATAAAGAATCCTTCAGCATCACGACCGGGCTTGTTCAACTCCCGGTCAAGATCGTGGCTCGCTGCGCTCGCACGATCTAACCTTATTCGATAGGTAAGCGGAGGGCTCTAGATTGAGCCAGAGTTCGTTTTTTCTTTAAGCGTTTTCTCGACATCGAACTTCCCAAAAGCGAGCTCTCTCGACGGTAAGGTGAATTCCTTTCTCAGTTCCTTGGCGAGCTCAACAGCACGAAGGGCTACCTTCGCTGACTCCTTTCCGAGAGTCTCCGCCGCTTCGCTAGGCTCTCCGGTTACATCCCATATGAACTCAACATGTTGCTGGGCTTGAAAGGCCAATTGCGGAAAACTGAGCATTTGACTAGCTAGGGCTGCTTTTCCGGGACGCAAAAATTCGACAACCACAGTGATATTCGGCAATTCTGGTACATCGGGTACCTTTGACATTGGTGCTCCCGCATGGCCCCCAGATTCACCAACCAAATCATGATTAATAACAGCTGTGGCACATTCGATTGCATATCCTTCGAGCGCGACGGCAGCAGAGAGTGCATCATAACGAGCATTTTGTCTTGACTTCCTGCCTTGAATCCAGTCGGTAACAAGCGGCCCCACCACTGCTGCGACAACGGCACTCGTAAGGATTGTTATGAGAAGCTGCATGTTTGTGTTATCTAACTAGAATTCGACACCAAAAATGGTTGATGAGAAATATCGATTGGTGTATAAATACTCATCATAGCATACACCCTCTTTCAAAATCAATGACCCATGCAGATCACAGCCGGATTGGCGGGAGCAAAAAGCCCCGGAAACTTCTCGACCGGCTTCGGGATGCCATCGGGGCGCGGCATTGCAGTATCCGGACCGAGAAATGCTACGCCAAATCCAGCTTGTCAACGCCAAATGCGTTCATGAATCCGCTTTCTGCGAAGGTTTCGGTCGAGTCTACCTGCCCTTTGCGCTGGCGCGCAAGTGCCGCAATGGTGATGTTGTATCCGGCTACGCCGGGTGATTTGGTTGACTGGATTCCCGCGTGCGCGGGAATGACAAGGGGCATGATTGTGTTGACTGGATTCCCGCGTGCGCGGGAATGACGGTGCACCGGCAGGCCGGTGCATCGCTGCTGCCGGGGTGCGCTTGTCAGCCGTTGAAATCGTCGCGGAACAGGGGCGCGGGTTCACGCTGGCTGTCGCCGAAATCGCTGGTGAAAATTCGGTCAGCGTCGCCGTTGCCGGAATCCATTGTGGAAGCGGCCATGGATCCGCCGTGATCCGGGGTCGGGCCGTGGCCGGGCAGTGAGATCAGCGAGATGGCAAGCCCCAGCGTCACGGCTACCGCCAGGCTGGCCAGCGCCGGGCGAAGAAATGCCGGAGCGGCTTGTTCATTGTGCGTGCCGAGCGCGGTGGCCAGATCTTCGCGAACCTGCATCACGGCCTGCAGATCGGACGAGCAAGCGCTGCAATGGGTCAGGTGCCGGGTCAGTTGCCGGCGTTGCCACGGCCACAGCCAGCCGCCTGCCAGACGGGCAAGCCGGTCGCCGGGCGGGCACGCGGCGTGATTGCTCCGGTCGCGCGTCGCCTCGCGGTATTCGTTTGCCAGTTGTTGATTGGCGAATTGTCGGTCGATCTCGTTCATTCCGGTTTCATGCGCTGTTTGAGCAAGCGAATGCCTCTGTAAGTCAGATTGTGGGCCCGGTTCTCGTCGCAACCCGTCAGTTCGGCGATTTCCGGCACCGTGAAGCCTTGCAGGAACAGTGCCACGGCGCGTCGCTGGGCATCGGGCAGGCCGTCGACCCGGGCCATCAGGCGCGCGCTTTTCTCGCTGCGTTCGATAGCCTCATCAGGCGTCGGCTGTTCGCTGTCGATGCGAGTCAGCGGATCGCCCAGTTCATTTTCCTCGGCGCGCTGCGCGTGGGCCAGCGTGCCGCGCCAGGCGCGCAACGCGTCAATGATGGCGCTGTTGATCACCCGGTAGTAATAAGACGTGCCCAACCGGTTTTTTCTGTCACCGCAATAGACTTTCCAGACCCGGATGCGGACTTCCTGCTCGATGTCGTCGGCCGCCAGCGCGGCGTCGCGCGAGGGGTGGCGCACGACCGCGGCGCGCACGATCGGGGCGATTTCGCGCCAGAAGTTCTCGAAGCCGGGCCGCTGTTGCATGTCAGGCCGGATGTCGCTCACAGGCGGGCTCGATAATCGGGCATGGCCTGGAAGTTCGACGGCGGATCAAGGTCGCGCGCCAGCGCCAGCAGCTTGAACTTCTCGCCCATCTCGCCGGGCAGCACCAGGCGCTTGAATTCCGTCGTCAGGGCGAGTCGCGCGCGATCGTCCATTTCCTGCTCCAGGCGCTGATGCACATCACTGCCGATGACCAGCCCGGCCTGGCTGGTGAATGCGGCCACGTCGAATCCGCTGGCCTGGCCGGCTTCGGCCGCGGCGCTGAAGTCGACGAAGGCAGAAAGGTCGGTCAGCCCCGGCCAGACGAACGGATCGAAATGCGCGCGGTGGCGGTAATGGCAGACCAGCGTGCCTTCCGAGCGATCGGGGTGGTAGAACTCGGCGCGCGGATAGCCGTAGTCGACGAACAGCGCCAGCCCGCGTTGCAGGGGGGCGAGCACGGTGCGCATCCATTCGGGCAGGTCCACGCAGAGTTCGCTTTCGTAACCCTGGGTCAGCGGACTTTCCAGGTTTTCTTCCAGCGCTTGCAGGGCTTCGAGCAGGCGGCCCCGGGCGGGGCGCGAAGCCCAGGCAAGCCGGCCGTCCTTGTTGGTGGTGACACAGAGTTGGTCGAAACCGTCGGCTGTGCGTCGGAAGCGCTCGACCGGCAGCGCGTCGATGACCTCGTTGGCCAGAATTGCGCCGTCGAAGCCCTTGTCGGGCGGACGATCAATCCATTCGACCCGCTCGCGGAGATCGGCGGGCAGTGCGGCCAGCCGCTCGTGCTGGACTTCGCGCAAGGCGGCGCTGGGTTCGAGCATCAGATAGCGCGCTGGCGGCCGGGCAAGCTCCGGCAGCAGGTTCGCGGCCAGCGCGCCGGAGCCGGGGCCCAGCTCCAGCAGCGTCCAGTCCGCGCCCAGCGTTTCGGCCAGTGGCTCCAGGGTTCTGGCCAGCGCTGCGGCAAACAGTGTGCCGGTTTCCGGCGCGGTGATGAAATCCCCGGACTGCCCGAACTTGTGCAGCCCGTTGACGTAATACCCCAGGCCCGGCTCGTAAAGCGCCATCTGCATGTAGCGCGAAAACGGCATCGGGCCTTCGGCTGCAATCACGTTGACGATGCTGTTGCACAATGAACGGCTCAATGTGGCCAGTTCGGCCGGCGGTTCGGGCAATTTCAGCGAGGAACGGGACAATGATTCAATCCGCCCAGGAGATGGTTGCGATTGTAACGGGCGGCGCGCGCCGGCTCGGCGCGGCAATTGCCGAGCATCTGCATGATCGCGGTTTGCATGTGCTGATCCATTGCCATCAATCGCAGGCACAAGCCCAGGCGCTGGCCACAACCCTGAACGGGAAGCGCACAGGCTCGGCGGCGGTTATCGCGGCCGACCTGGAAGACGAAAACGCGCCGGGCCGGATCGTCGAGGCGGCACTGCAGGCATTCGGCCGTATCGACGTGCTGGTCAACAATGCCTCGACCTTCTACCCGACCCCGCCGGAGACGGCCTCGCATGCCGACTGGCAGGCGCTGATGGCCAGCAACCAGTGCGCGCCGTTCTGGCTGTCTTTGGCCTGTGCGCGCGTGATGGGCGCGGCCGGCAGCATCGTCAACCTGGTCGACATCCACGGCATCGTGCCGTTGAAGCAGCATGCGATCTACAGCCAGGCCAAGGCCGGGCTGATCATGCAGACCCGGGCGCTGGCCAAGGACCTGGCGCCGCAAGTCCGGGTCAACGCGGTTGCCCCCGGCTCCATCCTGTGGCCGGAAGGCGAGGCCGGGGCCCAGAACGAAAACAGCGAACAGGCCATGCGCGACATTCTCGACCGCGTGCCGCTCAAACGCCAGGGCACCCCGGCCGACATCGCCGGCGCCGTGGCTTTCCTGGCGCTGGAAGCGCCCTACATCACCGGCCAGGTGCTGGCGGTCGACGGCGGCCGGCTGTTGAACATGTAGCTGAAAAGCGTTTTGGTCCACGGATGAACACTGATGAACACGGATGGACATGGATGATTTTCGGATGGCGAATCCGTTCACTGGCGGAGGCGTCATTGAGCGCGGGAGAGTGTATCGGGCTTTCGCAAATCGTGAATGGTAAATAGATAAGTCAAACCCGGCCCGGGCCTGTGGCGCGGGCGTTCTTTCGGTTTGAGATTCCATCAGGGTCAGGATGATCGGCTAATGCCGGGTGAGGGGGCATTTCCACCGACTTTCAGTCCGTAGGCCGGATAAGCCTCAGCGCATCCGGGGAATGGAATGCCGCCCCCTTCGCTGCTGACAACCTATTGCGACGGACGCGCGGTGATTCAGGCGGGGGATCCAGAGCCTGGGCTCAAGCCTTGGCCAGATTTAAACCCATCGCTACGAAAGGCTCGAAATCTTCACGGTTCAGCGTCACGAACTCGGCATCGGCCCGGATGGCGGCCGCGGCGATCAATGCATCGGTCTTGAACGCTCGCTTGCGCCCGACCTGGTTGAAGATTTCGGCGGCAAGCTCGGCGGTTTCAGCATCGATTTCGATCAGGTTGTCGCGCAGGAAGATCCGGGCCAGCTCCAGTTCACGATCGCCCAGCGGCCCGATTGCAAACTCATACCAGACCACTGCACAGGCACCGGCGGGTTCGCCTTCGGCCACACGCATGACCAGCGGATGACGCTCCCGCGACCAGGCCGGCAGAGCGATCAGTCCGTTGGTGTCGAAATGCAGCATGCAGCGCGGACGGGTTCAGTCGCGATGCCGGTCGTCAGCATGGCGTTGCTCTCGCAGTTGCTCAGCCAGGCGTCGAACCTCATCCATGTCGCGAATGGGAGTGCTTTCGGCGTAACGGGCAACCACCTCGGCCGGCGTTGAGACCGATTCACCCGCGCTTTCCTCTACCTGGCGAACCGAGCGTCGAATGACTTCCGACTGGGAAACTCCCCAGGCTCGGGCCAGGCGCTTGATCCGTGCCGCGGTAGCCGGATCCAGTGCATAACTGGTGCGCACGCTCATTCTTGCCATGGTTCACGATCTGATGATGGTATGCCGATATGGTACCACATTTGCCTTTTCGCACCTCCCGCTGCCCGGTCTGGCGGCATTTCCGGGGCCGGCCTTTCATCCGTGTTTATCTGTGTTCATCCGTGGACCAAGAACGTTTTTGACCTGAAAAGCCCGGATGAAACCCCCGCGCACCTATTTGAGCAGCTTGGTCACAGCCCGGAATTGCGGGTGGGTGGCGTCGACCATCATCTCGAACAGCGCCATTTCGACATTGCTCAGATGTACCCCGGCGTGCTCCATGCGGCGCAGGGCGATATCGCGGTTGAAGGCCGACCTCGAAGAGACCGCGTCGGCAATCAGATGGACTTCGTAATCGGCCTCGCGCAGCGCCGCGGCGGTTTGCCATACGCACACATGCGTCTCGATCCCGGTCAGTAGCACCTGGCGGCGGCCCGATTGCCGGATCTTCGAGCGCAGCGCCGGATCGCCCCAGCAGCCGAAGCTGGATTTGGCGCAGGGTTCCAGGCCCTCCAGCGACGCCTGCAACTCATCGACGGTCGCGCCCAGTTTGTTGGGCAACTGCTCGGCCCAGATCACCGGGACTTCCAGCAGCCGACAGGCCTCGATCATGATCTTCTGCTGCCGGATCATCGTGTCCGACTCGTGCATCAACCGCGCCAGTCGGCCCTGCACGTCGACGACCAGCAACACGCTGGAATCGATTCGGGGATGGTCGATTGAAACGGACATGCTCGACACCTTCTTGACTGAACCTGATGGCAGCCTACCATTGGATTGACTTGCAATCCACGCTCAAGCGTGTAGGTTAAAGGGCATGAATCTGAACGACTACAAACCCGGCGAGTTCTACGACGAGCTGATGACCGCCTCGGGCCGGCCGCGAGCGGCGGCGCGGGCGGTGTGGAAGTATCTGAAGAGCCTGGACAAGGAAGAGCTCGACGAGCGCAAGGCGGCCTGCGAGGTCGCCGCGCTGGTCGCCGGCATCACCTTCCGGGTCTATTTCGAGGACACCGGCGTCGATCGCGCAATGCCGTTCGACCTGATCCCGCGCGTCATCCCGAAGAAGGAATGGGACGAAGTCTCGGCCGGGCTGGAGCAGCGCGTGCGCGCGCTCAACCTGTTCATCGACGATCTCTACAACGACCAGAAGATCATTGCCGACGGCGTGGTGCCGGCCGACCTGATCGCCGGTTCCGAGAACTTCCGCGAGCAGTGCCGCGGCTTTTCGCCGCCGCTGGGCATCTGGGCGCACATCTGCGGCTCGGACCTGGTGCGCGATTCCGACGGCACGATCTACGTGCTCGAAGACAACCTGCGCATTCCGTCGGGCGTGTCCTACATGCTGGAAAACCGCCAGGTCATGAAGCGGGCATTTCCGGAACTGTTCGAGAACTCAGGCATCCAGCCGGTAGACGACTATGCCCCGCAGCTCTACGAGATGCTGGCCTCGCTGTCGCCCGAACCGATGGAAATGCCTAACGTGGTGGTGCTGACCCCCGGCGCGTTCAATTCGGCCTATTTCGAACATGCCTACCTGGCCCAGCAGATGGGCGTGGAGCTGGTCGAGGGCCGCGACCTGGTCGTCGGGGATGACAATTGCGTCTACATGCGCACGATCGCCGGGCTGGAACAGGTCGACGTGATCTACCGGCGGGTCGATGATGCGTTTCTGGACCCGGAAGCCTTTCGCCCCGACTCGCTGCTCGGTGTGCCCGGCCTGATGCGTGCCTGGAAGAGCGGCAAGGTTGCCCTGGCCAATGCGCCGGGTTCGGGTGTGGCCGACGACAAGGTGGTCTACGCCTGGGTGCCCGAGATCATCGAGTACTACCTGGGCGAGAAACCGAAGCTGGCCAACGTGCCGACCTGGAAGTGTTCCGATCCGGCAGACCTGAAATACGTGCTGGCCAATATCGGCGATCTGGTGGTCAAGCCGGCCAACGAATCCGGTGGCTACGGCATGCTGATCGGGCCCAGATCGACGAAGAAGGAACAAGCCGAATTCCGGCGCAGGATCAAGGCCGACCCGCGCAACTACATCGCCCAGCCGACCCTGGCGCTTTCGACCTGCCCGACCTTCGTGCCCGGAGGTGTGGGCGGGCGGCATGTGGATCTCCGGCCGTTCATCCTGTCCGGACGCGAAACCTATGTGACCACCGGCGGCCTGACCCGGGTGGCGCTCAAGGCCGGTTCGCTGGTGGTCAATTCGTCGCAGGGCGGCGGCAGCAAGGACACCTGGATCGTCGATACCGAAGCGACGGGAGGCCGCCGATGATGCTTTCGCGATTGGCCGAACAACTCTACTGGCACGGACGCTACCTGGAGCGCGCCGAGGGCCTGGCGCGCCTGATCAACGTCAATGCCCATCTGAATCTTGACCTGCCCGGCAAGATTGCGCCGGGCTGGGAGCCGCTGGTGCGGATTACCGGCAACCCGGATTCGTTCACGGAGCTTTACGAAGACGAGGCCACCGAGCGCAACATTGCCCGATTCCTGATCGCCGACGAGCGCAATCCTGGCTCGGTCCGCTCTGCGCTGGAAATGGCGCGCGAAAACCTGCGTGCGGCACGCGACCTGCTTCCGCGCGAGGTCTGGGAGCAGATGAACGGGTTGTACCTGGAGATCAACAAGCGCATCGACGCCAGCCTGGCGCGCCGCAACCGGCACGAGACGCTCAATGAGCTGATCCGCGGATCGCAGCTCGTCGCCGGCATGCTGATGGGCACGATGAGCCACGACCATGCCTACGACTTCATCCTGCTTGGGCGCTACCTGGAACGGGCGGACATGACCACGCGCATCCTCGACGTGCGCGCCGACGACCTGCTGTCCGAAGAGGTCGACGAGCTGCTGCCGTTCGAGTCCATCCAGTGGATGAGCGTGCTCAAGTCGCTGACTGCCTACCAGATGTACCGGCGCCATGTACGCACTCGCGTGACCGGGTCGGACGTGCTGAAATTCCTGCTGCGCGACCGGCTGTTCCCGCGCTCGGTGATGTTCTGCCTGGAATCGCTGGAAGCGATGCTGGCCGACCTTCCGGGCGAAGACGATTCGGCCCTGCGCGCAACCGTTGCGCTGATGCGCCGGCTCGATCAGGTGCGCACGGTGCGGCTCAAGGGCGAGCCGCTGGCTGACTTCATCGACGAGATCCAGATCGAGCTCGGCGGCATCGGCGGCTCGATCGCCCAGACCTGGTTCCTTGCCGATTCTGCTTCCTGAACGCCGGCCCGTGACGCGGCAACCGCATGCAGGGCCGTGCGCCGGGGCAACTGAATTGGCGTTACTCTGCACGACATGAAAACTTTCACCTGTACCTGCGGCAACACGCTGTACTTCGAGAACACCCAGTGCCTGAAATGCGGGCGAAAGGTCGGCTTTCTGCCGGATTCGCTGGTGGTTTCGGCACTGGAGCCGGCCCGCGGCGAGGGCGATCTGGCGCTGGCGCCGGAGGCGCGTGGACATCATTACCGCCCCTGCCGCAACTATGCCGAACAGGATGCCTGCAACTGGATGGTGCCGGTTGACGACCCCGATCCCTGGTGCATTGCCTGCCGGCTCAATCAGGTCATCCCGAATCTTGACAAGCCGGGCAACCGTGAGTTGTGGCTGCGGGTCGAAAAGCGCAAGCGCCGCCTGATCTACGACCTGCGTCGCCACCGGCTGCCGGTGGTGGGGCGCGATCTGGAGCCGAGCACCGGACTGGCGTTTGCGTTTCTGGAAGACGATCCGGGCGGGCTGGAGTTCCAGGACGCGCATGAAGGCGCGCAGATCATGACCGGCCACGCCAACGGGCTGATCACGATCAACATCGCCGAGGCCGACGATGTCGAGCGTGAGCGCATGCGCGTGGCGATGAACGAGGACCAGCGCACCCTGCTTGGGCATTTCCGCCACGAAAGCGGGCATTACTACTGGGACCGCCTGGTGCGCGACGGGCCCTTCCTCGGGCCGGTGCGCGAGCTGTTCGGCGACGAGCGCGAGGATTACTCCGGCGCGCTGAATCGCTATTACAACGAGGGCGCGCGGCCGGGCTGGCAGGAGCACTATGTCAGTCCCTACGCCAGTTCCCACCCCTGGGAAGACTGGGCCGAATGCTGGGCGCACCTGCTGCTGATCGTCGACACGCTGGAAACCGCCGCCACTATCGGGCTATCGCCCCCGGGCGCGGTCAGCGACGACATGGATGAGCGAATCGAGCACTGGATTGCGCTGGCCACCCGCATCAACCTGCTCAACCGCAGCCTGGACCAGCCCGACCCGTACCCGTTCGTGCTCACGCCGCCGATCATCGAGAAACTCAAGCTGGTCAACCGGGTGATTGAGGCCAGCGGTTTCAGCCGGTAGGCCGGGGCCACGCCCCTGGCAAGGAAATCAATGCCGGCCACGTGGGGCCGGCCTACTCACCTTTGGAGTAGGCCGGGGTCACGTCCCCGGCAAGTCACGAATCCGAGCAGCCCGAAATGCCGGCCACGTGGGGCCGGCCTACTCACCTTTGGAGTAGGCCGGGGTCACGTCCCCGGCAAGTCACCAATCCGAGCAGCCCGAAATGCCGGCCACGTGGGGCCGGCCTACTCACCTTTGGAGCAGGCCGGGGCCACGCCCCTTGCGACTACTTCATCTCTGGCGCGACAAACCCGCCGCCGGCGTGCTCGAAGCCGCTGGCGATCTCGATCAGCACCGGCTCGGAAAACTTCGCGCCGAAGATCGACAGCCCCACCGGCATGCCGTGAATCCGGCCCATCGGGAGCGTGATGTTCGGGTAGCCCGAGATCGCGGCCAGCGACGAGCTTCCGCCGATGAAATGGTCGCCGTTGATCAGGTCGATGGTCCAGGCGGCACTGCCGGTCGGCGCGATCAAGGCGTCAAGCTCATGTTCGGCCAGCAGCTTGTCGATACCCTTGGCGCGGGTGGCGGTCTGCACGTTTTCGAGTGCATCCAGATACTCCTGGTCGGTCAGCGGGCCCTTGGCCTGCGACTGCTCGAAGATTTCCTGACCAAACCACGGCATCTGCCGGTCGGTGTTTTCGCGGTTGAATTCGATTAGCTTCTCCAGCGTCAATCCTGAGAGTTCTGGATCGGGCAGGCCGGCCAGGTAGGCATTCAGATCGTGCTTGAACTCGTATAGCAGCACATCGTAGGCCTGGCCGAAGAATCCTTCCGGCGCCTCCCAGCGCACGTCATCGACAACCTCGGCCCCGGCCTCGCGCATCGCGGCAACGGCCGCCTCAAGCAGGGCATCGACTTCGCTGTGGAACCCGGCTGACGAACGCAGCACGCCGACGCGCTTGCCTTGCAGACCGTCTGCGCGCACGTGTGCGATCAGGTGATCGGCAGTCCATTCCGGTCGCTGGGCGGTCAGCGCATCGGCCAGGTCGGGGCCGGCCATGGCCGCCAGCATCAGTGTGGCGTCGCGTACCGAACGGCCCATCGGCCCGGCCGTGTCCTGGTTGTGCGAAATGGGCACGATATGCGTGCGGCTCACCAGGCCCACGGTCGGCTTGATGCCGACCACGCCGTTGGCCGAAGCCGGGCAGACCACCGAGCCGTTGGTTTCGGTGCCCACGGCCAGCACCGTCATGCCGGCGGCGACCGCAACGGCCGAGCCGGAACTGGAGCCGCACGGGCTGCGCGATGGATCGTAGGGGTTGCGCACCTGCCCGCCGACCGCACTCCAGCCGCTGGACGAGCGGGTCGAGCTGTTGATGCCGGTCTCGTTGCTTGCCCAGCAGACGGCTGCCGACTGCGCCAGAATCACGGACGACCGCGAACGCCTTGCCTGCTTTGACCGGGTCTTTTCTGCCGCAGAGGCGGCGGCCGAAGAGGACGCCGCACCGGCAGCAAAGCGATCTCCGGCAGCACCCCAACCCCAGGCAGCACCCCAACCACAGTCAGCGCCCGCGCCGGCTGCGGTGGTCGAACGCCGTGGCCGGGAGCGTGACCCGGAGCGCGCCCCTGAACAGCAGGATTCGACCTGGGAGCCGGCCCGCGAAGCAGATTCCGCACCGCGCCCGGTCGTGCGCCAGTCGCTGACGCCGGATGCCCGCGGACGGGTGGCCCTGCCGCACCAGACCATGCCGGAAGATCGGCGCGATCGCAAGGAAGATCCCGAGCAGGCATTCGGCTTCGATGCGCGCCCGGCGGAGTTCGGCGGCGACCGCCTCCGTACCCGCGCCGTCGGCGATTTCGGCTTGTGGAACCGGGGTGTCCAGGTCGAGCTGGAGAACGGTCAGGTATGGGAAATCATCGACCGCAACGAGGTCTACAACAAGGTCTCCAACCCGGAAGTGCGCATCGAGCGCGGCCTGTTCAGTGCCTTCTACCTGCACATCGAAGGCACCTCGCGCAGCCTGAGAGTGCGAAGGATTCGTTGACGGGGCCTGCGGTAACGACGACCATCGTCAGCTGCCCGCTCGCTGGATTTTATAGGCTGCGTGCAGCTTGATTCATGTAGACATCATGGATTGACCTGTCCAACCTCGAACACTTGGGTTACGTTTCGGGGTTGGAAAATAACACCTTCAACACAGAGCCATAATCGAGGAGGACA